>Ga0209603_1000286_pt1 | contig 62908 bp, 117 predicted proteins | sample COGITO_mtgs_1206_FD_184812 | JGI IMG/M metagenome (GOLD analysis project Ga0209603, IMG submission 184812) | Pelagic marine microbial communities from North Sea - COGITO_mtgs_120607 (SPAdes) (version 2) | ecosystem: Environmental > Aquatic > Marine > Epipelagic ...
GCAATGCTAGAAGGTGCTGGAGCAGTGGGCGCACTTGCTGCATTAATTATCCTTGTTGGTGCATTTTGGGCAGTACTTGCTGTTACTGTAAAACGCATACGTGATGCAGGACTCAACACTTGGTGGCTATTAGCAGTACTTGTTCCTTATGTAGGTACAGTGGCTACTATTGTATTTGGTTGCCTTAGCAGCGCAGAGCAAGATGGCTGATCTTCTTCCAGGAGAGGCATTGATATATGAGCGTAGCGACGGTGTTGTCTACGCTCATTATCGCGACAAGCCTGAGATACCGCGTTGGATCATAGGCGGCGATCCTGCAGGAGTAGCAAGGGCACAAGGTGACATGCTCAACTACAGTGACTGGCAAGACTTGTGTAGATTGTCAGAAGAGTATCCTACAATAAAAAAGCTCTTGGATCAAGTAGTTACAATGTATTACACAGTGAAGGACGACAAATGAGAATCATAGCAGGACCGTGCCAACACGAATCGTTAGCACAGAGTGCAGAGATTGCTAAAGAATGTAAGCGTGTGTGCGACAAGTATGGCATTGAATATTATTTTAAAGCCAGTTATGACAAAGCCAATCGTACAAGCGCAAACGGTGTGCGTGGTATGGGTATGGATGCTACACTCACAGACTTTTTAGCACTAAAGGTAACACTAGGTGTAAAGACACTTACTGACGTACACGACTATGTGCAAGTAAATCGCATTGAAAGAGAATTTAAAGATGCAGTTGATGTTTACCAAATTCCTGCGTTCTTGTGCAGGCAAACAGATTTGATTACAGCGGCGTGTGCTACAGATAAGATTGTAAATATCAAAAAAGGACAGTTCCTTGCACCTTGGGACGTCAAAGGTATACTAAGCAAAACAGAAGGTGCTAAAGAAGTATGGATAACAGAAAGGGGAACTAGTTTTGGATATAATACACTTGTCGTGGATTTCACTGGCTTACAGTATATGCTTGATACTTATGATGCTCCTATCGTGCTGGATGCTACTCACGCAGTACAGAAACCTGGAGGCAAGGGTGATAGTAGTGGCGGCAATCGTGATTATGTGCCTGGGCTCGCTCGCGCTGGGGCTGCTCTTGGGATCGACTCCTTCTTTATGGAAGTCCATGCTAACCCTGATCTAGCACCTAGTGACGGACCTAATATGTTGCGACTAGAAGACTTTGAAAAAGTAGTAGAAGACATTGTTGCTATTAGGAGAGTTTTAAAATGAACAAGACAGCAATACTAATTCCTGCTAGGTACGGCAGCACCCGCCTTCCAGGCAAGCCATTGATATCATTAGATAATATTCCTATGATACGCAGAGTATATGAACGCTGCCGCAAGACAGGACTTGACACCTATGTACTAACTGATGACATGCGCATCTTTGAATTATTTGGCGCACATAACTGTTGGATCGAAGAAGTAGATTATGCTAACGGCACAGAACGATGCGCAGGCGCGATACAAAATGATTTCTTTAAAAAATATAATAAGTTTATTAATGTACAAGGCGACATGCCCGATGTAACAGCTGAAGTGATTAACAAGTGTCACACACTGTTAGATTATTACAATGTGTCAACAGTATACGCAACTATGCCAAAGATGATGCAAGACGATCCTAATACTGTAAAGTGTATACACGCAAGTGAACATGCACTTTGGTTTGGCAGAGGCATTACAGGATACGGCAGTTGGCACTTAGGCGTATATGGTTACAGACGCAACGCATTAGAAATGTATCCTACATTGCCGGTACCAGAAGAAGAAAGAATTGAGCAATTAGAACAGCTCAGATGGTTAAAAAACTCTTGGCAGATCGGGATTAATCCTGTATACTATAAAGGAGTAGAGATAAACACACCCGAGGATGTAGAAACATGGCAGCAGAAAAACTCCCAATAAAAGATGTACTAGCCGCAATCGATATGGGTGCAAAGTCTGTATGGGATGAGCTAGACGTCGATCAGCGCAAGCAGGTTAGCTTCTGGCTACTCAATAGATATGTGTCAGGAGTTAGCGGCAGTAGAGAAAAGCAAGAACTTGCCATCTTTAAGACTAACGAGTACTACAATAAAAATTATATGTCAGTTAGTAAAGAACAAAAACTAATGTGGCAACTGTTGTGCATGAGCGGCAATACTGGTAAGATAGAATACCATCCATGGATTGGTTTGAAAAAGAAAACCGGTAGCAACAACAAAGCAATAAAGTTACTAGAACAAATTTATCCACACTTAAAGAACGACGAGGTAGAATTACTTGCTAGAATATCTACAAACAAAGAACTCAAACAACTTGCGCAAGAGCACGACATTGACTTCAAGCCCTAAGCCATATGTATGTGAATACTGTGGCGGCAGCTACGTTAAAGAGTCAACTCTTGCAGTGCATCTTTGCGAAAAGAAACGTAGAGCATTGCAAAAGGATGAAAAGCGTGTACGGCACGGGTTCTATGCATTTCAGCGTTTCTATAAACTAAGTGCAGGAGCAAAGAAAGAAAAAACATACGAAGAGTTTTGCAAGTCACCATACTATAATGCATTTGTTAAGTTTGGCAGTTTCATTAGTAATGTTAAGCCGTTATATCCAGAAAAGTATATTGATTACGTTATTAAGAGCGGAGTCAAATTAGATCACTGGTGCCGCGATGAGCTTTATGAAAAGTATGCGTTAGAATTGATTCTTAAAGAAGATGCAACGACTGCACTAGAACGTAGTATTGTTACTATGGTAGAATGGGCAAAAGAAAACGATAGTGTATACAATCATTACTTTAATTATGTTAGTCATAATAGAGCAGTCCAACATATACGCGACGGAAAAATTAGTCCGTGGATTGTTCTTAATTGTGCTAGCGGCAAAGCAATGTTAGCACAATTCAACGACGAACAATTGAAATTAGTCTATCAAGTTATTAATCCTCAACACTGGGCTATGCGATTTAAAAGATTGCCTCTAGACGTACAACTTGTAAAAGACGTTGCTAAGGAAGCGGGACTCTAATGAAACCTAATACTAACTTTGATTTTAATGTAGAAGAACTTGCTCTAGTAGAAGAGTCTATGCAATATCGTATGCGTAGATTATTAGCACGTCGAGAAACTGTTGTAAAAGAAAACAGCAAAATTAAGATTGACAAAGAAGTAAAACAAATATATACTTTACTAGGTAAGATACACAATCAAAAAGTTTGGTTTACTCCTACAAACAAATTCCAAGGCGGAGGTTAATATGCCTGATATTGACATTGACTTTGCAGACAGAGACATTGTTTTAAACAAGATCAAGCATCGAGTTGCAAAGCTAGATACTGGCAAAAAACATAACACTGGCGTTTATGTAACAGAGATTCCGCACAATCCGTTTAATGAAATATCTACTATTGACTACAAGGCCGCAGACGAACGTGGTTACTTTAAACTAGACTTCCTTAACGTGAGCATATACAAAGACGTTAGGGATGAAGCACACTTAACAGAACTAATGGAAAGGGAACCAATATGGCAACTACTGGAACACACAGACTTCAGCGACAAAGTCTTTCATCTCAACGGGCACGGCGTACTGTTGCAGCAATTGAAGCCTACTTCGGTGGAACAATTAGCAGCGACACTAGCAATCATTCGACCAGCGAAGAGGCACCTGAGTGGAAGCAATTGGAATTTGATTTTTCAAGAGGTTTGGAAAAAGCCTGAAGAAGGCTATTATTTTAAGAAGGCACACGCAGTATCTTATGCAATGGCATGTGTTGTACACATGAATTTAATATGTGAGCAGTTGGCAGATAATGGATCTTGAAGTAGACTTAATTATTACTAACTGGAGCAGTAAGTACAGTGATCGTATGTTCGATGCTTGGCAGCATATTAGTATTCCTAAACTTGCTAGGAACTCTGTTCCTGATTGGCATAAAGATACTATGCCATTAGATGAAGACAGCAATAGAACAATTAAAAAGTGCATGCCGGTAACAGATGCAATAACTTCCGGATACATTATGCCAGCGCCGGTTGATATGCTAATATACACCGACACAGATAATAACTTACAGTTCAAATGCCAGTATGGCGAATTCTTTGTATCAAGGCATTCACAGACACAGTATGCTAAAACCCCGTATAAAGATAATACAGTTTTAAAGTTTGATTTTCCTTGGATATTTAAAACACCGCCCGGCTGGAGTATGTTATATACACAACCATTTCACAGAGACAACTCTAAATTAGAAGCTCTATCAGCTATTGTAGAAACAGACACATACTATAACAGCGTTAACTGCCCTGTACAAATTAAAGATTGGCCTGTTGGCGAGATGCTAGAAATACCCAAAGGCTATCCGCTAGTACAAGCAATTCCTTTTAAGCGTGAAGAATGGAAGATGAATATGAAACACGTTGACTGGAATGCGCACTTTAAAACAACGCTTGAGTTTGTTAAGAATACTAGTGCTTATAGAGATGAGTATCGAGAAAAGAAAAAGTTCAGTTAGTTTTTGTCTTTGCGTATCAGCTGTACTGATTTTCGTTTTACTCGTTTTAGTGTTAGGTTGTTTAAGTTTACAGTAGGACCAATAACTACTCTTACATCTTTAGAGTTCATTGTCATCATAGCATACTTTAAATCTGTAATCTCATTTCTTAAAAAGATATTAATAGGTATCATTCGATTAGATTCCCACCACCATATCTCGCCTAGTTCTAATAATTGTTCTTTATGTTTTTCCGAATGTAAGCCTTCATAAACAATCATAGTAGTAATGTATTGATCCTGATTGCAAACGATGCCGACATACTCGGCGCCGCCATAACTAACTACGCTTACGAATGGAAATTTTTCTTGAATATCTTTAGTTAACATGTCATCTCGATAAATATACTTATGCAAGTATTTAATCAATATTTATTAAACAATAGGCTCACACTGGTTGCAAACCTGAGTGACTTCGTCACGGAGAATAGAGAGATGTATAAAAGAAACGTTAAAGTGTATAAAGGAATAGACAACACTGTAGAATTCCAAATTAAAAATGCAGATCAAAAGCCTGTAGACATATCAGATAAAGAAATACGCTTTGATATAATTGACACTAGTCGAAAGAGTTTGTTGACTAAAAATGCAACAGTACTAGATGACGGTGCTACACGTAACAAAAAAGGTTTAGTAAGAGTTAACATAACACAAGGTGAGCTTTTAGATATTGATGAACAACTTGCACGTTACACTATCTATATGATTGACAGCCTAGGCGAACGTACACTATTATATGCAGACACGCAGTTTGGTGCCAGCGGCACTATTGAAATAGTTGATGATGCATTTGTTAACCCGAGCAAGACACACGAAGTTAATAACTTTTTACTATCTGATGGAGTATACTACAGTAACGCCGTCACAGGCGAAGCAACTCGCAAAGACGGATTGCACACTATGACAGTGTACAGTGATAACTTTAACGGTACGTTTGTAGTAGAAGTTACACTAAATGATATTCTAAATGAAACAGCTCTTTGGAGTACATACGCAAGTTACACCGTAGACTTTACACAACGTACACAACCGTTCCTAGTTGAAATGAACGGATCCTTTACATATGTACGAATCAAGTATGTAGAAAACCAAGGCAGTTTGGATAAGTTCCTTCTCAGAAACTAATTGACAAAACTAATACTGATGCTATAATAGTAGTATGAGTATTGTATCCGATATAATCACAGCACACTTGCCAGCAAAGCGAAAGACTACTCCTAGTGGGTGGACTAGCTTCAATGCACCCTGCTGTCATTACAACGGCAATACTGCTGACACTAGAGGACGCGGCGGACTTATTTCAGAAGGCGATACTGTAAGCTATCACTGTTTTAACTGCGGATACAAAGCAAGTTGGCAACCAGGTAGACCGGTGTCACAGAAGCTGCGTAAGCTGCTACAGTGGCTCAACTGTAGTGACGATACAATAACGAAGCTGACGTTTGATGTAATGCGTATAAACGAAGGCGTAGAGGTTGCAGAGCGCAAGATAGAATTGCCTACGTTTGAAACTGTACCACTGCCGCCCGATGCTGTAAAGATTACAGACATAGCAGAGTTCAACAAGTTTAGTATAGCAGTTGTTGAGTACATGGCAGCACGTAACTTAAACATAGATGATACTGATTACTATTGGTGCCCTAGTCTAGCATACCGTGACAGACTAATCATTCCGTTCTACTACGAGAACCGTATTGTAGGTTGGACTGCTAGAACTATCACAGCAGACAAGAAGCCCAAGTACATGACCGAAACACAACCTGGCTTTATATACGGACTAGACAAACAAACTTATGACAAACAGTTTGCTATATTGTGCGAAGGACAAGTTGATGCTATTCACATAGATGGCTGTGCGCTAGGCGGCAGTGAGATTAACGATGCACAAGCGATGCTGATGAACAGGTTGAGCAAAGACATTGTTGTAGTACCTGACAGGGACAAAGCAGGTAGTAAACTAGTAGAACGTGCTATTGAACTAGGTTGGCAAGTTAGTCTACCTGAATGGACATCGGACATTAACGACATAGGCGATGCAGTAGACAGATACGGAAGGCTATATACTTTATATAGTATTGCTCAAGCAGCAGAAACTAGTCCACTTAAAATTAGATTGAGGTCAAAAAAATGGTTTGGATAGAAAAAATAAAGGCACGTTGGAAAACTTATTTAGATAACAGACGTATTGCTAAGATGCGTAAAAAATTAAAAGACACAGATCCGTTTATATACAAATGAATACTTGGGGCATATCAGCAAACAGTCATGACGCTGCACTAGCAGTGTTTAATAATGACGGGCTAGAGTTTGCAAGCCATAGCGAACGCTTCAGCGGAATTAAGAACGATCCCCATCTTAACACAGAGATAATTAACTATGCAAGACAATGGGGAGAACCTGATGAAGTGGTTTGGTACGAAAAACCCTTTAGAAAGACTATTAGACAGGTTCGAGCAGGACAAGGATTTCGCCTGGCCGAAAATAATATTAATCGCTATCTTCGATCTCATGGGATATCTGCTCCTATTCGTTATATTCCTCATCACCATTCCCATGCTGCTGCCGGTTATTACACTTCGCCTTTTAGAGAAGCCACTGTTGTTTGTATTGATAGTATTGGTGAATTTCAAACACTCACTATTTGGCAAGCCGAGCAATCAGAACTCAAACGAATCTACTCGCAAAGCTATCCACATTCCGTGGGACTATGGTACTCGGCGATGACACAACGCATTGGGCTAAAGCCTAATGAAGACGAATACATACTGATGGGCATGGCAGCATACGGTGACCCTAAGCGACTGTTCATGGATGTGCTCAACGACTTTATTGACAAAGAAGGCATAGGGTACAACCCTTGCATCAAGCTCAAACATAATTTGCACCGAGGGTGCAAGTGGTGGCGTCCTGATCTTACTACAGAACAAGACATGTTTGATATTGCTGCTGCAACTCAGAAAGTGTACGAATACATTTTGTTAAACACATTGCTATGGGCTAGCAAAACTCTGCCTAGTAAAAACCTAGTGCTTATGGGAGGGTGTGCGCTAAACTGTAGTGCTAACCATTTAGCTTATAGATACTTTAACAACGTATGGATCATGCCCAACCCAGGTGACGCAGGCAGTGCTGTAGGTGCTGTACTAGCACACAAGAAACTACACATGCCTATGCCCCATGCATACTTAGGCTATAATATAGAAGGAGAGTATCCAGTTGAGCAACTTACTAACGAACTCCTTAGCACAGGCATTGCAGGTGTTGCGAATGGCCGCGCTGAGTTTGGCCCTAGGGCTTTTGGCAATCGTAGCTTACTTGCTGATCCACGTGGTGATGATATTAAAGACAGAGTCAATGACATCAAGCAAAGGCAGCGATTCAGACCATTTGCACCTGTCGTGCTCGCAGAGCATTATGATGAACAGTTCGACGGGTATGCAAATGAATATATGCAGTTTACCGCCCGTTGCAGAAATCCACACCTGTATCCTGCCATCGCCCACGTGGATGGAACAAGCAGAGTACAGAAGGTTGAAAGAGATGGAAGCGGCATACGAAGACTGTTAGAAGCCTGGTTTGAAAGAACAGGATGCCCGATGCTGTTAAATACTTCGCTAAACATCAAGGGCAAGCCGATGGTAAATGACTTGACAGATGCGCAAGAGTTTGCTATAATGTATAATATAAAAGTATTCTCTTAGGGTAGAAGTAATAAATGAGCACTAGACAAAACACAGATTATGGTTACGATATACAAAAGGTATATCTTGAAATGTTTATGACAGACGCTGAGAGCTTTGTACGCTGTCAGGGTGTGTTTGATCCAGAAACATTTGATAGGCGATTAGTTGAGCCTGCAAAGTTTGTTAAAAGCTATGTAGAAGAACACAACGCATTGCCTACGTTTGATATGATCAATGCAGCAACACAAAGTGATTTAAAACATCCAGGTGACTTGATGGAGAATCACTATGACTGGTTGCTACAAGACTTTGAAACATTCAGCAAGCATAAAGCACTAGAAGCAGCTATCCTTAAGAGTGCCGACTTACTTGAGAAGGGTGAGTACGGAGCGTGTGAAGATCTAGTCAAGCAGGCTGTGCAGATTGGCTTGCAAAAAGACTTGGGTACTGATTACTTTAAAAGCCCACGTGAACGACTGATGGCTATCAAAGACAAGAACGGACAGATCAGTACAGGCTGGCCTGCGCTAGACAAGAAGCTGTTTGGTGGATTCAACAGAGGCGAGCTTAATATCTTTGCAGGTGGTTCGGGTTCTGGTAAGAGTTTGTTCTTAGCTAACATGGGTGTGAACTGGTGCTTGCAAGGACTTAACGTAATGTATCTAACATTTGAGCTTAGTGAGAACTTGGTTAGTATGCGTCTTGACAGTATGGTATCAGACATTCCAAGTCGTGATGTGTTTAAGAGCATTGACGATGTTGAGATGAAAGTTAAAATGATTGGCAAGAAGTCGGGTGCATTCCAAGTCAAGTACATGCCCACAGGCAAGACAGCAAACGATGTACGTGCATACTTGAAAGAGTATGAGATTAAAACAGGACGCAAAGTAGACGTGCTGTTGATTGACTACCTAGATCTTATGCATCCAATCGGACAAAAGATTAGTGCAGAGAACTTGTTTGTCAAAGACAAGTATGTATCAGAAGAACTACGCAACTTGGCTATGGAACTTAATACAATCTTTGTTACAGCATCACAGTTGAACCGTAGTGCTGTTGAAGAAATTGAGTTTGATCACAGTATGATCTCCGGTGGTATCTCTAAGATTAACACAGCAGACAACTTGATTGGTATCTTTACAAGTAGAGCAATGCGCGAACGTGGACGCTATCAGATCCAGCTGATGAAGACACGTAGTTCAAGTGGTGTTGGACAGAAGGTTGATCTAAACTTTAACGTGGACACACTGCGTATTGAAGACGCTGGCGAAGATGACGATGACGGTTACGCAACAGCAGGTGCAGGCGGAAGCGCAGGCAGCAGTATTGTAGCAAACCTAAGACGCAACAACAGCAACAACAGCAACAACACAAATGACACTAGAGAAGATCCAGCAGAAGGTGGCAACGTGCCTAAGATCAAAGCAGAAGCAGACAGTGCCAAGCTGAGAAGCTTCCTCAACAATCTAGGTAATGAATAATGCAACTGTGGGGTACACACATAGCAGTACAGCGCAACGACACTCGCACTTGTGAGCAACGCTACCGCGACTACTTGACTGAACACTTTGCATGCGACCTAAGCACACTTGACTTTGAAATACGTGAGTGGGCAACTACCAGTGATGCAGGCTATTGGATGACTGCACACAATCACGGACAGAGTCAACTCACAAGCATACACTACACGCACATCGACGGCAGAGGTGGAGATCTTATCATACAAGATCCTAGAGCCAATGCCAATAGAGGATGGCCACAAGAACTAGCACAGCAGTTTTCGCCTTTGGTGATACAGCCTCAAGCAGGCATGACCATTACGTTCCCCAGCTACTGCTATCATCTTGTGAGTCCGTTCTGGGGCAACACTAGAGCAGCGCATGTGAGTGAACTACAGATGTGGAGCATGACCGAAGGTGACAGCACACAGGGTGCAACAGCAGTATGAGTTGGCAGTTGTGGGATCCGCCTGCAATTATTATTCCTGCTCCCAAGCCTGCAGAAATACAGATACAAATACAGCAGCAACAGCAGCAACAAACAGCAGAACAATATTTCAAACAGGTATACGACAAGCCTTGGAACACACTCAAACCTGACGGTCGCATCAACATCGAAAACAATCGAAGTGCAACTGTTAGTCCCTATAGCGAACACTTTCGCAGTCAAGTAGAAGACGGCATATGGCCTCTAGTGGAAACACTGTACCTCAAAGGATACTTGCCCGTGAGCAGTTGTGCAGGACACAGAGGTACACTGTGGCAAGAATGGGACACACTGTTTGTAGAGCGCAGCTCACCTTATGTGAGTGTTGTGGTACGCAGAGATCTTGAACCGGCGGTGCGAGTAGAGTTTGAGAGACTGACCGCACCCCACACCCGCATCACCACTCGACTCACACAGGCCAACATGCGAGCCTCAGCTACACGCATAAACGCACAAACACGCACAACCACAGCAAGTGAAGAGTATGCTGCCCTCAACTGGCAACTACAGCGCAACTACACAGCCTACAGCTACATCAACATACACATCAATCCATGGAAGAGATTTAGCATACCACACGTTGTACGTACACAGCGTGAACATCTGTTAATCCAACAGCAAGCTGAACTGTTCGACACACTCGAACCCTACACCGCATAGGCCAGACAAGCGCGAAGCGCCAGCGCCACAAAAGCTGCGAAGCAGCTAGCGTAGCTAGATTTTAGCAAAAATTTTACACCTTAAACTACGCACTTAACCACAAACACGTACACACATACTATACAGCTATATACAAAAAGAAACTGCACAACCATAGCGACAGACACATTGCAACACCCTAGAACACACCGTAAACAACGATTTACAAAAAGATGAGTCTTTAGGAGAGGATGTGGACTGTATAACTAGAGCGATTGGACAGTGCTATGCTAGCAAACAAGCAGTCTTGGGCTGTGTCAAACTCTAGTGTACAATCCGAAGTTTGCGAACAATCAATCTTATTGTGTACAAACAGATCAATTGACGCCGCATACACTAGCGCATCCTGTGCAACAGTGCTTTGCATATTGGTGAACCTAAACAGTAGTGTGTGCATACAGTGCAGCCTCTTGAGTGTATTGCGTGTACAGCGTTCAGCTAGATTGCTGATTTTATATAGTAGCCTTTTGATTACACACGTGGTGTTTGCTACAATGAACTGAGTGTTACAACTGCATAGATACACTGTACACGCTAAGATTATTTAGTGAAATGGGGTCTGTAGCAAATAAAAAAATTGTGCGCAAAAAATTTTACACCCTAGAACACAGTGAGTGAGAAGTTTTTAAAAGCAGTATACTAGAGCTAAAGCTCTACAGCTCATGTGATTCGCTGTGTACGCTACGCTTGCCCAAATGGGTTCTGCAGAGTTAAAAATTTTGCCGCGCAGTTTTTTATATTAAAGTACTTACAGAATCTGGGTGGTGATTTTACACTACCGCTTTAGTAAGTTGTTGTTTTTATTATATATATACGCCCCGACCCCCCACCTCGAGAAATATTTTTTTATTTTATTTTTATTTTTTATTAAGCACTCAAAAGAAAAAAGGAGTAGCTGTTACACTACTCCCCTGCCTACTAAAATAAATTGTGCAGTTAGTCTGCTCTGCTACCTGCGTAAGCTGTAAAGCCAGCAGCCTTAAACACTTGCGCACACGCTTGCGCTCCTGCTTCCTTAGTGCTCATACACTGTGTACCTAAGCCACTTGGGTTCCATATACTATATGCACCAGTGTAGTCCTTCTCAAAGCCTGCTGCCTTCATACGCTTGCCCAGCTTGGTGTTACCCTTAATGCCGTAGATGTTAACCCAAGCAAAGCCACAGTAGGCATGCTCACCGTACTGTTCTAGATGCTTAGTGGCTGCATCGTTGGCATGCTGTAGTGCCGCGCTCTTAAGAGTCTGCAGGTCCTCTACAGTGTAGTCGTTCAAGTTAGTAGTTGTAAGGTTAATAGTTGTCATGTGTAGTGCCCTCTACGTTTGTTTAATGTATATACAGTATACGATCTATTGTGCTGTGTGTCAACCTATTTGTGTCAACATTGAAGCAGTTACTTTCCACTTGCCTTGTGTGGGTGAGTTAACCACTACAGTCTTGCGATTGATCTTTTCCACTGTGCCTACCACTGTACGGCTTGCACGGCCTGTGAACTGAACTGTGTCACCCACGCTCAATGCTCGTGCTGATGATCGTGCGTTGAATGTGCGCTGGAGTTTGATTGCTTCAACCACTTGGTTGATCTCATCGTTATTCATGTCGCGGATTGCTGTGATTGCTGTTTGTACTTTGTTCATTTAAGAAGCCCTCTTATTTGTTTAACTGTGTACAGTATACGCTCTTACACGTATACTGTCAACCTTTTTATTAGTAGTATTCGTAAACTGTTGGCATAGTCAAGCCCTGGCCTGCGCAGTAACGATCCAACTCTTTGATCACCTTGCCATAGTAGTTGTACTTGTTCTGTGCTTGTGTGCGGCTGATCTCGCCATCACAGTGTAGGTTCTCTGGGCTTAGGTCTGCGTCCAGGCTGTTGGCCAAATCGTTTACGTGTGTTTGGCTAAGTGGGAAGTTGATCGGAGCAGTGTTGAAGAAGCCTCTCCAAGTGTTCTTTTGATCAATGTATGCTTGTAAGTTTTTCATAGTGTGCCCTCTTTGTTAACTTATACAACTATTATACGATCTAAATCGTAGGTTGTCAACCCCTAATTTGCAAATTCTTCACCAAAGGTTGCATCGTCCAACTCAGCTTCAAACTCTACTTCGCGGCCTTCTGCGAACAACATCAACTCTACGGCCAACTGACGTGCCTGGTGCTTGGTCAATTGTATATGGTTGAACATCGCGCCGCCAGCGTCAGTATCATACTTGGGCTTGCGTTGAGTTACTTGCAAGCAGGTCATTCTGTTCTCTCCGCCCCAGAAGCGTGTCTGAGTCAATTCATATTGGGCGTTGCAGTCTGGGACGTTTCTAAGTTCTGTGGACATCGTGTGCTCCTCTAATGCCTAACTATACATATACTATAACACCGCCTGGTGCAGTTGTCAACCCCTAATTTTAAAAATCTTCCGGATAACCTTTTGTGGCTTTTTTGCCACGCTTGGGTGATACAACTAAGACCTGCTCCTTGAGGAAGTCTCGGTACTCTGCATCGTCTGGAAGTTTAGCCGTCCACTCAGCTTCTGTCTGCCACTCTACTGGGAACTCTTTGTACCCAATCTCGTTCTCCATTGCAATGGCCGCAACGAACGCAACTGCATCCTGGATACGGTCCAAGTCTTGCACGAGATAGTCTGAACCACCTTTCATCTTCCAGTATGCATTGCCCTGGGAGTACTTGCCGTCCTCAGAGTGTGCGCCGTAGTTTTCAAGGAACTGTGTTGTGATTACGAAGTTTTGCATTTGTTTGCCCTCATTTGCTTAACTGTTATATACAGTATATCATCTATTGAGAGATCTGTCAACCCCTAATTTAAAGAAAAGAAAGCCCGGGGAGCCTGTGAACGAGGGCACATTCATCTTGCTCAACCCGGGCATTCAAATGTACAGCAAAGCGTGAGGGCTTGCGTTACTGTACGGAGCAGTTCGGACGAGGGCACATCCTACATCTGCTCTTAGTACACTGTGACAGCTAACGAGGGCACATTAGCGTTTCATCACAGTGTTTTCGGCCATTGCTTCCCACTTGGTAGGAAACGCTTTGGCCAAATCGGCTACTTTAAGAACTGTACGCAATGACAGCTCACGCAGCTTCTCTTTATTAATATCGATGAAGTCCATGATCTCTTCTTTGACTTCATCTGTTAGTGCGTATGCATCCAACATGCCATCTTGTGTGACTTGCTTGATACGCAGCATCTTCTCACGATCGGTGTCGATAGTCAAGTCCATGTAGTGGCAGCGTGACTCTAGTGCTTCCAAGTGTTCACGCAGCTTTCCTTTGACTTTGTCAAACTTCAAGTTGGTGATAAAGATTGCACTAGCTTCGAACTTGAAGCTGTCTGGCACACCTTCATTGCGCAGCTTAAAGCTGTCGGTGTTCCAGTGGATAGTACGTGTCTTCTTTGAATCCAACGCAGCTTTAAGAATGTTCAGCGACAGTTCATCGTTGAAGATGCTATCACAGTCATCGAACACTACGACCTTGCCTTTGTCTGCCATCTTGTACAGCTTACAGTAGAGTCCGATGGCACTCATTGCGCCTTTGATTACTTCGTGTGTCTGGTTACCACCCAGGGTCTCCATCATCTTGTAGCGGTCTAGTACTTCTTCTACACCATGCGACTTACCAACACCTGGAGGGCCGCTTACGATCATTGCACGTACATCGCCCTTCTTGACAGCTTTGGTCATGTCTTTCAACATGTCAAAGCGTTCGCGGATACGTTCTACGGTTTCTGCATCACTCTCTTCACGGCTCTCACTTGCAGCAGTTGTTGCTGTATACGCATCTGCCGAGCTGCATGTGATTTTAATATTGCGATCTGGAAAGCCTGCAATTGCACGACCGTCTACTGTTACGTAGCCGCCCTTGGCGCCTACTTTAAATTCTTCTACTAGTGGAAACACCATACCAGCAAGTTCTACATCTTTGCCGCGTATCTTGTAAGTGCCTTCTTTAATCATAACGTTTGTCATTTAGCTTGCCCTCTAATTTGTTAACTTATATACAGTATAGTTTCACTTGCTGGGGATGTCAAGTTCTTTTTTCATAAACTTTGCAATTAATTCCATATCCGCAGCGGTGAAGTCTTTCTGTGTTGTGCCAAACGGAGCACCGTAATGAGTGAGCATGCTACCAACTTGGCTAAGCTCGTTCAACACACGCAGCCCTTCGTCTTTCAACTGACCTAGTCCGAACTCTTTACCGTAGTTCTCGCTGAAGTCCATCATGCTGCGACCGATGTCTGCTAGTGCTTTTTGTTCTTTAGTTGCTTCGAAAAATTTCATGTCATGCCCTCATTTGTTTAACTTATATACAGTATAGCATCTATTGTGCTGTTGTCAACCTATTTTGGAAGTCTTCCATTCCAATCATCACAGGGATCATCAATCAAGATCACATTCCCATACATCGTTGCGGAAGTTTGCTCGCAGCGCACCACCTGGATAGTCACCGTGTTCGAACAGCATATAAGGAGCGCCGTTGTAGTCTAACTTCATAGTGACTACGTTGACTTCGTCCATTGGCAACCACTTTGGGTCTTCGATTGTGCCTGTGTATGCTGAGTTGAATACCTTGATCATCGTGTAGTTCCCTCTACGTGTTGCCCTAACTGTTATATACAGTATAGCACCGCAGCACTATACTGTCAACCTCTTTTTATACTAGCAAGTCGTCTGCTTGTGCTGTCAAGCCACTCGCTTCAAGTGCAGCTTCTAGCAGCTCATGCGCAGCGGAATCTGTAGCAAAGCCTTCTTCACTAGCAAAGTCCATATCACTGCTAAAATAAAACCTGTCAGTCGCAGCAACGTTTGCACGTAGCAGCACTTCAACAAGCCCATCTACAGTGCCAGCAGCGCCAACAACAACATCGTCTACTGTCAACTGCACTTGTGCTTCTACAGCGTTGAAAAATACAAACTTGTCGTTTTTAGTGTAATGTTGCATAATGTGCTCCTCATATGCTTGTTTAACTTATATACAGTATAGCATCAACAGCACAGTTGTCAACCTCTTTGTGTCAAAAAACAACGGATCTTTTCGGTTGACATATCAAAATTTTTATGCTATAATGGATTGACCCCTGATGGATCTGTGATCTCTGCTGCGTGTCCTGGACGACGAAGCCTCACAGTGAGGGCACACTTGCTTCGCCGTCCGTTCCTAATATACCTGGCTCTGAGGCAAATCTATTAATAGTCCCCAGCGCCGACAGTCGCTATATAATCTGTACCTCATGGTCCTTGGTACGAACGCTGTCTACTCAGTTTGGCCTGCCCTAGAGGATTCGAACCTCTGACCCTGTGCTTAGAAGGCACATGCTCTATCCAGCTGAGCTAAGGGCAGTTACTTGGTGCGCCCACACAGACTTGAACTGTGAACCTACGGATTATGAGTCCGGTGCTCTAACCAATTGAGCTATAGGCGCTTATCTTTGGTGCCTGTGGTCGGACTCGAACCGACAATCCTTGCGGCGACAGATTTTAAGTCTGTTGTGTATACCAATTCCACCACACAGGCATTGAAGTCTATTTATGTTTGCCGCAGAGCCCCACCGCTCTCTTTGGCGCTGACAGGACGGAAGTCACTGTCGCCCGAGGTGTTGTTTAGAACGGTACCTCTTCTGTTTGTGTTTCATTCAGCTCTTCTTTGAGCTCTTTGACATTGCGTACCACATACTCGGTGATCGCATACTGTTGATCTTCATCTTGGAAGTCTGGATGAGCGAGCAGCACTTGACAAATCTGTGCCTTAGTAAACTCTCCACCAAGCTCGATCAAATTGATTGCTTCGTGATCATGTTTGATCAATGCTTTGAATCGTGTTACAAAATCGTTCGCAAACCGAATCTTCGTAATGCCATTCAGTGACGAAGTTCCTGCTACGCTATAAGTCTTAACCGTTGCCATATAAATGTTCCCTTCAATTGTTTAACTTACTCTTACAGTATAGCGCCTAGACGCTACACTGTCAACCTTTTTTTTACATCGCTGCTGCCATTGCTTCGTACTCCAGCAAGTCTTCTACACGATCGAACACGCCTGTGCCCGTGCTTACAATCCACTCACGGCCGTTGAAGACGTAAAAGTATTCGCAACCCATGTGCGACATTTCCGTTTCAAACTCGTCGTAGTTGGCAAACTCTTTAGTCTCGCAACCTGTTTCGCCTCGATCGCGTCCGTAGTATGTAACAACACCTTTCTGCGCATTGCCAAAGGTATGTGGCTTGCTTGGATCAGGCATTGGCTCAGCTGCCAAGCTGCTCATGTCACCCTGCTCGATCAAACGTGCAATCTTGTATGCCGCTTGGTAGCTTTCCTGCAAGATGCGACCGTTGTTTGAAACGTAGCCGTCCCAGTGGCAATATACTGCACGGATCTTGCCTTCTTGTGTCTTGTAACCAATTGCGCTTCTAGTACCCATTTGCTATGCTCCTTAGCGTTTGTCTAACTGTTATATATAGTATATGATCAAACAGCGCGGCTGTCAACCTTTTTTTAGTCGTTTTGTGCAGAAAAAACTGTCAACGCACCTACTACCATAGCAAAGATTCCTGCGCCTGCTACCATAAGCATCTCACCAATCGTATTGGCTTGGTCCATGCAAGCACCGTCGCAATCATTTGCGCTACCAGCTGCTGCCATCATACCCACTACGATCAAAGTAAAACCAATTGTCTGTTTCAATGTGTTGCCCTCATTGCTTAACTGTTATATACAGTATATGATCAAAAGCTGATCTTGTCAACCACTTTTTTATCTTTTTCTTCCAAATCCATCATGGGCTGCTCTTCTACTGTTACAGAGTAAGCCTTGCCGTTCATGTCCCAGACCATCATAGTCTTCCTGGGGCTTACGAAGTAGCCGCCTGTTGGGTGCAAGTCCATCTTGATCGGCCCTACTGGACCAATGATGCCGTCCGGGTCGCTCTTGATCAGTGCCTTACGAATTGAGTCTGCTATCTTATCGCAGTATGCTAGTTTCATCTCTTGCCCTCTTTCCTAACTGTTATATATAGTATATGATCAAACGCAGCAGATGTCAACCCCTAATTGCAAGATTTTTTAGAATACTTCGTGGCAGTCCTGCCACAGGCTTGCTGGTCGACTGCTGCTGGAACTGGATCGGTCTACGCTTCTTCATACTGTATACTCCACGTTCTGTTTGATGTCCCACTTCTCAAGCACGGGCAAACCAAACTCGTCTTCGTCAACGCAGACATATGCCACAGTCTTCTTGACAATGCCGTAGCGGTAGCCCTGATCGTTAACCAAACCACCTACCCATATCTTGTGCGGAAAGTCTTCGCAGAAGTTGAACGGATCATCGTTGAGTGAGTATTCAAAATAATTGCCCACTGACTTCTCTACGAAACGACCTACGGGTGCCTTAGTGTGTGTCCAAAATGCCATCTTGTGCCCTCCAATGCCCTAACTGTTATATACAGTATATGATCATTGGAGAGCTTTGTCAACCCCTAATTTGAATTAACCTGCCATTTCTTCTTCATACTCGCTCAAGCGTTCGTCTAGAGCATAGTAGTCCACAAGGTATTCAGGGATGTTGTCTTTGATGTTATCGCTGGTGAAGTCTGAATACTCATAGTGGTCATCAGCACCTTCTGAGTCCCAATAGCCTACGAAGCACATTCCACCTTCTTCGTAGTATGCTTCAAGGTAGACACCGGCCATGTCTTCGCAGAACTTAGAGTAAGCGTCAATGGGTGGAGCCCAGGCTGAGTCAAAGTAACCTTCAATGGTAGCAGTGCCGTCACCATTGTCTGTGAACTCCAATCCTTCGAGCGATACATCCCACTTGGTTCCCCAGTTGGCGACTGCCCAATCATACCAGTTGGTGAAGCCGTCATATGTTTCAGTCTGGAGTTCGTCGCCAGTGCCTTTGACTGTTTCACGAAGCTCTTTAGGCATCGGAACCATTGCTTCTAGCAAACCTTCGGCTGCCTGGGCATCCTCCCACAGAGTCTTGATTGTTTCAGTTGAACCTTTGATTGTGATTGTGTTGTTGCACCAGTTTGGCATCTCAATACTCCTCTTCGTCTGCGTAGGTGAGTTCGTTGATCTCAAGCATGTCTTTGACTTCGTCGTTGCTCATATACTTGAGAGCGGCTGTTAGCATCATCATAGGATCGATCATGCCGTCTTCTACCAGCTCTAGTGCGATGTCTCTGTAGTCTGTCATTTGCAAATGCCCTCTGCGTTGTTTAACTTACTCTTATATAATAGCATCTTTGTAGGAGATGTCAACCTCTTTTTTGCCAAAAGTTAGAAAGGATTGGCCCAGCGGTTGTATTGGCTTGTGGTGATCATGCCACACTTGCAAAGGCTGTCTGCGAACGCCCAGAACATCTCGTTCTTTGCAATAGTGTCTCCGCGGACTCCGTTGAGTGGCATCCAGAACTCGCTCTTGAAGTCTTTCAATACTTGTGCCTTAGTCATTTGCTATGCTCCTTAGCTTGTTAACTTATATACAGTATATGATCTAAACCCTAGCCTGTCAACCTCTTTTTACCAATTAAGACAAAAAATCTGCTTTGAGTCGATCCAGCATGCGAACAGCTTCGCCACGTGCCTCATCCATAGCTTCATCGATCATATCTTCTACTTGACTGCGATCCTCATCAAGCCACTTGGTGCCGTCCTCTGCTACGATGCTGCCCAAGTAGGCAGTGCCCATCTCAGTGCCATCATAGTATACCGCAACCTTGCAGATCATGTGCTGCCAAAAGCCCGTGTCCAAGTTCTCGATCAGTTCTGGGTAGTAGTCTGCATCAGTGTCGAACAACAGATCCAGCTGCGTGTCATCTGGTGCAAAGCTGATCTCAACAGTGAACTGATCTCGTTCAAAGCTCTCTGCTACTATATAGTTGGAGTTCTTTTCGAAAAATAAATGTGCCATTCTGTCGCCCTCTTTGTTGCTAACTTATATACAGTATATGATCACTCTGCTGCGTTGTCAACCTCTTTTTTGCTGAGTTGGTACATTTTTTTTAAGAACCAACGATGCTTGTGAAAGTAGTAGGTGCTGTCGTACTCTGGCAGCTGCTTCTCCCAAGCCAGCAGCTCTTCTTTGTGCTCCTGCCACTTGTCCATAACGAATGTTCTAAAACTCATCATCTCACATGCTCCAATAGGTTTCTGACGATGGTGAGCAGTAGTAAGGGGTATCATAACGTTCCTGGAACTCTTGCCCATTCATCATGTTCTTCTTAGTGATATAGGTCTCGTGGATCTCATACCGCTCACCCTTCTGCATGGTGGTCTTCACAGTATGCTCCAACGTTGAACGGTTGTCAGTCGCATAGTCCTTCTTGAGGATCAAACGCTCACCTGCCTTGGTACGTGCATCCCGCTTGTAAATTTCTACAGTATACATGAGTCGCCCTCTCTTTGTTAACTTATATACAGTATAGCATCTATGCGCTTACTGTCAACCCCTAAATTAATATTATTTTTCGGTTGACAAACCTCCCAAGTGAACGTATACTATAAGAACAGTAAGGGCAACAGAGGAAGGGCAAATTTCCAAAACTGAATAAACTGGGTTAGGGCTACTGAATTCCCCAAGTAGAAGACAAACACTACCGATGCCTGAACGGTCTTGATGACACTGTTCGGCCCCTCTCTCCCCTCCTATTTAACATAATAACTTTTATACGCACCGCCCGGGATTATGTTAAATTGATCTCGCCTAACCTCTTGATTGCATTAGAGAATAATTCTCGTGACCAATTTAACATAATAAACATTATACGCACTCACCACTAGACCTCATGTGACACCTGAACGAACCCACGTAACCTCTTGATATCATTAGACTAAGGTCCAAACGATACCGAACGAACAAAACCCTATATGAATCATTAGGTTACATCACCTGAACGATTCCACGTAACCTCTTGATTTCATTAGAGTTCTTCCCAGCCAAGCTAAGTTATTGATTCTAAAGAGAAAATCAAAACCCCAATAAAATCAATAGGTTACACTGTATAGCTACTGTAGCACATGAACTATACACTATAAGGTATTGAATACATTGACTATACTGTATAGAGTGTATAGAGTGTATAGTGTATTGAACTGAGTGTGTATAGTGTATACTGTGTTGAACTGGACTATAGTGGCTCTTGAACCGGTAGAGAAGCAGTATACAGAGACCACATAGTGCAGGTATAGTGTATAGTGTAGAGTATGGTTAGTATATAGTGTATAGTGTGTATAGTGTACCACTGTGGAGGGGCCTTTGGCCCCAGAATATCCAACAGTTTCAAGTGGTTACACCACCATTTTAAGGTGGTTTAAGGGTGCTGCAACCGTGGTTAAATGGTGGTGCACTGTGCAGATCAGAGTAAGAATGTTGCGTTTTCACCACAATCTATAGTATAAAATTTTTCTACACGGTCGCGGCGACGAGAGGCATAGTTCAAATACTTTTTAATGTTTATTAATGTTCTCTCCACCCTCAATCACAGTGTAATCACGCTGCGCACTGTGGCCTTAGCAGCGGGGTCTACGCCAAATCTAGGTCACACAGATACTAGCAGCGGGGTCTTATGCTCTATAGTGTATACAGTGTTGTGTATAGTGTGTATAGTGTGTATAGTGTATAACTGTTGTCTATACAGTGCTTACTAGCTAGTCTATTAGTGTATAGTGTGTATAGTGTACTATCATCTTCTTATAGTGTGTATACAGTGTATAGTACGTTATCATCTTCTTATACATTACTTTTTAAGTTCTCACTAGTGTGTGAAAGAAGAAGACTTTCTTCTTATATAGTGTATAGTGTACTATCTAGTTCTTATGCACACTAGATAGGTTTGTTTACGCAGTACATCTATTTGTATGCGTATACTGTTAATTCGTTCGTGTATAGTGGGAGTTCGTTGTTGCTCTGCTTGTAGTAGCAGTGGGCTAGGTTTACTTCTTCGTAGCTGTTGGTTTGGCTTTATCACTAGCGTTGTGAGTTATCATCAAGTGATGCAACAGTTGACGTAGACGTTCTTGTTCAACTGGATCTTGTGTGTTGCGGATCTGCTGTGTCACACTTTGTATTCTGTTTTGTGGTTTACGTTTTGCGTTTTGGTTCATGAGGGGTGTAGCTTTCGATTTCAATATCATTACCGGGAGCTTCCACTAGTGTTAATTTAAGTACCTGGCTCGCTTGTTCAAGCGTAAGTGCATTGGCCAAGATGTTTTGTGTGGTGTGGTCATATACTCTATACAGCTTCATAGGTTGCCCAGCCAATGAGTGCAATCGTCACATGGATCGTCAACAGTGTTTGGTAGCTGTGTCATTCAACAGGCTAGAGTTTACTCTGGAACTGATGGCGCACCGTCTACTGGTGCTACTCGTTTTGCAAGACGCTCTGTGCGATCAACAGGCTCCAGCAGTTCATTTGCAGGAGTTGGTGTTGTGACAGGGCCTACCCATTCTGCGACTACACTGTCGCCGAGGGTTGAGTCACCTGTTTCAATCTTAACAGGTCTTGCCTGCTGTGTGCTGGTGTGTGTTGCGGCTGCTAGTGCTAGAGCATGTGATGCATACACTACACCTTCTACTGTATATTTCATTGTGTGTTCTCCTTGCGAGGTTCCACTGTGAGGTAGTCAGCACCACCAACATCAGCTGCTGGGTATATTCTAACTCTACGCTGCTCACTGTCAGCTTCCAGTTGTGCAGCGGCTGTGGCCAGTGCTTGAGTTTCAAACACAGTGCCTGATTCTAGAATGGTATAACTCATTGTTTCTCCTTGCTTCAGTATATTTATCTTAGTATGCGTTGCGTTGGCCCCATGCCTCAGCAATACGATAGTCAGGGTCTTGTGTAGCAGAGATATATTCCACACGCCATTTACCTGTGGTTGAGCATACTTCTAGGAAAGGTCCTCTACAGTTGTAGAGTCTCCAATCACTGCGCATCATCTGTCCTATTTGGTGACGACTGCGCATTACTCTGCGAATGTGTCCGTATTTAAGGATGCCTTCTTCGCCTGCGGGTGTGAGTGCTTCTAGTCTAATGAAGCCGTTTTCAACAATCATCTGTAGCCCAGTCAACTGTGTCTACGTCCCAAATGTCTTGAAACGGCACAACAAACTCAACACCAGTGTCTACGTCTTTGACACGCACACACTTGTTGTCTAGATCACGTTGCATCAACACGCCTAGGCTTTCGTATAGTGCTGGTGTGCCACCTGCTTCACCAATCTTTAGACTGGTGTTGGGCAACCCTGCTGAGTTGAGCATGGTAACTACTCTATACTTGCAAGCATAGCTATCACCTGGGGTTATATCTTTAATATCAATCACAATGAAACTCCTGACAGTTTAACTAGTACATCAGTAACATCACGCGGCTCTAGATATCCAATGATACCGTCTGGGTCTGTGATGCCCTTGACTTCAACACCTGTAGTATCTGATTCAGCAGTCATGGTCATAATTTCATACTGTCCACGATCACCGCCGTAACTCATACTGTGTCTTACAATACTTATGTACAAGCCATTTGACAAGCGGAAAAGTGACTGCTCACCTTGATCCCCACCTTCAAAGTAATACATAGGATGATCCATTGGCTGGAATTCGATAGCTGCAAAGTTTAGATCTTTGAGCAAAGGTGCGTCAATAGGTGTCATCAGCGAGTGGCCTCGTCCAATGACTTGGCAGCGTTATTGATTCCGTTTTTCATACGTGAGCCAGCATCTTCCAGCGTCTCAGGAGTAAGAACTCCATAGCCCACCAAAGCAACTACAATAGCTGCACCCAATAACATCTTAATCATCAGAGTCTCCTTTGTTCATTACAGTGTTAAGTATACGCTCTGCATCAGGGTACGTCAACATGTTTTGGACAATGTTATCTACTGCCGCAATGCGAATCATTTCTTCTGTGACCACATGCTCTGGGCTGGGTGTGTAGAAAGGATTATAGCTGGTAGGCAAATAAGGTTGCGTCCAACTCACACTGTATCCTTTAAATGGGTCGGTATTGGGGAACTCGGCCATCTACAGCCTCCTTGATTCTATCGTTAATTGCTTGGGTGTGTTTACATTTGCCTCGAAAGCCAAAGCCAGGACAATCACACGTAAAGCCCTTGGGCTCTAGTGTAATTGCATATTCGCCTGTGCCTTTAGAGTTTGCTTGAGGCCACACCAAGCCTTCGAACAAATCCCTATTGAACTCGAAGTCAGGCTTCATATATTTTTGCGTGAACTTAGGCACCGTCGTCCATCTCCATGTAGTCACGTTCGTTTTCGATTGCATCGTTTACTTCGTGCCATACACTCTCATGACTTGCGCCATACTCTGCAACAAACTCTGCAAGTGTCATGTCGTATGCATCTTCCTGCATACCAAATACCCATTGTCCGACTTTACTCATAGCTGATATATCCTTTTGGAGTTGATTTGATGTTTTCGAAAGTTTTTACTACACGAGCGTTGTAACGATCTTCAGTCATTGCAATAGTGTCAAACACTGTGCCCCAATAGTTACGTGCCCATGCACTCAAGTCGTTACGTTGAAGAACAGCAAGAACTTGTGCCTTGCGTTCTAGTTGCTTCATTTCGTTAAAAGGTCCCATAATGTATTCCTAACTTATTGTAACAATGTTTCGCCGGGGTGTGTTTGAGCCTTCATACAAATAAAGTCAAACAAGTAATCTGTAGCTGCTTCCATTTCTTCAAGAGTTATGTCATCGATGTCGCCGTTCTCAATAGCTTCGATGATAAAGTCCATGTCATCGTCACTAAGCTCTAACCGCAGAGGGTGAACTCCCTCAGTTTCAGGATTGATGTAACGCATATTAAACCTCGTGTGACGGAGAATAAAAAGCAGTGTCTTTAAAGACTTGATTGTGCTGAAGTTCGAATTGACTTTCGAACTGTGCAAACCGGAGGTCGTATTTTGAAATTACTGAATCAAAATCGAAGTTACGAAGTTCACCTTCGTTGTACAGAGCTTTTAGATTGTTAAGCTCGTCAATAAATTCTAAGATATCGTTCATTGTGCCTGTGCCCCTGTTTGCTAAGTTATGTATATACTATACTATGTAACGCAGGTATTGTCAACTTTTAAGTTAGCCAAAATGTTTAATCTTGTTTCGTTTTCTTACCTCTTGCGCCCCATTTGTTTTTATATTCAAGTTCTGCTGGGTCAGTGCGCAATCCATAAGGCAATTTAGTAATTGTATTACCTTTAGCAACCCATTCTTTAACTAGTCGATCGCTTTCTTCTTGGATTCTAAGTTGTTCTTGTGTTCTTTGTGGTGTCATAATGCTGCTCTCTGCTGGTTAGGTTAAAAAAGTGTGCAACATTTCTGCTACACACTTATTATACTATAGTTTAGCTAAGAAGTCAAGTACTAAGTTAAGGAAGCAATGCTAGCACGTAGGTTGCCTTCTTTGGTTCTTCTAATGAACACGCTGTTCTCTTCTTCTTGCCCTTCGACTAAAACTTTGTATTGTGCTTCGTCTGAAGCATTAATTTGTAAAAAACGAGACTTGCTCACTCGGATATTACTACCCAAGGCTGCAATGTATTCGTTAATTTGATCTGTAGATAAGTTTTCCATTAGTTTCGTTCTCCAACAATATTTATCAACTCTAGTCGTTGCTATTCCATTTCAATATTTCAACTTCTCCAGACGGTAAAGTTTTGGACTTGATATATCCTTGTTCTATCAATGTGTCAAGAGTATCGCCGATAGCATTTGTTAGTATACTCCTGTATACAAGATAAAATGTTGCGACTGATCCTGCAACGTATGCAATGAACAACCAAATGTAAGTAGATTCAAACATTGTTTCTCCTTATTCTTTAATAATGATAACTGGGTTAGGTCCCAGTGAATCAGATCGATATTCAGGAACTTGACTAACGTCACACGTCCTATCTTCTGGAACCCACCCTGGACAGCTTGCAATAGAGCCTAGCCTGTCTAGAGACGAACACGCTGGCAACAACGTAATTGCAGTCAACAGTGCAAATGTATGTGTTTTCTTAATCATAACACTAATATACTATAGTAACACTAAACTGTCAATGGGTTTTGGATGACAATTTATGATCTCCGTCTGCTCGATTGAGCTTTTGACAAATCCTAGCTGCCTCTTTAGCGTTTTTAATCTTGCCAATAATTACATCAGTTTTTGTATCTACTATATAGTGGTACGTGTGATCGTCGTGGAATATTTTAAATCTCATCATAATAATATTTAGTAATACCTCTTTGCTTCTAAGATAAATATTTTTGTAAGACGCAGTACAGCGCAAACAATCGGAGAACTCCCATGAAACAACTAGACATACATTTAGAACTTGGACAACAAATCTTTGTAGGTAAAAGCAAGACACCTGCCGAAATCACCAAGATTGAATATCATGAAAAGTCAGGAGAAGTAACGATTAATACGACCGAGGGTCCTCGTAACGTGTTTACCTTCAGTCTGAAGCCTCAGAAGGACAAGTATCGGTTCGCATACTGATAAATATCTATATGCGTATAGATGAATTAAATGCCGATCAAATAGAAGAACTACACGAAGCTAAAAAGCGTAAGCGTAAGACCTCTGGTACTAAACCTACCAAGAGCTACTGTCGTAATACTCCTAAGAGTAAGATGAGCGCAAGTTGGCTAGCTTCGTGTAAGGCTCAAGGTCTTGTGGCAAGAGACACCGGCAAAACACAAAAGATTGGTAACAAGCGTACTAAGTTAGACGGCAGGCGTTTAAAAAGTCAACGTTATGGTGGCCCAGTCAGCCCTACAAGGACAGGTTAATGAGATATAGAGATTTTAAATTAGTAGAAAACAAACTCGACGAAGTACCAGACGATGGTACCAGAGCAGGTCAAGAACCCAACGAGGTTGTTAGTAACGGACTTGAAGCCGGTCCTCCGTATCCATCCGATCAGCGTGATGCAGTTAAAGAACTACAAGTACGTTTAGAAGAACTAGGTTATTCGGTTGGCAGTACAGGCGCCGACGGCAAGTATGGCCCGAGAACTACAGCAGCAGTAAGGGCATTTAAAAAAGATAACAACATTACCGGCGACGGTATGTCAATGAGTGCAGACGATATGGCTACACTTGCATCAGCAACAAAAGTAGACAAGCCAACTCCTACAGGCAACGAAGGCGGCAGCATTGGTGACCTAGGCAACCTTGCTAGTTTAGAAAATCTTGATCAAGCAACTGAAGTCGTAAGTTCATTCCTTGGATCAGAAATTGATGCTGAAGAGATGAACATGTTAATACGTGCAACAGCAGCAGAAGCAAGTCGCAACAGCCAAGAACGTGCAGCAGTTGCAGCAGTTATTTTAAATAGAGTTAGAAGCAGTAGATACCCTAATAGTATCGAAGCAGTACTTACACAGCGCAATCAATTCCAAGCAGTAACAGGAACAAGATATGATCCAGGCCCACACTCAAACTTTTCAAACATGAGCAGCAACACCGGCGCTGAAGTCATCGGAGCATTGATACGATACTTGCCTAACATGGATAAGAGTTGGTTAAACTTTACAGCTAACAGCCCGGCAGCATACGGACGCGGAACAAACATTAACTTTATGTATGCAATGCGTAGAGCACCTGACGCACAAGTTATTGGTGGAACAGTATTCGGAACAGCATAATGGATTACACAGGACAACTACTCATAGCAAGACCGCTTAATAAAGATCGATACTTTAAACGCAGTGTCGTACTTGTCTATGAAAGCAATCGTTCTGGAACAATAGGTGTTATACTAAACAAACGCAGTCATTATACTGTACAAACAATGTGTGCGCAGCACGATATGTTTTACGCCGGCGCTGACTATTGCTATCAAGGCGGCCCTGTTAATGATAGAGCATTAATAATGGTACATTCAAATGAATGGGAGTGCGAAAACACACTAAGAGTTAATGAATACTTTAGCGTAACAAGTCACAAAGATATGTTTAAACGTCTAAGTATGGGACAACATCCACGTAGGTGGAGAATATGTGCAGGCATTTCAGCTTGGAGCGACGAACAAATACAAGGTGAAATGGAAGGAAAAAGTCCATGGACACCAGAACATTCTTGGTTGACAGCTAATCCAAATCCTGCTATAATATGGAATTATGATGGCGATGAGCAATGGAATAGGGCCGTTGAGCTATCAGGACAGCAACTAATGAGTAGTTGGTTGTGTTAATGTAATCGGAGATTATTATGAAATGGTTAGTAAAAGCGTTCATTGTAAGTCTACTAACTATTCAGCCGTTAGCAGCACAAGAACAACAGAGCCCAGTACAAGTTCCTATTATCATGCAGTGTCTACCAGGTGCTGCCGATAATGTGCTTGCAGAACGATACAACGAAATTCCTTTTGTAACAGGACTAGGAGTTGTAGTGCTAGCAAACGGCGAACAAATTGCAGGTGAATTTAAAATGTATCTAAGTATTAACATGCCTAATACATTCACTATCATGTTTATATCAGAACCTTTAAATTGTATGGTAATGACTGGTGAAGAACTAGAGCCAGCAGCCAACAACGGACAGCCATTGTAAGAGGATATCAAAGTGGGACAAGTTCTACTACTTAACGCAGACGCACAGCCTGTATCATACCTGCCACTAAGTGCAATACAATGGCAGGAAGCAATCACATACCTATGGCTTGACAAAGTCACAGTACTAGAATGGTATGATGATTGGACGGTGCGTAGTGATCGTTGGGAAACTCGTGTGCCTGCTGTGATCATGCTGAAAGAAATGTATCGACGGCGACGGCAACCTCGCTTCTCTAAACACAATCTTTACATCCGCGACCTCTACACTTGTCAGTACTGCGACACACCTTATACTAAATCTAATCTAACACTTGACCATGTGCTACCTCTAAGCAAGGGTGGTAAAACTTCTTGGGAAAACATCGTTGCCGCATGCGGTCCATGCAACAGTCGCAAAGGCAACAAGACCAATATGAAACCACGGCGAACTCCGTATGCGCCTAGTTACTATGATCTAGTTGACAAACGTAAGCAGTTAGATATGTCAATTGCTCACCCTAGCTGGAGTGCTTATCTTTAATGTATAAATTAATTCCTTATAGCGATGATTTAGATCTTACAGAGTTTTATCAAACATCAAAAGAAAGAGGGTTTGTTAATAACGCTGACAAGCATATGCTAGTCGAAACTATTGCTAAAGAAGCCGAATGGCAAGTATGGATGCTGTTGTATAATGATAGGATTGTAGGTTCTACAGCAGCGCACAGCTTTCCAGAGATGGGTCCTAACAGTTATAGGATTGCTGTTAGAACGTGTGCCTTTACAGATATGATGCCTATACTTACAATGCGAACTGTTACAGGTATTATACAGCATCAACATGTAAGCCCGCAGTTCTTTATGACAGCAGGCATGGATTACTTTGGACACGACAAGAACTTCTTTATTACATCTAACGGAAATGCAGCTGGAACACAAAGACGTGTTCACAGAACGTGGGCACCTACATTAGAAAAAGAAGGCACTCTTTCTAAAGAATGTGATATGCATTACAGAGGCACTGACCAAACTGTCTGGCGTGTGAATGTAGAAAAGTTTTATGCTGACTTAGAAAAGTACGGGCGTTGGCCTATTGATCGCGTTTTATCAACCCAATCATAAATCCACTTAGATCAGGAAAAGGATTGCGCCACTTGGCAGCGTTTGAATGGTGATACTTGTGCCACCCTTCGCCTGCAACAGTCCACGCAATTAGTTTACTATCATTAACTTCGCCACCCCAATGGTTGAACACATTAACTATGCCTCCCATTATTACACTGAGTACTGTAGGATAAAAGTACAGCGGAAAAATAAGCATAGGATTAATAACTAGCAGTAATATTACATATACTAAATGCAGTTTAAAATAGTTTTTATGTATGAACATATGTGTTTTATCGCGCAGCAAACGAGCAGCATACTTAGGCTCTACATCATACACATCGTAGAAGTATCCAAAGAATACCTTGAAGTGTCCTTTATGCACAGGACTGTGACTGTCCTTTTCCGTGTCACTGAACCTGTGATGTTTTAAATGTACAGCAACCCAAGCAATAGGACTGCCTAATGTAATAACTGTACTACAAAATAGAATAACATAATGCCAAAATTGATTAACTTCAAAGCTCTTGTGAGCAAAGTATCTATGCATGCCAATAATATGTCCTACTACGCTTATTAGATAAGCAATCAACAGATATAGTAATACGTTCTGCCACGGCAAGTAAAACATACTAAGAATAGAAAAGCCCCACATTAAAGAATGCAGGGCTATTAGTTTTAAGTTATCGTTTATTTTAACCATGCAATACGTTTGCCTAGTTCTTTGCGGCGAGCATACTCAGCCTCGCTGCCAGGGTATCTCCACCCCCAAATTGCAACCAATGCCATAAAGATACCTGAGTATAATACAGCTTTAGGATTGCCAGTGGTAAACCAAAGCAACACTAAACTTGAACTCATTGTAACAAGCATAAAGTATTTAAATTTAGTAGGGAAGATACGTTTTTCTGTCCAGCCTAGTAAAAACGGACCAAACAGTTTGTGGTTATACAAGTAATCGTGCATACGCTTGCTTGACTTTGCAAAACAATATGCAGCAATTACAGTAGGAGTACTCCAGGGAAGCATAGGCAAATAAATGCCTACAAATGCAATACCTAAGAATATAATCCCTGCTGTAAACCACAGGGCCTTTTTAATGTTCATGTAACACCTTTCTTAAGGCAGACACTAGTTCTGCCATCATCGCATCTGTATGTAATGGAGTAGGGGCAATGCGCAACCGTTCTCCTCCTTCTTCAACTGTTGGGTAGTTAATTGGTTGAATGTATATACCGTACTCACTGAGTAGTTCGTCACTCAACTTCTTACACCGAACAGCATCTCTTACCATAACGGGAACAATGTGTGTACAAGAGTCAGATAATACTTCGATGCCCACCTCGGACAACATCTTCTTTAAAGTATTAGCACGTTCTTGATGTTTGATTCGTAACTCGTTATGGGCTTTGAGATACTTAATAGAGGCTAAGGCACCAGCACACAGCACTGGGCTCATACTGGTGGTGAATATAAATCCACTGGCTACTGATCTGATCGCGTCTATGACTTCCCCATCTCCAGCTACATAACCACCTTGCACTCCGTAAGCCTTGCCTAAGGTGCCATTAACTATATCGACTCGGGTTTCTCCAATCATTTCACAGTACCCTGCGCCTGTACTCCCGTACAGCCCTACTGCGTGGACTTCATCGATATAGGTTACTGCACTATACTCTTCAGCAAGATCGCAGACACTAGAAATAGGACTGACATCGCCATCCATGCTATACACAGACTCGAACACAATACAGGGAGTGCGTCCAGTAGCGGTAACCGCCTTCAGTTTCTCTTCTAGATCGCTCATATCATTGTGCTGCCATATCACCTTGTCAGCACCACTGTGTCTAATCCCTTGTATAAGGGACGCATGGTTCTTGCTGTCGGACAAAAACACAATGTCGGGAATGATTTTACTTAAAGCGATGAGTGTCCACTCATTGGCAACATACGCTGACGAGTATAAAAGCGCACGACCCTTGCTATGCAGGGACGCCAGTTCTCCTTCCAACGCCACATGATAATGTGAAGTGCCACCAATATTCCTAGTTCCACCTGACCCACTTCCTGTTTGGTCAAGTGCGGTATGCATTGCGTCAATCACAACTTTGTGTTGACCCATACCCAGATAATCATTACTACACCAGTTCACAATGTTTTTGATATTGTAAGGACCGTACCAAATTGCTTCAGGGAAGCTGCCACGCTCTCTTACGATGTCGTTGAAAACTCTGTACTTACCTTGTTCTTTAAGATTCGATATAGTATTAGTAAATGGAGTAATGTTTATCATAGTACTATTTAATCCTACGAGGCCGGCCGTGGCATAAATACTGAGTAGGAGCATAACATTATGACAATAACAGATATTATACGAAGTATACTTGTTAAATTAGAAAAGATAGAACAAATCGATGATAACTACCCGGAGCAAGAGCCCGGTGAGCAAGGTAGTCGCTTTAAGCATATCTATGCAATGTTAGACAAAGAACAAAAGCATGCAGCCAATGCTCCAAATGAAAAGTATGCTGATGTGGATGCAGTAACAGTAGACGCAGGCGGTGGCATAAATGGTCCTAAACATCCACACGATATTAGGGTAAAAGATCCAAGCGCCTATCCAAATCAACAGGAGTATTAATATGTCAGCAAATGGAATATCAACACTAGCAACAAAACGCGAAAGGCAAGACGCCAAACTTGCACTTGCTAATGCAGACAGAGCAGCTCGCAATGTAGTTGAGCCTGGGCGCTATGCCGATGTCACAGCAGATGCAACACAGTTGCCTACTCGATATGCAGTCGGTGACAATGACACAAACAACGTAGTTGACAATGACAACATAGGCGGATTAAAGCCTAGCAGACCGTGGGCTCCATAATAAATGCCTAACTTAAATTCCAACAGCACTAACTACTTTCATAGTTATGAGCCTAACACTAACGATGTGTCGTTGGCAATGGATTACGATCCTTACGGCAACCCTGTATTACGCATAGACGATACTACCAAACAGCACACATCAAAGAACCGTGTGAAGGTCAGCACATTTGAAGTAACAGACTTTGCTACATACACCAACAGCAAGGATGGAGACATTTGGGACGATCTGATCACTGGTACAGCAAGCAGTACCCATGATGTGTATCAGAGTATGGTTCTATTACAAGTGGGCAGTGCAGCTGGCGACAGCGTGATTAGACAGACCAAACGTGTTCAACGTTACTTGCCAGGCAGACAAAGCGAAGTATCAATGGTGTTCCGTTGGTTCCCAGTGGCCACAGGCGTTCGCAGACGCTTTGGACTGTTTGACGATTTGGACGGAATATATTTTGAGGACGGCGGCGACGGAGACTTTTATGTTGTTATACGCAGAAACACAGCAGGCGGAATAATAGAAAATCGTGTCGCCCGTGCAGACTGGAATGTGGACAAACTGGATGGAACAGGACCAAGCGGTATAACAGCAATCCCAGAAGCAATACAGCAGATGAGCATTGAGTATGAATGGTATGGCGCTGGACAAGTTGAATTTAACTTTATTATCAACAACAACAAATACCCTATACATCAATTCAATCACGGCAACATAGTAGAGTATACTTGGGCTGCCAGCGCTTCACTGCCAATACGATGCGAACTAACCAATGTCACAGGTGAGTCTGCTGGCCCACACTATTTTTGGCAAGGGTCGCACTCGTTTACTACAGAAGGCACTACCACACTGTTGGGTAGACAGAAGGCTATTTCTAGTCCATTAACAGGCTATTCACTTACCACAGCCAACACATTCTATCCTGTGATTGCTATTAGATTGAAAACAAACGCTCTACGTTCAGTGGTCATTCCAGACTTCTATGCCGGAGCAACATTAGACAACACCAATGTGTTCATTAGAGTGATTGAAGGTGCTACTATCACAGGTGGTACCTGGATCAGTTACGATTCAGAAAGTGCTGTGGAATACAATCTAACAGGCACTGCCTTTAGTAACGGAACTATATTAGACACAGTATTTGTTAATGGTACTAACCAAGGTATTAAATATGGACTACCAGAACGAGCCATTACACAGATAGTTAGAAACACTACAACTACGCTAGGTGATACATCCAGTACATTTGTAATTGCTATCGCCTCAACCAACGCCAACAAAGCAGGTTGGGCAAGTCTAGGATGGATCGAAGTACGCTAAAGGAGATTAACCCCGGAACACTGTTTCCAATGCCCGGGGCTGCTTTTACTATATTATTATATAAAGGGCTATGCCCCAATTACTTACTATCTATTGTAACTATTATTTACTTGTTGCCGTTAACAAAAGCGTAAAACTTCTCAGCCGCTTCTAGTACAGCATCCGCTCCAGGAACAGTAGGCATCTCTACCTTAGTAACAACTTCTTCACCGTCTTTGGTAATTGAAGTTTCGTATCCTGCAAACTTGGCGTGGTAATCCTGCCATGCTTGATTCTGTGCCATCTCTAGCACTTTGGTGCGGATCTCATATCCATTTTTATTTGTTGTAATTTTTGGCATCGCCGCTTTGAACATTTCAGCAACTTCCTGAGTTTGCTTAAAGATGGCTTCGCCGTATTTTGTATCTACTGACATAATATTTCTCCTTGTGTGTATGTGTGTAGTGTTATTAATATAACGTATTATTTATGTTTTGTCAACTTATTAAAGTCGACTAAGTGATTCAAAAACTACTGTCATAGCTGCAACAGTAATAAAGCCCAGTGTGATTGCATCACATAGGTCTCCATTGCAGTCGGTTAGCTTTTCAATTAATTTTTTCATAAGTCTCCGTATAGTTATTCATTTAGTTGTTAACAGTTGATCAGCCATTGAGTGATTTACATCTGCATGACCTTGTTCGTCTGCTCTCACAGCAATAACAACGTCACGTAGTGTTGCATCATAATCTAAACCATAATAGTCTTTGGCAATGTTTGGTGCTTCGATATTCTCAATAGCACCTGCGTCAATCTGCTCTAGGTATTGAGTGTAACTTATTACAGCCTGATCCTCAAAGTATCCTACCATGCGATGTGCAGTTTTAGGGAACAGCACGTACAGCACAAAGTAGAAGTGCCAAAACACAAACTGAGCTAAAAGAATAATAAGTCTTTCGAACCAGTTGGGCTTGGCAATCTCAATAAAGATCATTAGATGCATACGCTCATTCTCTGCTTCGTCTAGCAGAGTCTTGATCCAACCACGTTCATCTGGTTGCATCTTTCTTAGGCTGCGCAAGTGATTCCACATGCCAGCAACCATACCAGGAACACCTGCTACAGTTTCAAGCACAACGGCTCTATGCCCATAACGCTTGGCGAAGAACGTGTCCGCGAACCAGCGAAAGGACATAGTTAAACCGTAGGCGAATTTATCAGACAGTGTTGTACATTGCATGTTTGTAATCAGCAATCCGTTGTGCTTCTTTGTAATGTCCTAGGCTGCGAAGCTGTTGAATGGCCATACAGTAAGAGCGATACTCTTGTGCTTTAATAAAACGTTTCCACATTAGTTACGTCCTCTAAAGACTTCGCCGCCCATTGCAACATGCATAATGTCACCGCGAGTAATACCGATGTCACGTAGTTCATAGTCACTAAGTGCATTCAATTGGTTAAATGCTTTTTTGTCAAACTTTGGATCAAACTGTGTGCCTTCAATAGTATTTTTAAAGATGCTTTTAACAAATGCTGCAACCTTGTCGCAGAATGCACAGTATACAGTGTTTAATGCTTGTACGCTCATTTTGTGTCTCCTAGCATAAGTGCTTTTGCTTCGTCGTGAAACCCTTGTCTAGATAACTCAGCGGCTGCTCTTGCTCTGCCTGCACTCTCACCAAGTGCAATTAAGCCTGCAAACATTGCTGCTAGTGCTTTATTAATTGTCTTACAAATTTTACATGTGTAAGTCCATGTTGAATTAGTCATTGTAGTTACGGTCATTATACCCATCCTTTTAGATTATCGTTTTGGTTGTGAAAGTCTTCACGCTTCGGTGCAGCGCCACGGTTGTCAAGCATTTGCTGGTAAGCAAACTGCCAATCTTTACCGTACTCTGTCTTAGCCCAGACGAGATAGTCGTTACTTCTGGATGGTTTAGATCCAAACAAATCTCGTAGGACTTTAAACACTTTTTTCATAGTGATCTCCTGTTTCTTTAGTTTTGGATGCTTGAGGAAAGCAATACCCCGAGTCTTTTCTCGGCGTCAACATCCTTTGGATGTCGTCAATCGCTTGTAAGGCATGGATAATGCCCAGTGTCTATCCACTGTGTCTGTGTGTTGTAATAAGTGCTAACCAGTAATGGTTTTTACTAATACGCAGTTATTTATACTATAGTATAATAGTAGTTGACAAAAATCAACGGTTTTTAGCGCATACCCGTCATGTTATTTTTGCATGGATGTCATTACTTTTTCTAATGTATCAAATCTCTTGACATAGTCCTCGATGAGTGTATAATTACAGTATGAGAATAGGAATTGCAGGATACGGATTTGTCGGACGGGCTCACGAAGCAGCCCTAGAAGACTATCACAAAATACTAATTAATGACCCGGCATTGGGTTACTATGCTGATCTAAGACATGCAGATGCAATTATTGTATGTGTTAGTACACCGCAACATGAAACAGGTGCGTGTAACATTAACAACGTATACGAAGTAATTGAAGCAGCACCTGATGTACCTATACTAATTAAAAGTACAATTAGTTTAGAAGGCTGGAGAGAGTTGAGGCATCTACTACCTGATGCAGAACTGACATTCAGTCCAGAGTTCTTACGTGCAGAGTCTGCACTAGATGATTTTAAAAACTCCAAACACTTTTTAATGGGCGGCGACAATACAGGCTTTTGGGCACAATTGTTTATTGATGCTATGGGCAAGATTGATGTTGAGATCGCTGAGGTAGAAGAACTTATACTTGCTAAGTATTTTCGTAACGCATTTCTAGCAACTAAAGTTGCTTTCTTTAATGAGATTTATGATCTTTGCGACAAACTAGATGTAGAATATAGTGCAGTTGCACACTACACAGGTATGGATGAGCGTATTGGATACAGTCATACATTTGTAACTGAAGAACGTGGTTTCGGAGGACACTGTCTTCCAAAGGATACTAACGCCATTGTGCATACAGGCAAACGCAATGATGTAGAACTTAGCCTAATCAAACAAGCAATCAAATACAACAGTATCATACGGAAGGACACCAATTGAAAATGAAGATCATCACAGGAAACGCTAATCCTCAACTAGCACAGAGTATTGCAGATTATTCATTTGCACCATTATTGCCTACTAAGATTAGTACATTTGCTGACGGCGAAACAAGTGTAGAGTTTCTAGATAACATTCGCGGAGAGGATGTGTTCATTGTGCAAAGTACTTGTACTCCTGTTAATGACAGTTTAATGGAATTGTTGGTTATGATTGATGCAGCCAAGCGTTCAAGTGCTAGTCGTATTACAGCAGTTATTCCTTATTTTGGTTACGCTAGACAAGATCGCAAGAGCGCAAGTCGTACGCCTATTACAGCAAAGCTAGTAGCAGACTTGCTAACAACAGCAGGCGCACACAGAGTGCTTACAATGGATCTACACGCAGGACAGATCCAAGGCTTCTTTAATATTCCAGTTGATGACCTAACAAGTCGTTTGGTGTTTGCCAAAGACATTAGACACAATGTAGGAACAGACCAAGGCACAGTATTTGTAAGTCCGGATGCCGGCGGTGTTGTTCGTGCTAGAAAGTTTGCAGATATGTTTGGTGGAGAAATTGCTATTGTAGACAAACGTAGACCTGAAGCAGGAAAGAGCGAAGTTATGAACTTGATCGGCGATGTTACTAATAAACACGCCATTCTAGTTGATGACATCATTGACTCGGGTGGTACACTATGCAACGCAGCCAAAGCAATTATGGATGCTGGTGCTCTAAGTGTTAGAGCATACATCACACACGGTGTATTGAGTGGTGAAGCATGTCAGCGGGTTGAGAAGAGTGTACTCACTGAACTAGTAATCACAGATTCGATTGCAGACCGTTGTCCTAAGAACTGCAAAAAGACGCGACAGGTTAGTGTCGCGCCTTTGTTCGGTGAAGCTATTCGTCGTGTAACTAACGAAGAGTCAGTAAGCAGTTTATTCGGATAAGGCTGCTTCGAGGTGCTTAATGTACTCGTCCATTGAGTGATCACCAAAGCTGTCTACTTTGCCTTGCTTGAGACCCATCCAGATGCCGCGCCATTTGTCTTTGACTAGCTGCCATCCAGTTGGGTTTCTAACTTGTCCGTATGCATTTAGATAATGCTGATTACCGTGATGTACATAGCCCATTAGTGCAAGCGGAACAGTTGTTACGATGTCGTTGTTGTTCTTCCAACGATGGTGTACCACTCCTAGACTTTTAACATATGTGCGCCATCCTACTCTAGGTGAACCGTATGTGTAAAGCTCTTCTGGATCAGGAACACTTGCATAGAACATACAGCGGCTTGCCATAATAGTTGCCATTGCTGCACCTAGACTGTGTCCACAGAACCAAACCTTTTTGTTTCTATTTTGTGTGCGAACCATGTCATCGCATATCATAGGCCATAGTTCGTCTACTTCTGCTTTGAACCCTCTGTGTACTCTCGACACAGTTTCTGCCATTACAGGTAATGCTTTCAAGTCTGCCTTGATGTCATTAAACTCTGTAGGTTGTGTCCCACGACATGCGATGACCAAATCATCCTTGTTCATGAAGCGGTATGCTTGTGCCCCGTCCTTTTCGTAAAACTCTATAGTTGTAAACCCTAAACTTTTTGCTTGCTTTTTAGCATCCTTTGTGTTACTATACGCTATACTCGCAAGTTTAGCAAACAATAGGGACCTTTCTTTGAAATTCATTTCTGATATAGACATTGTGCCCTCCTTCGTATCAACAGTATTTAACTCGTTCATTAACTAAATACAGTATAGGAAAATATATCATGAAGAAACGTACACGATCTATATTACAAGAACTTAACGATCTAGGCAGTTCGCGCAACTCTGATTATATCATTGAACAGCGTGGTGCCAACATTGTTGAGAGTGCCACCAACTTGTTAACACTAATTGAGCAATCTTATGATGCAGAAACAGCTGGCGAGATTGAAAGAAGATTTATCAATGCCATTAAAAGCGGAGACGTTCGTAAGTTTAAGCGCGGCATTCAAAAGATAATTGAGAGTAAAAATAATGATTAAGAATTTATTCGAAGGCGGAAGTATGCCAGGAGTTGGACCAATTCACATTGATGAAATTAATCCTACTCTAGACGCACTAGAAAAAGCTCTAGGCATTGACCTGAAGAATAATGTACTGGGTTCAGTGGGTAAAAAAGAATTCAGCGGCGACATTGATGTTGCTATTCAAGTTGATCCTGATAAAATTCCAGAATTAGTTAAAAAGATTGAAGCAACACCTTTGATACTTGACATGGCCAAGAGCAGTGTTATTATGACAAAGGTTAAGATTGCTAACTATGATCAAAATAAAGAAAGTAACGATCCAAAGCACGGACCACGTACAGGGTTTGTACAAGTAGACTTCATGCCAGGTGACCCGGGTTGGATGAAAACGTATTACCATTCACCAACATCAGAGGAATCAAAGTATAAAGGCGTGTTTCGTAACTTGTTAATTGCAACTATATGTGCAATATATCAAAGTGAAGCATCAGAAGAAAAGATTGAAGATGGCCGACCTGTTAAAGTAGAACGTTGGATGTGGAGCCCTACTGACGGCTTAGTAAGAATTAGACGTACACCTGTACCTAAAGCAAACGGCCAAGGGTATACTAAAAAGAACAACAACGAAATACTAGGAACACCTATTAAAGATCCAGCAGGCATTGCCAAAGCACTTGGCTTCGACAAGGCAGAAGACTTAAACAGTTATGAAAGTTTAAAAGCTGCAATGGAAAAGAATTATGACCCAGCAATGGTACAACAGATTCTATCTAGCTTTGCAAAGAACGGAACAGTAGTAGATGTTGGTGTGCCAGACGATATTAAACAGCAAGAGTCACTTGCTGATAAGAACTATAGCCGCGTTGTAGAATTAATGAAGAGACTGACATGAGACTATTTGAAATAAAATACAACAAATTTAAACCATTGAATGAAGGTGCTCGCATTGATCACGCAGAGGACATTATATTTTGGGAAGGTAGTCGAGGCGCCATGCGAGCGTTAGAAGCTCTAAAGAGTATGGAGCAAAACGGACACCAAGAAACAACAGTAAAATGGGATGGCTCTCCAGCAGTTATATTTGGCCGTGATGAAAACGGCGAATTTATTTTTACAGACAAAAGCGGCTTCGGCAAAAAAGGCGGAGTTGGTAGAACTAAAAGTCCTGAAGAGCTTCAAGACGAGTTACTTGGACGCAGCGGTGGCAAGAACAGAGACAACCCAGACAGAATAGCATTTGCACAAAAGATGGGCGAAGCATTTACTGACTTTGAAAAGGCAGTTCCAAAAGACTATAGAGGCTTCTTTAAAGGAGACTTGCTATACTACACTACTCCTCCAAAACAAAACGGTGTATATGTTTTTAAACCAAACATTGTAGAGTATAGTGTTGCTGCAAATTCTGAATTGGGTCAGCGCATAGGTGCAAGTAAGGCAGGCATTGTTATTCACAGAGAAGTGAACGAAGAAGGCGTTGAAGGCCCTCTACAAAATGCAAATATATTTCAAGGCAGAGATGTGTTAGTAGTTCCGTCTATTACAGTTGAACGCCCAGCAGATGTTGACAATCAAGAACTAGCACAACTAGAGTCCATCATTAAGCAAAATGCTGCTGGTATTGACGAACTATTAAATCAAGAAACATTAAAACAACAGCAAATGACAGACTTTGCAAATATATTATATACATATACAAACAGCAAAGTAGACACAGGATTACAAAACCTAGGCGGAGACTTTGCCAAATGGTTAGAAAATAACTCTAAGATTAGTGATAAAAAGAAAGCTAAAATACTAGAGTATATTAAAACACACATGACTGCATGGACTGCATTGTGGAATACTGTATCATCTCTTATGAAAGTAAAAGACGATATTATTCGACAGTTTGACGCACACGATGCAACAGTCAAAGCCAGCATTCCGGGTCATGGACAAGGCGGCGAAGGATACGTGTTAGCTCATCCAGAGGGCGACATTAAACTAGTACCGCGAGAATTTTTTACAAAAGCTAACAGAGCGGTGGAGAGATAAAATGAGTACAATGAGAACATTAATAGAAACAGTTGAAAGAATGTATGAGGCTGTAGAAATGTGTCCCGAAGCATGTTGCGGCAAGCCTGTAACTGAATGTTCATGTGGACCAGACTGCAAGCATTGCGATTGCTATGCTAAGAATAAAATGAACGAAGGCGACAACTTTGATCTTACACCAGAGCAACGTAAGCTAGCTAATCTAGGCAGAGTGCTAATGGATCAAGCAGCAAAAACTAAAGACGATGCACTATCAAATGTTATGGCTAAAGTAGGTAACGAACTAACAAACTACGGCGCATTATTTGGTCCAAAGAATGTTCAAGAGCTTATTGCTAAAACAGGTGTTAGTTTAGAAGTGATTAAAAAGCTATTGGCATTTGCTGATAAAATTGCTTCAGCAGCTGATAACATTGCAAAGGATCACGCTGACAGTGGACTAGACGATACTGACAACGACGATAACGATTTTAACGAGCCAGATGATGCAACTGATGCAATGGCAGCAGATAGAGCAGCAAGAGCTAAAAGAAAATAATGAACTTTATTAAAGAGATACACGAAGCAAGAATGACCCGCGGTGATAATAATCAGCGTGAGTTAACTTATACTGATGTGCTTGAAAGACTTTACCTAAGTCTTTGCATAATTGATCTTGTGTATAAGTATCCTTTACATAGAAAAGATATTGTTAAATATGCAAAGAATACTACACAGTATTCAGGATATGGTAAATTCCGTCCAGGCGCAAGTGATGTACATAATCTAATATACTTTGCGACTGGCGATAAAGAAGCTATTGACAAACTAAAAGATCCAGGTGCTGCTTGGAGTCTAAGACAGAGCCAAAATGTTCCTGTGCTTGGACTTAATAGATACTTAACCGCTGTTAGCTACGATAGAGAATTAAGCAGTGCTGATAAGTCTTTCTTGTTATCTATGGAACAATCGCTAGGCATTAAGAACTCTAATTATAGTAAAATTCGTAGAGACATTATGAATTGGGATACACTAAGAGGACAAGAACGTAGACTAGCAACAACACGTTTGATATTAGCATGTCGTGCAAAATTACGCAATAGTGACTTGCATCCATTGTTAGAGAAACTAGCAGCAGATAAAAACTTAGAAATGACATCAGGTAATGTGCAAGACGATGAACCAAAAATAAGCAAACCTGATAGTCCTGCATCTAACGATGTTATTATGTACAAGTATTTGTACGGTGAACAGTCTGTTAACTTTCCACTGATCAAACAGTTTTTAGATCGTGCAGCAGCAGGCGAAACTATACCATCACACTTGGTAAAAGCGTATGCTCCTGCTATCAAAATGCTAGATGAAATAGTAAAAGCAGGCCCGCAGTATACTAACATGGTAAAGATTGCTCACAAACGAGCCAAAAACAAGCCATAACAAAAGTTTTTTTATCAAAATGATAAATACTTATGTAGAAAGCACTCACTGAGCGTGAGAATGTATTAAGATAACATAGGAGAAATACAATGGCTACAGTAACACAAAAAGCAGGAACAGGCGTAAAAGCAGGTAACGGTATCGGCCCAGCAACACACGTACTATCAGTAGCAACTGGTACTGACATGGCAGCATGCGTAGCAGAAGCACAAGCTGAAGGATTCACAATCGCAGCAGTAGAAGGCGTTGCAAACGGCAACCACTTTGCAGTACAGGGTACAGGCACACCAGCTATTGCTAACGCAGTTCTAGTTTGCACATTTACAGACTAATTCCTACTACCTTAGGAACGTGACTTACGGCCCACGGGCAGGCGTCACACTAAAGAGTCACTTTTTAAGTGGCTCTTTTTTTATGACTTAAATAACACTATGCAAATAAAAATATTAACAGTAGTTGACATTACAGAAACAATGCGTAACCGTAATGATAAAACTAAAGAGTACAAACAGCAGTGCAACTTTAATACAGTGTTGCAAACAATTGGCATGAAGGCTAATCCGTATTATACACAATCTCCTACTGTTGAAAGCATTGTAGTAGATAAGTTATCATTTGGCAGTAACATCAAAGGCGAACACAATGTTTGGTCTTTTATAGTTGATATCGAATATGAAGATAGTATTGTACAGAAAGACTTGCAAGAGTTATTTGATTTGATTCCGGTCATATTAGATCTAGACGAAACGGTTAAAATAAACAAAGGTGTGTTTCATACCAAAGACAAGAAATTTAATAACATCATATTTGATCTAATTGATAAATAACTTTATATAATTTTACTATGTCTTTTGAGCAAAGGCAGATAACGGAGAATATTATGGCATCTGCCTTAGAAAAAAAGAACTTAGAAGCACACGTCGATCTATGTGCGCAACGTTACGAAGTACTAGAAGGACGCCTTACCAAAGTCGAAGAAAAGATCGACAATATTCATAAAGATATAACAGCAGGTCAACAATCTATGACCAAAGTGATAATAGGTGCAGCAGGCACAATTGTAGCAGGCCTACTTTCTACTATTATCGTAATAATAATGAACTTCTAAAAATAATATAAATACTAATATGCGTATTAGTGAAGTAGAAGACCAACTAGACGAAAAGCAAGTTTGGGCCAGGTCAGGAAAATCAGTTGTAAGAAAGTTTCGTTGCATGGGCGGACAGCGACATGGTCGTGTTGTCAGCAAGCCTGCACAATGTCACGCCGCTATCAATATGAAAGCTCGCATGACGCTGAAACGCACTAAGGCTAGACTAGGTGCAAAGATGCTACGCAAAGCAAAGAAAACTAAAAAAATGAATGCTGCTAGCAAACGTGTACAAGCCATGAACAAGTCGAGTAGAAAGAGATGAAATACAAAGATTTAATTTCTGAAACGTTTACTCAAACTTACAGCAGACAAGGCAACAAACTTGTGCGTAAGTACAGATGTACTAGTGGCGCAAGAGATGGCAGAGTAGTTGCCAATCCAGCAACTTGCAATGCACCAATAAATGTTAAAGCAAGTCAGAGATTAAAGATTACTAAAGCAAAAGGTGCAACTGGCATGAAAGTCAAAGCACAAAAAACAAAAAAGGGCAATGCTTTATCTAAAAGATTAAGCGGTGTACAAAAAATTAGACCGAGAACAACTAGGAGAAAAACGTCATGAGAGTATTAGAAGTTACTACACAGGGCACACAAGGTACTCAGGCTCCTGGAGCATCCGGTCAACAGCAACAACCAAATCAACAAACTCCTAACAATGGTTCAACCATTGGTCAAGCACAAACTGAACCAACTACACCAGACATGGGTAGTGGCTCAACTCCAGCCGAAGCACGTCAAGCAGTTCAAGCGCAAATTAAAGCCAAGAACGATGCTATCATACAAACACGTGAACGTGCTAAAGCTGCGCAAGATGAAATTGCAGCAGCTAGAGAAGCTGAAAAATTAGCTAACGAAGAACTTGCACTATTAAGAAAAAGGTTATCAACAATAAAATGAAGATAAGTGATGTACTAGAAAATTTTAGTATAAACACTAGCAATGAAGAACGAGCATTGCTACAGCGTCTTAATGGTCCAAGAGCGATAGAAGATTTTACAGAACGTGAACGATTCATTTTAGAGAACTTAATTCGTAAAAGTTTAGTAACTAAAATAAGCAATGGCAGGAGTTTTAAAGTTGAAGCTAACAAAAGGAAAATCAAAGACTAGTATTGAGTCTATCGCCAAGCGATTAGATGCGCTACTTTCTAAGGAAATGGAATACATTCCTTACAAGAAAGGCGATACTGTCTACATTAAAGATTGCCGAATAGTCAAAAAAGCGTCTCACGTTTTTCTCGTCTATAAAGGTCCTACACTTATTGCAAATTGTTTTTACAAAAAGAGTGCATTTGCAATTGCTCAAAGAGTATTGCATGCCCATGCATATGAAGATATAATAACACATGATAAGAATTTAGAAAAAAATTACAATGATAGTATTTTCTATATGAATACAATAACACATACGACTAGTTCGATAAAGTTTGATATAGCCAGTACTAGATTTGATATAAGTAAAACAAAGATACAAGAGCATTTATCTGCCATTGCTTCCGCTGCAAAATGGTATTAATGATAAATAAATATAAGTATAAATAAACAGAGTGTTTAGGAAGAGATACAATGAATATAAGAGAGTTTACAAAACCGTTAACATCAAAGGCTTTAAACGAGTCTTTAGCTAAGTCGTTTGGACAGAGAATCAACTTAGATAATTTTACAAATGAGCAGCTAGAAGATGTGCGCAACAAACTACGCACTAAAGTTTTTACTATGGAACAGGAACTTCCGTATAACGAATTGCATAAGAATACAGACTATCAAAAAACTAAACTCTTTATTGATACTATTCATACAGCACTAGACGAGCGTGAGCAAAACGATGCAGAGGCACTAGAAGAAACAGTGGTCACTGAAGGCAAAGAAGACGAGGCAGAAATTGTTATGGCAGCTAAGGACATGGTCGACCGTGTTACTAGTTGGATGGAAGACACTGCTGAAATGCAAGCAGAATCGATGCTAGAACTAGCCGACGCTATCCGTGACGAAATGGGCAGTTCAGCAAGCGAAGCATTTACTGCAACTGTTAAGCCATCATTAGAATCTCTTTATACAGCACTAGAAGTAACTCGAGGCGCACTAACACAAGGCGTAGGCCAACTAACTGGCGAAGCAGAAGCACCAGCAGAAGACATGGGTGCAGAACCAGCAGAACCAGCAGGCGACGACATGGACGCAGACTTGGCTATGGAACCTATTGATGATACAGAAGATGAGTTCGCAGCCGCTCCAGCAGGCACAGGTGGCGAAGCAGAAGCAGGACGTGAAAAGCGTGAGTCACGCACTTTTAACAAGAAAAAGATTGCTGAAACTTCACGTAAGCTAGCAACCACACTTTCAAAAAAAAAGTAACCGAAGCAGCTGATACTGCTAAGGTAATACAACTACTAAGAATGATACAGGCAAGGGCTGACCAAAAAGGTCAGCCTGCTTTCTTATCGTTTCGTGCAATGGATCAAATTATGCAAAACATTGGCGGCGAAGCGTTCAGTTACGAAAGTTTCAAAGAAGTATATGATACTGTTCCTGGCGTTAAAGATATTGTTAAAGACTTTAACGAAGAAGGCATTACTATTGCCACTCAAGAAGGCGGCGACGATGCACCTGCACCAAAAGATGACGGCGGAGCAAATGTAACTGCATCAGCTAAACGTGCAGCTAAAAAGGGATTAGGCAACGACTTGTAATGATACTGCAACGACAAGATATAAATTTTGTTAGCTATCCTTACTTGACCGTTCCAATTGACCCTGAGCAACTTGCATTACCATTAAAAGACTTTGACAAGGACGGGTACGAAGTACCTGCGTTGTTAGAACGTGCATACTATACTGCTCAGGGTATTAAACTAAATCACGAAATACAATACCATATAGCACCAGTCGACCCTTGGTATATTGACGTAGAAGATGCAGAAGAAGGTCTTGTACTTGATCATTGTATGCTATTGACACGCTATGCCTTTGCAGGACCTGCTAGACATCAACTTGAGCTAACAGCTGATGACAGGCCTATACTGCAAAAACTACTAAACATACGTCCCAAGTACGGTATTGATTTTAGTCTTGATTATGTTACTCGAGATATTGTTATGGAAGTAATACACATTGAACAAGACTTTACTACTCTAGACAAAGCAAACGATGCAAAAGGACGACTAGAACACATAATCGAAAATACTGATTGGCTAGACGGCGCAAAACAACTAATCAAACGTAAAGCAGAATGGGAGCATCTCAGCTCCGATGATCATTCTGATTACAAAGCACAATACTTTGGTTGGGCAAGAGCTTTTGATAATAAAAAGGTATTCTTCACTTGACACTGTAGTAAATTAATGCTATACTGTAAGTTAACTGGAGATATTCACATGAGCGAACGAACAGAAACAGAAATTATTAAGCAAATTCACGAGCTACTCGAAACACGGGTGGCTCCAGCAGTTGCAAGTCATGGCGGCGAAGTTAACTTTGTTAGCTATGCTAATGGCACACTTAAACTACAAATGAGTGGAGCATGTGCAGGATGTGCTGGTTCTACTATGACACTTAAACACGGTATTGAAGGAATGATGATGCATTACATTCCTGAAATTACTGCAATTGAAGCCGAAGATGATGTAGTAACAAATCCTTTTTATGCGGATGACGTTGACATGATACCTATACAAGAGATACATGATGACCCTGATAACTAAAAAATACGACTATCAACCAATTTCACGTAAGCAAATAGAAGGCAAGCGCAAGTACATGACGCCCGATGGTGGTGCTGTTGCAAGCGTTACAACTATCCTTGATGCTACTAGTGATAAGTCCGGTTTGATGGCTTGGCGTAGGCGTGTAGGCGAAACTAAAGCACAAGAGATTGTAACTGAAGCTGCTGGTGTAGGTACACGTATGCACAAGTACCTTGAAGACTATATCGAGTTTGGCGAATGGCCCACTCCAGGTAGCAACCCTTTTGCACAAAAGGCACATCGCATGGCCGAAGAAATTCGAAATAATGCAATGGTCGATGTTGACGAGATTTGGGGTTCGGAAGTTGCTCTTTATGTTCCTCAGATGTATGCAGGTACAACTGACCTAGTAGGCCAGTACAAAGGACAGCCGTGCATTATGGACTTTAAACAAACCAACAAGCCCAAGAAGCTAGAGTATGTACAGAACTACTTCTTACAGTTGGTAGCGTATGCAGAAGCACACAACGAAATCTACGGCACAGATATACGTGAAGGACATATCTTTATGTGTAGTCGTGGCGATGACGGTATGATACTAGGCGGCGAAACATACCAACAGTTTGATGTATGGCCGCATGAATATGACGAATGGCGCAACGAATGGTACAACAGAGTATATACATATTACGAACAGAACAGCTAGACGGTTCTCTACAGTCAATCGATAAATACTAACACAGAATGACTGGAGAGACATAATGGCCGTAGTCCAAATTAGTAAGATACAACACAGAAGAGGTAGAAAGAACGAAGGTACAGGTATACCGCAACTTTCTTCCGGAGAGCTTGGCTGGGCAGTAGATAGCCAAGAGCTATTCATAGGTAATGGTGCAGTTGCAGAAGGTGCGCCGTATGTAGGAAATACTAAAGTACTTACTGAACACGATAACTTGTTTACCCTAACTGAAGGTTACGAATATAAATCAGGATCAGGACTAATTGACACAGGCGCAACTCAGCGTTCACTCCAGGATAGATTAGATGACCGTGTTGATGTTGCAGCATTTGGAGTTATTGGCGACGGGATTGTTGACGATACAGTAGCATTACAACGTGCTATAGACCAAACGTATATTAATCAAACTACAGTAGGAAACGTTAACAGCAGAATACAACTGTATTTAAAAGCAGGCGTATATAAGATTTCAAATACACTATACATTCCTCCACATTGTAAGCTAATTGGTGCCGGAAAACAAAAAACATTTATTAGACAAACTACTGATTCGTTTATGGTACAAACAGTTAACAGTTCAAGTATACCAGGAACCTATCGCATTAATAATAGTGCGACTGGCGACTTGACCTACGACATTGCTCCTCGTAACATACACATTGAAGGTATTACTTTTGATGCTGTAGGAACAGCAGCAGTGCATGGTATCATGCTTAACAGTACTAGAGACAGTACGTTTACTGACATTGAAGTATTAGGTCCATGGAACTTGTCCAGCGTGGAAGATCTAGATGATCCACAATACACTTTGCTTTATGGCATTGAGTTCCTATCGTTTAGTAATAGTATCTATTGTGACAATTTGCATTTTACAGATATCTGTGTAGACGGTTGGCCTGTAGCAGTTGCATCAAAATATGACATTACAAACATTACATTTAGTGAAAGCTGTTTCAAGCTATGCGGATACGGTATGTTATACGGACGTGGCACAAGCGGAACTATTCCAGGCGAGCGTACAGGACCTCAAAATATTATTGTACAAAACAATGTATTTGATACAATAGCTAAAGAAGCTATCTTGCAAGAAGCAGGGTTCGGCGTTATGAGTATTAATAATAGATATTCAAAAGTTGGAACTAATGGCGCAGGCGAAAACAATACAACGTCAAATGTATTAAAATTTATCGACGGCGGTTCGAGCCAAGGTGATTATTTTGATAGACGAGTTGTACTAGGCGACACTGAAAATGTTCTTCCATTGCGTGTACGAATTAACACCCTGTCAGGCAACAATAATATTAATACAATACACATTGTAGAAGAAGAAACAAACATTGTAGGCCGTCAGTTCTTATTAGGATCTACTATCCATACCGTTACTGCAATAACATTTGGTACAACATCAACAGGCGATACTATTACTATATCTCCTGCGTTAAATGATAATGTTCTGAGCAATCAGATACTTTCACTTAGCTATGCATACACAGATTATCTTCCAGAAGTTGCGTCTCCTGGCAAGACAACATACAACTATCCGATGAAAGCTAAGATCGAAGGCAATACAATTGACAGCGTTGCATTTAAATTACCTGGTAAGGCAACTGGAACATACATGATAGATTTCTTTTACTCTAGTCCAATTGTAGATGCTACATATAGTGGCCAGCTAAAAGTAAGTTTAAACACAGATGTTTCGCCTGATACAGTATCTGTTCAGTTCGATTACGATTACACCGGCGATGCTGCATATGATGAAGCGATATCATTTGAAGCAAGAGTACTTGACTTCGATGTAGACAATACTACTGATGCTGTGGAAGTTACTTACTCAAATAGTATTGCAAATGATGTCGGAATCATGTATTATACTATGACATCACATATTAAAATCTAACACGGTAAGTTAATGTTTGAAAAAAAATACGAAGACAGACTTGTTATATGGTCTAAGTTTAGAGAAACTTTGGAAGAATCTGAAGACCCATTCCGGCTTTGCCGTGAATTATACAACAAAGCGCCTTTAGTTAGCATATACACAGATCCTTGGGACATTACAACTTGGCCCGACCCTTGGCAGTTACTAGATGAAAATCGGTATTGCGAGTTCAATATTGTATTAGGAATGTGTTATTCTTTACAGTTAACTGAACGCTTTTCCAAGGCAGATTTTGAGATACATATCTGTATAGATGAGGTACATAGCGACATGCAATACCTCTTAATTATAGACAATAATTATGTGTTAGGTTACGACAGGGGAGCTGTAATGACATTAGATTCACTTCCTAAAACGCTAAAACCACAGCAGACCTACCGCATGCAACCGTTACAATAAATAGAATACAAAACAAGAGACACACTTTATAGGAGAAATACATGTCTAATGGCATTCATATCATTAAAAGAGACGGATCAAAAGTTCCGTTAAACATTGACAAAATCCACTTCGTAGTTGAAGAAGCATGCCGTGGATTAGCAGGAGTAAGTAGCAGCCAGATCGAAATGAATGCGAATATACAATTTTATGACGGAATGAGTACAGGCGAAATACAAGACATTATGGTACGTAGTGCCAATGATCTTATTAGTTTAGAAAACCCTAACTATCAGTTTGCAGCAGCACGTTTGCTATTGTACGGAACATACAAAAGTGTGTTTGGACAATATGAATCAGTGCCGTTACGTGATATGATTGTAAACAATATCAAGCGAGGCGTATATGACTCAGAGATACTAGAAAAATATACTGAAGAAGAACTTACTCGTTTAGATAGCTATATGAATCACAAGCGTGATGAAAACTTTACATATGCTGGATTGCGCCAAGTAGTTGACAAATATCTATGTCAAGATAGATCTACTGGAGAGCTATTTGAAACTCCGCAATACATGTATATGATGATTGCAGCTACGTTGTTTGCTAACTATCCAGCAGAGACACGTATGCACTACGTAAAGAGATATTATGATGCGACCTCACTTTTTAAAGTCAATATCCCAACGCCAGTCATGGCCGGTGTCAGAACACCTGTGCGACAGTTTGCTTCGTGCGTCCTTGTTGATAGCGACGACACCCTTGATAGTATCTTCGCAAGTGATATGTCGATTGGTAGATACACTGCACAGCGAGCGGGTATCGGCATCAATGCAGGCCGCATCAGAGGCGTCAATGCAAAAATCAGAGGCGGAGAAGTAGCACACACAGGTATTGTCCCGTTTCTAAAGAAGTTTGAAGCAACTGTACGTTGCTGTACACAAAATGGTGTACGTGGCGGATCAGCTACTACACACTTCCCGTTCTGGCATCAAGAGATTGAAGACATCCTTGTGCTAAAGAACAACAAAGGCACAGAAGACAACCGTGTGCGTAAGTTAGACTATTCAATTCAACTTAACCTAACTATGTACCAAAGACTGTTAAGCGGCGGTAATATTACTCTTTTCTCGCCACATGATGTACCGGGCTTGTACGAAGCATACTTTGGTGATCCAGCAGCGTTCCAAGAACTATATGAAAAGTACGAACGTGCAACAAGCATCAAGAAAAAGACTGTGCCAGCAATGGAATTGTTCTCAGCACTAATCAAAGAACGTGCTGAAACAGGCCGCATTTATATTATGAATGTTGATCACTGTAATACGCACAGTTCGTTCAAAGACAAAGTATACATGAGTAACTTGTGTCAAGAGATCACATTGCCAACTAAGCCGCTGACACATATCGACGACGAAGATGGTGAAATTGCATTGTGCATCCTGTCAGCTATTAATGTAGGTACGTTACGTTCGTTGGACGACTTAGAAGAGCTGTGCGAACTAGCAGTAAGAGCACTAGAAGAAATTATTGACTATCAGCGTTATCCAATTTTAGCTGCTGAAAAATCAACCAAAGCTCGTCGTTCACTAGGCGTAGGCTACATTGGACTAGCACACTACTTGGCAAAGCACAAAGTACAATATAACGATCCGACTGCATGGAAACTAGTACACGATTTGTCAGAAGCGTTCCAATACTTCTTACTTAAAGCCAGCAACAAATTAGCGCAGGAGAGAGGCGCTTGTGAGTACTTTAGTCGTACTAAATACGCTGACGGCATCCTTCCTATTGATACATACAAAGTGGATGTTGACACTATTGTGGAGAACAAGTTAAGTTATGATTGGGATGCTCTTAGGAATGACATCAAGGAACACGGCCTACGGCACTCAACGTTGTCCGCACAAATGCCTTCAGAGAGCAGTTCCGTTGTGTCGAACGCAACAAATGGAATTGAGCCACCTAGAGGCTACTTGTCCGTTAAGAAGTCCAAAAAAGGGCCTCTTAAGCAGATTGTTCCACAATATCAAAGTCTTAAGCAGCACTACACCTTGTTGTGGGACATGCCTAGCAACGAAGGTTACATCAACGTTGTCGCAGTAATGCAAAAGTTCTTTGATCAAGCTATCTCAGGCAACTGGAGTTACAACCCAACACACTTTGAGAACAATGAAGTTCCGATGAGTGTAATGATGAACGACTTGTTGACAACATACAAGTATGGTTGGAAGACTAGTTACTATCAGAACACATATGATTACAAAACAGACCCGAGTGATTTAGAAGATGAAAAGCCAGTCGAAGCGTTAGCACTAACTACATTAGAGCTAGATGGCGAAGACGAAATGTGCGATAGTTGCGCAATTTAATGGTTGACAGTGTACATTATTCAGTGTACACTGTATAAGATGGATAAGGAAAAACAATGGCAAAGACTGTATTTAATAAAGAAAAAGTAGACTTCACGAAGCAGAACATGTTCTTCGGTGAAGATCAAAACACACAGCGTTACGATACTTTTCGTTTCCCTGTGTTTGACAAACTTAACCAAACTATGCTTGGTTATTTTTGGCGTCCTGAGGAAGTAAGTCTACAAAAAGATAGAGCAGACTTTGCTAACTTCCGTCCAGAGCAGAAACATATTTTTACTGCAAACTTAAAGTATCAAACACTGCTAGACAGTGTACAGGGTCGTGGTCCATGTCTGGCATTTTTGCCGCATGTTTCACTTCCTGAACTTGAAGGATGTATTGTTACTTGGGACTTCTTTGAAACAATTCACTCACGTAGCTACACACATATTATGAAGAATGTATATTCTGATCCTAGTGTAGTGTTTGATACTATTTTGGATGATGAAAAAATTATTGCTCGCGCAACTAGTGTTACTAAACACTACGATGCGTTCACTGAAGCAGCTGATGCTTACAATCATCGCGGCGAAGGTAGCCTACGTGACGTTAAGAAGAAACTGTATCTTGCAATGATGACTGTGAATATCCTAGAAGGACTTCGCTTCTACGTATCATTTGCTTGTACATTCGGTTTCGGGGAACTAAAACTAATGGAAGGCTCTGCAAAGATTATTTCATTAATTGCCCGTGACGAAGCGCAACACCTTGCACTAAGCACACACGTATTGAAGCTATGGGCTCAAGGCAAAGACGATCCAGAGATGGCAGCTATTGCTAAAGAGTGTGAAGAAGAAGTATACGAACTGTGGCGTGAATGTGTTGCAGAAGAAAAGGATTGGGCAGAGTATTTGTTTAAAGATGGTAGCATGATTGGTTTGAACACTGCATTGCTTAATCAGTATGTTGAATACATTGCTAACCGTAGACTCAAAGCACTTGGATTAAATGCTATCTTTGATGCTCCGGTTAATACTAATCCTTTACCGTGGACACAGCATTGGTTGTCAAGCTCGGGCTTGCAAGTTGCACCTCAGGAAACAGAAGTTGAATCTTATGTTATTGGTGGCATCAAGCAAGATGTATCAACAGACTCACTTAAAGGATTTAGTTTATGATCGAAATTTATGGTAAACCAGCATGTCCGCATTGTGATCAAGCAAAGCGGATCTGCGAACAGCGTGAATTAAAATACAAGTATTATCAACTAGACACAGACTTTACTCGTGAGGAAGTACTAGAAATGTTCCCTGGAGCACGTACTTTCCCACAGATTAAAGTTAACGGAACGTCAATCGGTGGTAAGGACCAACTAGGTACTTACTTAGAAGAAACAGGCTACAACGGAACAGGACACACACTATAATGTTAATCGAAGCACCATATAAGGTTGGAGACACCGTGTCTCTAAAATTAAGCTCAGGCGAGGAAATTGTAGCTCGTCTTGATGATGAATCTAATGAAAAATTTGTACTGAAGAAACCTATGGTACTTATTGCACAACAACAAGGACTAGGACTTGCTCCGTTTATGTTTAGTGTAAGCCCAGATGCAAAGTTTGCATTGCAGGCAACTTCAGTAAGTTGTATTGCAAAAACTGAATCAGAAATTGCAAAACAATACACTTCGCAAACTAGCGGCATTCAGCTAGTATAATTTAACCAATAGGAGAACAAAAATGACAGAAGCAACACTAACCCAGCATGAACAGATTGTTCAAGCATATAACCAGTATTTGGCAGAACATGCAACCTTTGAAGAAAAGGGTGTAAAAGCCGCAGCCGCTCGCGCACGTTCAGCACTTGGTGACCTAGGCAAGCTAACAAAAGCTCGCCGTGCAGAGATCCAAGAGAAAAAGAACGCAATGTAATGAGCGGACAACGGCGTTGGCTTAAAACATGGGCTCGCACCGTTGGCATGCCAATTGGCGTTACAGACGATGATAAGCCAGAGTTTCTTCCTATATCACAAATTGATGTAAAAAGAGCTCTGGCTTTTCGCACCTTTTGGATAGTGCTACACGTTGTGACCTGTTTGTTCATTATTATTGGTAATGGACGTAATTTAGGATTTTGGTAATGCGATATTACTTAGGTAGTTGCGAGTACAAATGGACCCATGCACATACTCAGATGGAGATGATATGGATCCAACGAGAGCTAGGCGACGACATGTTTAAAGATATCGAAACTCAAGAATGGAAGTGGACATTGCTACGTAGTAACAGTACAAGTTTGCCAGGAGACATTTATTGTCGTTGCGACATATATGTTGAGATTCCGGAATCAAAACAAGCTACATTGTTTGCACTTAAATATTCTAACATAAAGAAAGTAGAACGAGCATGATGTGGGTTGACTATACTATAGACCAAGCAGGCGATAACTTTAGAGTTGTAGGCGAATGGCCAGGCGAAGTTATGGGCAAGAAACAAGACGGCAGCGACAAAGCCTCCGCATTGTATAAGCCCGGTGATGTATTTGTTGTGAACGAAGGCGGGTGGCTTTGCAAAGTAGAAGATGTTGCTGCAATGATTATGAAATACGAAGCAAGCAAGGCTAAAAAAGATGAGATGTAAACAAGGCGACTATGCTCGCATTATCTACTCAGTGCGTCCGGAGAACATCGGACGAGTTGTAAAGGTAGTAGAGTATATTGGTAAGTTCAAAGAAGGCGAACAGTTCGAAGCATACGGAATGACCTGCACCTGTTTAGTACACGACCACTTCTGGTGGATTGAAGGCAACGACATTGAAATCCAATTCGGCCCAAGCCCTAAGGCATACATTGCTGATACTTGGTTAGTGCCAATACGCCCAGATAAATTAACAAAAACAACTAAAGCAAAAAAAGAACTTGACATGTTTGATTAAACATGCTATAAATATACTTGTAATGTTGAAGCGATTTGACGACTGAGCTGGACCCGGGTGCGATTCCCGGCAGCTCCACCAAAAGGACATTATTATGTATGATCTAATCTTTAATAAATTCTACTATATTTTGGTAGGAATTTTAATAGGATTTGTGATAAACGTAGTGTTATTTTGATGGGGCTGAATAGGATCGACAGGCAGGATAGATGAGTGGAGTTACCGGGATCTAAGCGCCGTACCGCGAAGAAAACTATAATTGCAAACGAAAGTTACGCATTAGCAGCCTAAGGGCAGCTACGAGGTAGTTAGACCTTGTTACCAAACATAGCAGGATAGCACCTTCGGGTGCTATCTTTTTATCTGCTACGTTTTAACGCACTGATATTACTTGACTTTAATAATATTAAATGCTATATATTATACACGACATACACACAAAGGAAAAACAATGAAGAATTTACTATCTACAGTAGCCGTCATGGTTGCACTATCTACTCCTGCGTTTGCCGCAGACACTACCGTTGAAATGCTAAACAAGCGTGACGACGGAGCCAAAATGGTTTACAGTGAAGACATCACACGTATTGATGTAGGTGATACCATTACTTGGGTGCCAACCGCAAAAGGACACAACGTAGAATTTGTTGCTGGTCCAGATGGTTGGGATGCACCAAATAAATCAAAACTGTCAAAAGAAGTTGCAATTACATTTGATACACCAGGTGTGTATGTTTATGTATGTACACCACATGCCACAATGGGTATGATTGCTGTTGTAATTGTAGGCGACACAGATCCAAAAGTAGTAAAGGATCGATTAAAAGATGTCAAAGTAAAAGGCAAGTCAAAGAAAAAACTTGCAGACTTGTTAGGTCAACTATAAACAATTAAGAGTGTTGCAGCAATGTGACACTCTTTTTTTAAATATCTAAATTACGCTTAAATCAAGCTAAATTCGCTCACAAGTATTAAAAAGTGTAGCTCACCTAGGTAATTACTATAGTGAATGCAATGTTCACAGAGTACTAAAAGAATCAAAAAGAAGGACTTTCTATAATGCGTACAATCGTACTAGCAACAGCAGTCGCAATGGCTGCAACATCTGCAATGGCAGATATGACAGGAACAATCGAGCTTGACTTTGCTGAAAACACAGCAACAAGCAAAACAGAAGCAACAGCAACAATCGGACTAGATTTTGCAAGCACTAACGGCTTGGCATTCGGCGGCTTTGAGTTTGACTCAGTAGACGGCGGCAACTTAACACTTGGTGATTACCATGTAGGTGTAGTAGTTGGCGAAGCTACAGTGTCATATGGTGAGCAAGGTGGCCTACTACCAGAAGCAATTGCAGCAGCAGGCTTTGATGCACTAAATGATCCAAACGCAGCAATGACCGAATCACTACAAGTAAGTGCAATGGGTGCAAGTGTAGCACTAGGTCTTACAGACGTAACTACAGATGTTACTGACGTAGCAAACGTACAGGCAGCATATACAGTAAACATGCCAGCTTTAGATTTTACAGCAGCAGTTGACTACAACACTACAACAGAAAAGTATATCTGGGGCGGCCGTGCAGCAGGCGAACTAGCAGGCACAACAGCCGGCTTAACAGCAACGTATGCAGCAGAAGTAATGGCGTTTGAAGCAGACGTAACTATGAGTGGCGTAACAGCGTACTTGAATGGTGACGAAAATGATGCAACACAAAACGCTGGTGTAGAGTGGTCAAAAGGCTTTGACGGTCTTACACTTACAGCAGAGGCTAACTACAACTTTGACAGCTCAGATGTAACACCTGGTGTGAATCTAAGTTTCAACTTCTAAACTACGGGGATAGGCTATACGCCGTCCGAACTAAAAGCAACCTTCGGGTTGCTTTTTTTATGACTAAATAATATGGGCACATTATTTAGAGAGGGCACAATATGCAACAGAACGAGTATGACGTAACTGTCATTAAAGTAGTCGACGGGGATACTGTAGACGTAGATATCGATCTAGGATTTGGCGTTTGCTTAAAAGACGAGCGTGTACGCATCATGGGTATTGACACACCTGAGTCACGCACAAGTGATAGAGTAGAAGACTTGTTTGGCGAAGCAGCTAAAGCAAGACTAAAAGAACTTATGAAGCACGGTGGCAAACTTATTACTACTGAAGACAAGCATGGCGAAGATATGAAGGGCAAATTCGGACGTATCCTAGGAGACTTCAAAGTAGAATACAATGGCGAGATGAGACGAGTAACTGAAATTATGGCAGAAGAAGGACATTGCGTTCCTTACTTTGGTGGATCAAAAGATGATACTCAAGCAGCGCACGAAGTCAATAGAGCTCGTTTGTTAAACGAAGGTGTTGTAAGTCGTGAAGACTACAACGAAGCTGTAAAACTAATGGAAAAGAAAAATGACTGATAGTGAAATGGTAATTAAACTACACGATATTGCAAGAGAAACTAATGACCAAGACCTTAGAGCTGTTGCAGATCGTTTAGCTGAACTAACTAAAAAAGGTTGACAACTAACTAAACTCCTGCTATACTATTAAGATAGTAACAACAAAGCAGGAGTTTAATTTTGACTATGCATTTAGTTGGTCCGTATATGACCACAACTAACTACAAAAAGAAAAAACAAAAGCAGCGTACTAAGGCACAACAGGCAGCATTTGAACAACAGCATCGCGAGTACAACAAAAGTATGAAGCGTATACATGCACACGATCAAATGATGACTTTAGAAGAGTACGATTTGTATGTTCGAGGGCAGTATAAGCCTAAGGTTAAGAAAACTGAATCTAAGCCTTACACACCCGCACAATCATCTAGCTATCGAGAAACTAAACACTATCCAAGTTTTGGAGACGGCGTAGGTGTTGCTACAAAGAAAGAGTCGCAACGATACACAGGCGACCTTATCGTCGGAATCGCAACAATGCATAAATCTAATGCTGTTCCTGTTATGCGTGGAACAGATCAAGCAAAAGATATCGCGGCAATGCGCCGTTAAATAAAGGGCAAAAATTATGAAATCTTATATCAAGTCAATCCTAAAAGGAATTCTTATTGGCAGCATTGCTGTCTTTATCGGAACTACTGTCTTTGCTAAACCAGTACAAGCAAATATCTTCACAGCAGAAGAGTATCCAGAACATTGGTGTCTAGCACAGAATATCTATTACGAAAGCCGCGGCAGCAATCTAGCTGATATGGCAGCAGTTGCAAATGTAGTTATGAATCGCACCAAAGACCGCCGCTATCCAGATACAATCTGCGGTGTAGTACGTCAAGGTAAGAAGAACGCCGATGGCAGTATGAAGCGCAATGCTTGTCAGTTCAGTTGGTATTGCGACGGCAAGAGTGATTGGCCAAAGCAAGGTGATGCATGGTTTAAAGCACAGTTGCTCGCATACCAACTCATCGAAGACGGTGCATACAGAGGGCTTACAGAAGGTGCTACACACTATCACGCAACTTATGTAAATCCTCGATGGGCAAAGGACTTGACACTGATCGGACGCATCGGCGAACATATCTTTTATCGGTGGGATTAAGGTTAGCCAAAAACTATTGACTATAGACAACTATAGTGTATAATGAATACATATTAACAAACTTATGGGGAATACCATGAATAGCACTATTAAGGCACTTATACTAGGCACAGCAATTGTAACACTTGCAGGGTGTTCTGGAATGCAAGAAATTAAAGTACGAGAAGCAAAAGCAAATCCAAATTGGTATGCAGACTGCGAACAAGTTGGTTCTGAAGGATTTTTGTTTTGGAAAGATCAATATGCTTATGCATGCGGTATGGGCGAAAGTCTTTTTGAACAAGCTAGTGAAGCACAAGCATATGCATTTGCAGTAAAGGGCTTTGCCGAGCGTATCAACGGAACAGTAAATGCTTCAACTACAATTGACATCCAAGGAGATGTAAGACGTGATCGAACTTTTGTAGAACATAGCGTTCAGAATACAGTTATCCGTGAACATTTAGAAGTCAAACGGTATTCATACGAACTAGCTTCAACAGGTCGAGTGCATACATATGTACGTATTAAAATGCCGTTGGAAGTATTTGATCGTTTGATTCAGGAGGCTAAAAGTGCTAAAGTATCTACTGTCCCTTTCGTTAACAATTAGTATGTTGCAGGGCTGTAGCTCTGCACCAAAACAAGTTGCAAGTACGGATTCGTTGCGTACTTGCAACACTACTACAATGTCATCAATTACTAATGACTCAAAAGTAGCAAGCCTAACTAAAGTAGACTGTACGCATCGAGAATTAGCTCGTAGACAACGTGCAGGAGAACAATGCAAAACCCGATATAGAACAGTACCGTTTGATAATTGGTTCGGTGAAGAGTTTAATTTTTACTGTACAGATAGTGAAGGAAGCTTCACTGAGGGCTCGTATATTATCATGAAATAGTGATAAATACATATAGGGAAAACACATGGCATTAGGTATATTAGTTCTTTTAACCGCACTTTGCATATCTGCGGTAGCAATTTATTATTCAGTAGCGGGACTAATGGCTATTTTTGCCGCGGCTGCACTTCCTATTATGATCATGGGTGGTGTACTAGAAGTTAGTAAACTTGTTACAGCAGTATGGTTGCACAAGTATTGGAAGCAAGCCGCATGGTGGCTTAGAAGCTATCTAACAGTTGCAGTAATAGTGCTTATGTTCATTACAAGTATGGGCATCTTTGGCTTCCTATCAAGCGCACACATTGAACAAACTAGTGCAAGTGAAGAAAGCGTTGCGCGAGTAGAAAGTATTACAAGCGAAATTGCTAGACAGAACAGTATTATTGAACGTGCAGAACTCCGTGTTAAACAACTAGAGTCAAGCGAAACAGGCAGTGATGCTAATGTACAATCTCAAATTGACAAAGAGCAAGAACGTATCGACAGTGCTTACACTCGTATTAATCCTGCTATTGCAGAACAGAACGAAATTATCGCAAATGTAACAGAATTATTTCAGACCGAGCTAACACGTATCGACAACGAACTTGCAACGCTTCAAGGATATATTGACGCTGGCGAAATTAAAAAAGCACAAGGTATGGTAGGTACTGCTACAGATGGTGCATATGGTCCTAAGACAGCCGCAGCCTTTACAGAATGGCAAGATGCTAAACGTGCAGAACGCAACGAATGGCTACAGAAGATACAAAATGCCGCACAGTCGCCTACAGTTAAAGCAGCCCGTGAAGAAATCACAAGATTACGTGCTAGAGCAGAACAGCAAGTAGCACAGTCGCAAGGACTAATCAACAGACTAGGTGCGCAACTTGGACAAACCGATAATGCCGGCCAAATACAAGCTGACATTGACGAACAGCAAGAACGCATTAGACTTGCTAATACAGAAATTGATACACTATCAGAAGAGCGCATTAGTTTAGAAGCAGAGTACCGCAAACTAGAAGCAGAAGTAGGACCAATCAAGTACATTGCTGAATTTGTATATGGCGATACTGCTGATAAAGATCTAATGGAAGAAGCAGTACGCTGGGTAATTATTGTTATTATCTTTGTGTTTGATCCATTAGCTGTTCTGTTACTAATTGCCGCACAGTATACCTTTGAGTTTAGACGTAAGCAACTCGAAGATGATAGCGGTGAGCGTCTTCGGCTCGAGAGACAAGAATACGAACGAGCAAGGGCACAGCGTATAATTGACAATCCTGGATTTACACCTAGCAATCCTGCACCTGCAAGTGATGCTAATTCAAATGAAGATCCGCATGAACCGGGTTGGATGTTTGAAAAGGAGAAAGTAAATGACAATGATACAATTGATGAGACAGTTGACACTGATGAACATGAGCCAGTGGGAGAAGTTCTACCAGAAGAACCTGTTACCGAGCCAGATGACACAGATAGGGGACTGGAACAAGACCAAGTACAGCCTGATGGACTTACCGACGCAGAAGTAGCAGACGGATATGTACAATTATCTAAAGATAAAAAACCTATACCTCCTACAAAAAATGCAATGTATTATCCGGAAGAATTAGAAGATAAAAGTAATAGTTATATAGTTGTTGAAGACGGAAAGCAAATACGCAAGTATAAGCAGAATGAAGAACAGTCAGAAAACTCACTCTGGCAACGTATGTCACGCAACAAAGACTAACTATTAATATGAAAGTAAACTTAATAACTTCACCAGACAAACTACTTAATAGAAACACCAGTTATCTATTAGTAGCACCATCAGATAGAATTAAACAGGATTTTAACGAAGCTGTTAAAACTATGTCTGATGATATAAATTTATACTATTGGGAAGAAACTGATAAAGATATTCCTTGGTTACTAGATGTTGCAAATATAGTAGATACTATTATATTAGATACAGACAACATACTAGACAACGAATGGTTAATTGGATACTTTTTAGGATTCAATAAAACTTTTTACTTGACAACCAACGAACAAAGAGTTTACAATAACATATGTATGAATAAAATATACGACTTAACATTTTTAAATCCAGGAGGTAAAATTGAGACGTAACGATAGCAGAGATAATAAACCACGCAATGACGACAAGATGAAAGGTCTTGCAGTTGAGGTGTGGAATAACGATATCAACAAAGCACTACGCAAGTTAAAAAAGAAATTACAGGACGATGGCCTTTTTCAAACGTTACGTGATAGAGAATTTTACACAAAGCCAAGCACTAAACGTGCAAAGGCCAAGGCAGCAGGTATTGCTCGTTGGAAGAAAAAACAAAGAGATAGTGAACTCGGAGCACCGTCGAATCATAACAAATCCAAACGCTAAGAGGTTAATATGCGGATCGATCAAGATCTAAAATTAGACTACAAGGATGTACTCATTCGTCCTAAGCGTAGTACACTGAGCAGTCGCAAACAAGTACAATTAGAGCGTAGATTTACATTTCGCAACTTTGTACCAGACTTCCCAGATAACATCGAAGACCATCATTATCGTGGCATTCCTATTATGGCAAGTAATATGGATGGTGTCGGCACATTTGCAATGGCAGACAAACTTGCCGAAGGCGGCATCTTTACTTGTCTAGTTAAAACATATCCAGTTGAAAACCTAGTTGATTACTTTAATGCAGGTATCAAAGAGCGTACAGATAATGTAGCAATGAGTATTGGTACAAGTGATGCTGACTTTAACAAGTTGGTTGATGTACATGCACAAGTATGTGATCAATTAAAATATGTATGCATGGACATTGCAAATGGTTATAGCAATCACTTTGCAGCACACGTTAGAAAAGTGCGCAAAGCATTTCCAAATATTGTAATCATCGCCGGCAATGTTGTGACAGGCGAAATGACGGAGGAACTTATTCTTGCTGGTGCAGATATTGTCAAAGTGGGCATTGGTCCTGGTAGTGTGTGTACTACTCGTATTCAGACCGGTGTCGGCTATCCCCAACTATCAGCAGTTATCGAATGTGCAGATGCTGCTCAC
>Ga0209603_1000289_pt1 | contig 62454 bp, 59 predicted proteins | sample COGITO_mtgs_1206_FD_184812 | JGI IMG/M metagenome (GOLD analysis project Ga0209603, IMG submission 184812) | Pelagic marine microbial communities from North Sea - COGITO_mtgs_120607 (SPAdes) (version 2) | ecosystem: Environmental > Aquatic > Marine > Epipelagic ...
TTCTCTATCGCATTAATACTCTTTCTTGAAACCTCTGCCTTAATGGATAATTCTTGTTGGGTTAATTCGGCAGATTTTCTCAATTGTTCTAAATTATTTAAGAGCTTTTCATGGTTTTTACCCATTATTATTTCTTTTCAAATTCTTCAACAGCATTTGTTAGTTCTTTTCCTGTATTTGGATAGAGGTATCCCGCTATTAGCGTCCCAATCCCTATTAGACCAACCAAAGCGCCAACGCCTTCTAATATCCTTCCAATCGCTAGATATCCCAATAAATAGAGACCGGCTCCAACAAATAATGTAATCACCCCATTTCTTCTATAATCTATTGGTTCTTTTTTTCTTTCCTCAAAGATTTTCAACAATTCTTCTACTTTAGAAGGATCTTCTAGATTTTTAGATATCTCTAAAACAGTTTCTCTCTTTCCTTTCGCATCTTTATACAGCCAGATAAATACAGACACTGGAATTATGATTCCCGTAAGCATTCCAAAAATCGGTATTAAGATTTCAGTTTGATATTCCATAATGTGATTTTATTTATATGTAACGCAAACGTAACATTTAATTTTATGACACGCAAACGTTACACTGAAATAAATTCTTAGATTTCAGAAATAAGCACTTCTATGGGAACTCTAGTCGTGTAGAAAATAGAACACTTCTACACAAGATGGGCTCGTGTTTTACGAGTCCGCTTTTAATGGAACAAACATCCCTCTCCTTAAAAGGATTAAATCCGCTTGAAAAGTCTTGAAGAAAATTAAATACTTTAACTACTGTAACCATCGTATCGATATAACTTAACCCGCTTAGATCAATAGCACCGTCTATACTTTCAAAACTAAATGTTTGCACCATCGGTATTGGCTCCGAGACACCAGTACTTTAAATGATTAGGTAATCAACCCTAATCGTAAAATTCCATTCACCAACACAAGTATTGGAGATTCATGGTTAAAATCAGAAACGGTTTACAAAAGATTGGTCCGTATTTTGAAATAATAATAATAACAGTTATTAAATTACACCTAAATGTTTCAAAAGAATGACCTATAAAATGCCACTTTAGCAGGGCAGGCTTTTCTTTGTATTTTAGAGTTCTATATGGAAAAAAATTGGTGGAAAGAAGGTGTGGTCTATCAGATTTATCCGCGCTCTTTTAAAGACAGCACGGATAACGGTATTGGTGATCTTGCTGGAATTCTTGAAAAACTAGACTATCTCAAGTCCTTAGGTATAGATATGATCTGGCTCTGTCCCGTTTACCAATCCCCCAATGATGACAATGGTTATGACATTTCAGATTACCGATCCATCAGCGAAGAGTTTGGCGGGGATTCCGCTTTTGAGGCCTTACTGGATGGGATCCATCAAAGAGAGATGCGCTTAATTATGGACTTGGTCGCCAATCACAGCTCCGACGAGCATCATTGGTTTCAAGAAGCACGCAAAAGCCGAGACAATCCCTATCACGACTATTACTATTGGAAAGCGGGAACCCCTGACGCCCCACCCAATAATTGGCAATCCGTATTCAATGGCAGCGTATGGGAATGGAACGATGCTACTCAGGAGTATTATTTGCATCTCTACACCAAAAAACAGCCCGATCTTAACTGGGAAAACCCGAAAGTTCGACACGAAATTTATGCCATCATTGCCTACTGGCTTGACAAAGGCGTGGATGGCTTCCGTATGGATGTCATATCCTTAATTTCAAAACGCCTTGATTTTAAATCCACACCCAAAAACATGGCGTTTATTGACATAATGGAACAACATTATGCCAACGGGCCAAAGGTTCACTCCTTTCTTAAAGAAATGAATCAAGAAGTACTTTCCAACTACGACATTGTAACCGTAGGAGAAGGGCCTGGGGTAAACCTTGAACATGGTCCGCGTTATGTTTCTGCATCTGAGAAGGAACTCGACATGGTATTTCATTTTGACCATATGTCCATAGATTTTGGCCCCGAAGGAAAGTACGATCCCATTCCCATTGACTGGGTTCGTTTTAAAGAAATTTTCAGGCAATGGGACGCAACCAATAGCTCTAACGGCTGGAATAGCATTTTTCTAGGAAACCACGACTTTTCACGAATCGTATCGCGCTTTGGCAATGACACCCAGCACCGAGTTGCCTCCGCCAAATTATTTGCTACACTTTTGATGACAATGCGTGGAACCCCCTATATCTACCAAGGAGATGAAATCGGAATGACCAATATTGAGCATCCACATATTGATGCCTATAATGATATCGAAACCCGCAATGCTTGGGTCGCTGCCAAAAACGCTGGCAAAAACATGGCTCAATTTTTAAAAGCAGTACACCGGCAGAGTCGTGACAATGCCCGATCCCCCATGCAATGGGATGCAACCCCCAATGCTGGTTTTTCAAACGCAAAACCTTGGCTAACGGTGAACCCAAATCATTCCGAGATCAATGTAGCAAAAGCAGAGAAAGACACTTCATCAATCCTACACTACTATCGAAAAATGATTGCGTTTCGCAAGGCGCATCCAACAATCGTTTATGGTTCTTTCACTGATCTGGATCCCAATCATCCACAACTCTACACCTATAAAAGAGAGAATGCAGCCCATCGCTTTATGATCGTCCACAATTTAGGAGACACCGAACTGCAATGGACGCAAGAAAATCCCGAATATATATTTTGCATGGGCAATTATGCTACTTTAATGAAAAACAAGCTTCAAGCTTGGGAAACTAGGATCTACCAATTAGATATAGCGTAGAATCCAACGTTCCGTTTCCTCAGAAAAACGCTCCAAGGCGGCACTATCCCCTTTTTTAATTTTGAAAATTAGCTCTTTTTGAACGCTAATAGGAATGTTGACTTTACGTGTGAAAGCGCGGTCAACAATCTGAAAATCAAATAACATTTTATCTTGAAACGCTGTTTGTTGATGGGTGTTTTCAAGGAGTATTGTTAGAATTTGCTGCGTCCATTTTTTGGCCATCAATTCTTCTGCCGCAGCTTTGAACTCATTATTCATAGGGGTATGAAAAGGAAGATCCGAAACCACGGAATACTCCCAAGTAGGAGCGTTAGAAGCTTGGGAAAAAATAAATCCGGGAAGCAAAAGGGCTAAGTAGAGAAACTGTTTCATAATGCTGGTTTATGGTTCCGAAACCAAGATAAAAAAAAAGGTTGTACCAAAGACAGCCTTTTTCACTCGTTTTTTTATTAAAGACTAATGAAATCGATCGAGATTCTCAGTCAACCAAAGCCTACAAGACTCAAAATCAGAAAACTGGTGCTCTTCTAGGATCAATTCGTTTAAAATTCCGATTGTTTGCATCATATATTCTGGCTGTTCGCGAACGCCCTCCAAAAAGGGAGTAATTCCCTTTTGTGTTAGCTCAATAAGAATGTATTCTAGTGCAAATAATCCACATTGATCAATCAAAGGAACACGCTCCATACGAATGAATACCACTTTTGTACTATCAGGCAACTGTTTAGAGAGCGCCTGAAAATCACTGGTAAAACCAAAAAAAAAAGGTCCCTCAATATGTTTTATAAAGACCTTACTTAAAAACTCAGAACTCAACAACTTCTCGTCTTTCCAGGCTTTTTCTTTTTGAACTGGAGCCACTTCTGACATTTCATGGGTCACATCGCCCATTTTCTTCATAAAAGAAAGGGAGGCTAATACCAATCCAATACCTACTGCATAAACTAAATTCCATACCACAGCCAACACCAAAACCACAAACATCACGCCTACTTCGGAGCGTGGAATCTTAGAAAGCGCTCTCAAGCCACGATAATCCATTACCCCAATTCCTACGGTAATCAAAATTCCCGCTAAAACAGCTGCTGGGATTTGAGAAGCAATAGGTGCAAGAAGCAATAAAATAATCAAAAGTACAAGGGCCGCTACCATCCCCGAAAGCTTTGTTTTTCCCCCTGATTGAATATTAACCACGGTGCGTATGGTTGCTCCAGCTCCTGGAATTCCTCCATAAAGAGCACTAATGCTATTTCCAATTCCCTGACCAATTAATTCTCGATTGGGTAAATGTTTTGTTTTGGTCAAATTGTCTGCCACCACTGAGGTCAGCAACGAATCAATCGCTCCCAACAAGGCCAATGTCTGGGCCGTTGCAAAATAAGGCAGCAGATGGAGCAGATTAAAATCATTGAAAATTCCAAAAAGTAATAGAAGGGGCGTTCCATCATTATTAGGTTATGTATCTTTAAATATATAAAACCTTTATTTATTTTTCGATTTATGCACAAATCTGAAATCGTAAAAAAACTGGGCAGCTTGCTCCAAGCCCATCAAATACTAACTGGGGAACAGCTCCAACAACGCACCTATCATATATGGAAAATGGACGCCTCTCTAGATGTGGTGGCGCTTGTGCTTCCCGAATCTACGGAAGACGTTGCCGCAATTCTCAAAGCCTGTTCGGAGGCTAATCAAGAAATAGTGGTGCACGGGGGATTGACCAATCTGGTAGGAAGCACTGAAGTGCAGCCCCATCAGGTGGTCATTGCTATGGATCGAATGAATGCTATTGAAGAAATGGATTCGCAAAGCCGAACCCTAACCGCCCAATCGGGAGCGATCGTGGAAACCCTTATCGATTGCGCCGCAGAACACGACCTTCTCCTCCCTTTGAATTTTGGAGCCAAAGGATCGGCTCAAATCGGAGGGGCTATTGCTACCAATGCCGGAGGCCTTCGCGTTTTTCGCTATGGGATGACACGGCAAATGGTCCTTGGATTGGAAGCCGTATTGCCGGATGGACGTATCGTTTCTTCGCTCAAAAAAATCCTGAAAGACAATTCAGGCTATGACCTAAAACAACTTTTTATCGGAGCTGAAGGCACCCTAGGAGTAGTCACCAAAGTAATTCTAAGATTGGTTGAAGCCCCCAAAAGTAGGGTTTCCGCACTTGTAGCAGTAAATCAATATCCGCAAGTCATCAACCTCCTGAAATATTTAGAAAAAAATCTCAGTGGAAGTTTAACCGGTTTTGAACTGATGTGGCAAAACACTTACACCACTATGACGAAAACCCTCAACCAACAACAGCCGCCTTTACCTCAAGAGTATCCTTATTATATTTTTGTGGAATGCTTGGGAAGCGATGTGCAAAAAGACTATGACCAACTGGAAACACTCATTGGAGACGCGCTTGAAAACGAAATGATTGCCGATGCAGCACTAATGAACACCGACCGCGATCTGAATCATTTATGGCAAATTCGTGAAGATGTATCGATCTTGGCCTCCCAAGGAAAATACGACCAGCATTTTGATATCAGCCTACCCATTCCAAAAATAGGCCCTCTTATTGCTGAAATTCAATCCCAGCTGGAGAGCCTTCCGGGGGTTAGTCATGCCTTTGCCTTTGGCCATGTGGCCGATGGAAACATTCATTTCATTATCGGAAAAGAAAACGAGTCGGATGCTACACGCGAAGCTATCAATGAAATCGTCTATGCGCCTCTAAAAGCGAACAATGGTTCCGTATCCGCCGAACATGGTATTGGGCTACACAAAAAGGACTATCTCTATACCAGTCGCTCGGAAACTGAGATTGCCATTATGAAATCCTTAAAAAATCTGTTTGACCCAAAACATCTACTCAATCCTGGTCGTATCTTTTAACGTGAATCCTCCTATCAAATCTCTAATTCTCCTTTGTCTGATACAGTGGAATCTGTTTCAAGCGCAAGCCCTACCTCAAGGATTTGGACAGATTGCCGACTACCTTCCCAAACTTCAGCTCGAATTGCGCTATGCTGGTTCGGATAATTTTACGGGAAGACCTATAAAAGGATATGAACAGCCCAAAAAAGTGTTAACAATAAAAACCTTAGTCGCCTTGCAAAAGGTGCAACAAGAGTTGACCCAACAAGGAATGGGACTAAAGCTTTTTGACGGGTATCGTCCTCAACGTGCGGTCAATGATTTTATCGCTTGGTCAGTAGACCCTGCCGACACCCTAACCAAAGCTCAATATTACCCCAACCTGCCAAAAGATGAATTGTTTGATCGAGGATACATTGCCAAACGTTCGGGCCACAGCCGAGGAAGCACTGTTGATTTAACGATTATTTACACCTCTGGAGTGAATCAAGGAAAAGAGGTTGACATGGGCAGCCCTTGGGATTTTTTCGGATCTATCTCATGGTATGAAACCACGCAAATCAGCCCAAAACAAATGGCGCAGCGTCGCTTTCTGCAAGAACTAATGGTTGCTCATGGATTTCGCACCTATGCAAAAGAGTGGTGGCATTTCACATTGAAGGAAGAGCCTTTTCCAAATACATATTTCGACTTATAAATCATTGACTGGCTGATGTATGATCGCTTACAATCTTCCATTGTCCTTCAAACCGTTTCCATAAAAGTGTAAAATAACCAGAAGCGTTTTTTGGATTTCGAATCAATTCAAAACGCCCTATCAATTGCATTACATCAGGTTGAAATGCTTGCATGTTGAGGATTGTGAATTGCAAACGTCCCATTTTTTGTTGGCTGTCATAGGTTTTTTTGTACCGATCCCGGGTTGCTTCCCAGCCATAGACCGGACCCTTAGCACCGCAAAAGACCAAGTCTGGGCTTCTCCAATAACCATCCATAAAAGCATCAATATCAAATGAATTCCATGCTTTTTCTTGAGCATGCAAAATCGAGACAATCGACAAAGAGTCCTTCTCAAAGGATTGGGACCAACTTACTGTACTAATCAATAAAACAATAAACAAAGGGTGGAGTAGTTTGACCATGATGATTTTTACGACAAATTACACATAAAATATTCTATCTTTTGAGAAGGAAAAATCAATCGTGTAAAAATAAAGTGTAGCACCTTGCATGGTATAATTTCATAAAGAATATCCGATCTGATGATTACAGTTTTAAATCCCGCTTGTGTTTTTAAACCCATAAAAACTGTGGGGTTTTTTGGGGTTTTTCTTCTTTTGATAGGCTGCACCCCTAGCACTACAGAAAAAATTCTTTCCAAAGCCAAAGAAGCCCACGGGGGATCAAGTTACCAAAAGCTCAAACAGATTGACTACGAAAAAACCAGTTGGAGACTCTCCGAACAAGGGGATACGCTCAGTACCCAAGTCGAAAACCATTCCATAGATTTTGAAAAAGGGACGTCCGGTATTTTTTGGATAAAAGACAGTGTGCATTGGCAGGCACTAAAAAAACAGCAAAGAACCACGCTCTTAAAAGACGGAGTCGCTGTGATTGATACTATACTTTTGGCCAAAATAAGTCGAAAATTAGACGCGGCTCAGTTTGTTTTTTGGCAACCTTTTAGACTGTTAGAATCCAATCCTCAACTTAGCTACCAAGGCACCCAAACACTTTTTAACGGTTGGGAGGTACATCACCTAGCCTTACGTTATCCTGGACAAACGGATCGTTGGTCGTTTTTCTTTGATGCAAAGACCTATCTTTTAAAAGCAACGGGGGTCTTTTTTAAAAACCGATACAGCCTGATCATCAACGACAAACAAGAATCTAAAACAGGACTTTGGCTCCATGAGAAAAGAACCAGCTATTTCACTGATTCTATGTTTGTACCTAATCGCAAAGGGAGTCTGTATGCCTATAAAATAGAAGCGATTCACTAAAGGGGGTGCTTCTTTATTTGCAGATTGTTGATTTGTGAAACCGCAATCAGTTGCTTCCTTGTAAATAAGCGTGGGAGACTGTCTAGGGGAGTGTCTTTTAGCAAAGGCTTGTAATTGGTGTAGTTCTGAAAACGCATTCCAAACTTTTCAAATCGTTCACTCACAGACCGGAAACGAATCCCTCCACCATCCGTAATATAGTTGTAGGCCAAATAATCCACTGCAAAGCTTTCGGCATCAATCCAATATCGAAATTCATCTTCAAAATCAGTTCCCCCAGCTTGCTGCCGGAAAGTGATTTTTAGGGTATGGTATTTTTTTCCTTTCAATTCTATATCAGCCAAACGTTGTTTGACCACGGCAGCATCATTTAGCACTCGCGGAATTTGAAAAAAATACAAGACCGAGTTTACCGATTCGCTGTACACACTTTGAAGGCTGTCCGATAAGGCAACCGCTTGGTCACCTTCCGAACGACGGAACGATCCAGAACCAAACAATGAATCAACTACTGTGGGAGTTGCAATAGTACTGCGTGTGTAAACGGTCTGATTGGCTTTGCGAAAAAGGGTATAACGATGTTTTCGAAATTGAAATTGCAAATGGATATTGTCCCAAAGAGACCCCCCATAAAAGGAGTAGCTTTTGTTCACAATTTCTTGCGCCGTAAAAGGTTTTGGAGGATTGCAATTCCAAAAAAATAAAACCGAAAAAACCGTTATAAAAGACCGCATCATACAATTGTTAGCGGTATAAATATAACGAAAAGAACAAGCTATTAAAAAATCAGCTTTTGTTATAAACAATTTGAATTGTCTTCCCGGAAAGCGATTACATTTGTTGAAAATACAAATCGATATGGAGCGACTCAAAACAGCAATCATCGGGAGTGGTCCTGCAGGCTATACTGCAGCAATTTATGCCGCAAGAGCGGATTTAAAACCAGTTGTTTTTACTGGTATGGAGCCAGGTGGGCAATTGACCACCACTACAGAGGTTGATAATTTTCCTGGCTATCCAGATGGTGTGGACGGCCCTAGCATGATGGTGGAACTTCAAAAGCAAGCCGAGCGTTTTGGTACCGAAGTCCGTATTACTTATATCGAAAAAGTAGATCTTGCTACCGAAAAAGGAGGCATTCACACACTACATATTCAAGGCGGCGGAAGTGTAGAAGCTGAGACCGTAATTATTAGCACAGGGGCCACTGCCAAATACCTTGGACTTCCGAGCGAACAACGACTCCGTGGCGGGGGTGTTTCAGCCTGTGCTGTCTGTGATGGTTTTTTCTACAAAGGTCAAGACGTTGCCATAGTGGGTGGAGGAGACACGGCCGCTGAAGAAGCTACCTATCTTGCCAATATTTGCAACAAAGTGACCATGTTGGTTCGCAAAGGGGAAATGCGGGCCTCAAAGGCCATGCAACATCGGGTCACCAACACTCCCAACATTGATCTGCGATATTATTCTGAGGTAGAAGAAGTCATGGGTGAAACTGTGGTAGAAGGACTTCGCATCAAAAACAATCAAACCAACACCACCGACGAGATCGCCATTACCGGATTGTTTATCGCCATTGGTCACAAACCCAATACCGATATTTTCAAAGACCAGCTAGATATGGATGATGCGGGTTATTTGATAACCAAAGGTAAAAGCACCCACACCAATAAACCTGGCGTATTTGCCTCAGGTGATGTTCAAGACAAAGAATACCGTCAAGCCGTCACGGCAGCTGGTACTGGCTGTATGGCCGCTTTGGATGCCGAACGCTACCTTCAATCTCTTAGCTAGTTACCGATCTGATACTGAAATTTTAAATACAGCTGCGCATCATCCAAACAATAGGCATCAAACTGATCGTTAAATTGATAGTTGTTATTGCCCACGATATAAAAAATGGTGAATGGGGTTGGATTCCATTGCCCGTAAACTTGGTGTCCACTTGGCTCCCTTCTGCGTTACAACCTACTGATATTCCATAACGTCCATCGCCAAAAGTATCAACTCCAAACATGACAATATCATCCTGAAAGGCATCGTCTCGATTACGAACAGCACTCCGCAGGTTAGCCATATCTGCTTTGGCATCAAAACCCACATAGAGGTGTGTGGCAGAGTATAGTTCAAAAACATCCGTCTTATGTGGAGCAGGGGTATTATTCCCTGGTTAAATCTCATAATCGATGCCAAAACGGTGGCTTTGTTCCATTCATCTTCACCCAATCGACCATCAAATACAATGGGATCTTGCTGTGCGAAAGTCATTAAACTAGTAAAAAAATAATGAGTGAAAATTTGGGCAACATAGGATTTGGGTTAGTTTAAATTAAGACAGGTTAATGCTAATAATGTTACAGCTTTGAAATTTTATTTTTAAAATATCTCCTGTTTGGTTAACTTTAACAGAACAAACAACTATATTTTATGGAAGGCAAGCGGTTTTTAAGAACAGTTTCATGCTGTTTATTGTGCATTGGTCTTGTGACAAGTCTCGTCAGTTGTGGCTCTCAGGAAGCTACTTCAGTAACAGTTCAAGGAAGTATCTCAGAAGATACTACTTGGACAGCAGACAACATTTATGTTTTAAACCAAGAAATACGAGTTATCAATAGTGCTACACTAACCATTGAACCGGGGACGCTTATTAAAGCAGCTCCAGGAGAATTTCCCAACGCATCAATGCTTCTGATTACACAAGGATCAAAAATCAATGCCGTGGGTACTCCTGAAAAACCAATTGTTTTCACCTCTTCTGATGATAATATCACACGAGTTGAAGAATCAAACCAATCATTATTAAACGAAAATAATAAAGGACTATGGGGCGGTATCATTATTCTTGGCACAGCACCAATCTCCACAGAAACTGGTGATGTTTCTACCTTTTATGTAGGGCTCGATCCCAGCGATAAGGCCAATTACTATGGCGGCACCAATGTTGAAGACAACTCTGGTATTATGAAATATGTATCTATTCGTTACGGCGGAACCTACATGGGAACTGGAAGTGAATCCAATGGTTTGACCTTATGTGGTGTTGGAAACAAAACACAAATTGATCAAATTGAAGTTTATGCCAATCAGGACGATGGGATTGAATTTTTTGGTGGCACTGTAAACGCGTCCAATTTGTTGGTGTATAACAGTGGTGATGACGGGATCGATTTGGATGAAGGCTACTCTGGAGAAATCAAAAATATCATGGTAGTGCTTGGCGAGCAGTCAGATAGTGGTATTGAAATTTCTGGTGGCCAAGGGGATTTTCAAGGAGACTTTAGTCTTAGTAACATACAATTAACCGTTAAAACCCCTAGTGAAGATCAGCAAATCATGCGAATCGATTCGGCCTCAAAGGGATCTATCTCTACCCTTTTAGCTTCTAACTTTTTAGATATTTCTAAAATACAATTGCAATCTTCTGAAGTCACGCTTGAACAACTTCAAATTTCTAAAAATCAAACTGAGGTGAACTCGTTGAGTGAAATCAATGGTAGTGAAAAGAACTCGAAAAATATTTCTTTCACTAGCGGATTGAGCCTAGAAAACGATAGTAAAGGATATCACTGGACACTGACCAAACAAATGGTCAGTCGATAAGATTTATTGCTCTATTGAATTGGCGTCAAAACGCATCAGCGTGCTGTTTGCTGTTGCGTACTGTATTTGAATTGGATTGCAACACACCTCACAATCTTCTATGTATTCTTCGGTATGCAGCGATAGGTCGAGTAACATAGAAATATCTTCCCAACAGTAAGGGCATTGAAAGTGATGTTCTTCCATCAGCCTAGGGTGTCTAATTGTTCCTCCAGTTCTTGCCACTGCACATAGAGTGTCTCTAAGGATTTTTTACGGCTATGATAGATGTCAAAAAAATCGGCTTGCTGAATGGTTTGGTCGTAATTGATTTCCAAAGCTACATCTGTATCTTTAATCCACGTTTCCAAGCCCTTAATCTCTCTTTCCACATTGGAAAGCTTGTTTTGGATTTTTTTACGCTGCTTCTGGTTTCGATAGTCGTTTCCTGAGGGCGTTCCTTTTTCTTTTTTTTCCGGCTGTCCATGCTCTAGTTCTTTAAGTGAACCTAGCTTTTTGTACTCCAAATAATCGGCAACACCACCCAAATATTCTTTTACTTTTTGATTTTTGAATTCAAAAACACCATCGCATAGATCTTGCAAAAAGTCACGGTCGTGAGAAACCAATAGTAAAGTGCCTTCGAACTTTCGAAGCGCCTCTTTGAGTACAGACTTAGACTGCAAGTCTAGGTGGTTGGTGGGCTCATCCATCACTAATAGATTAAAAGGTTGCAAGAGCAGTTTGCACAGTGCCAAACGATTGCGTTCACCACCCGAAAGCACCGCTACTTTTTTGTCCACCTCTTCTCCCCGAAACAAGAAGGCTCCAAGCACATCTCTGACAGACTTACGATTTTCTTCTGTTGCAGAGTCTAAGGCAGAATCCAAAACGGTTAGTGAACCGTCTAACTGCTGTGATTGGTCTTGGGCAAAATAGCCTAATTCTACATTATGCCCCAACTGCATATGGCCTTTACTCGTCAACTCCCCCACTAGAATTTTGGCCAAGGTTGACTTTCCTTGTCCATTTTGTCCAACAAAAGCAATCTTACTACCCCGTTCGATTAGTAAATCAACTTCTGAAAGAACTTGATGGTCTCCATAGGCCTTGGAAAGCCCTTCCGTCTCAATAACCACTTTTCCCGGTTGTTTACTCACTGGAAAATGAAGTTTCATGGCTTCGGTTTCTTCCGGATCAATTTCAATCCGATCCATTTTATCAAGCCTTTTAATTAGAGATTGCGCCATGCTAGCTTTGGAGGCCTTGGCACGAAACCGCTCAATCAGTTGTTCAGTCTGCTGTATTTTTTTCTCTTGATTTTTTTGAGCTGCCAGTTGCTTCTCTCTTAGTTCAGCACGAACTTCGAGGTACTTGGAATAAGGCTTTTTAAAATCATACAATTGTCGTTGAATGATTTCCATCGTTCGATTCGTAACCTGATCCAAAAACATCTTATCGTGTGAAACGAGCACAACGGCTCCTTTATATTTATTGAGAAATTGCTCCAGCCATACGATAGAATCAATGTCCAAGTGGTTCGTGGGTTCATCCAATAATAAAATGTCGTGGTCTTTAAGCAACAATTTTGCTAATTCAATACGCATACGCCAGCCTCCTGAAAAAGTCTCTGTAGGACGATCAAAATCAGTTTCCAGAAACCCGAGTCCTTTCAGAACCCGCTCTACTTTTGCTTGATATGTATAGCCACCCAAAAGCTCGTAGCGTTCTCCGGCTTCGGCTTGTTGCACAAGAAGGCTTGCATAGGCTTCACTTTCATAGTCTGTCCGTTCCAGTAATTCATTTGTGATCTGCTCTTGCTTTTTTTCCAAAGCGATGAGTTCTGCAAAGGCTTGGTAGCTTTCTTCCAATACCGTTCGTCCTTCTTCAAAATCAATATCCTGAGCGAGGTAGCCGATACTGCAATGTTTCTCAAGAGCAAAATCTCCAGTTGTGGGACGTTGTTCTTGGGCAATTAATTTGAGTAAAGTCGATTTTCCAGCACCATTTTTCCCAACAAGACCCACACGATCACCAGCCCCAATTCGAAAGGAAAGACTCTCAAATAAAGTTGTACCCCCAAAGGATACGGAAATATCTTGTGCGCTTAACATGAATCAGCGGCAAATCTAGTGATGGAAATCGTATCCGGCAAGGAGATGTTTTCAAAAATAGAGCGATATAGATTTACACTCATTTGAGGAGCGGTCAATACCCCCCTAGAACCCAATCCATTTAACAGATGAAGTTTCATGTCAGCAGGATGCGTTCCAACAAGTGGCCTACGATCCACAACAGTAGGTCGAACCTGTCCAAGATGCGCTATTACCGTAAACGGAATAGTAAGTAATCGATTCAAATGGGTCAACAACCATTCTTTACCTTCTTCAGTTGGAATGGGTTCTTTGAGCTGGTTATTGAAAGAAGCGCCCACCCAATATTCATCGTTGCCTTGCGGCACTACAAAAAGGCGGCTTTTCCAAATGTGTCGCGTATCCAAACCTGGCGCATGAATTCGGAGCATATCACCATGAGAGCCTCGAAGTGGCAGATCCTTGAAAAAAGGATTGCTACGAAGGGTGGCTCCCTGACAAAATATAATGTGGTTAGCGGAAATATCTTTGTAAATGATTGATTTCGCTTTGCTTTTGAAAGCTTTATACAAAAAAGGTTCTTCTCGAAAATGACTCGCTGGAATAAGTTGTTTTCGATAGGCTAAGAGCAGTTCTGAAATAGCCAAACGTCCAACACCAACTACTTGTCCATAGCCCAAAGGAGCATTTAGTTCAGCAGGTGTCTCTGATTGAATTTTAGGCACCAAATAAGGCTTGAACTGTTGCTGATCGGAGGCGGACATCCATTGGTTTTGTTCGGAGATACTACTAAATACGCGAGCAATTGGAAGAGGATGAAGAAACAAAGCCCCTAGCACTAACTCTAACTCCTTATAAAAAACCAGGGCTTGATCCAAAAGAGCTGGAGCTTCCCAGGCCATCGTGTAGCGTTTTAGGATGGTAGGGTTATAAATTCCCGCCGCACAGTGAGAAGCGCCTGGCTGTGGCTGATCGATCACCACAAACGACTTTCCCGCTCGGCGCAGCTGTTCCGCAACTGCCAGACCTGCCAAACCAAATCCTACCAATACAACATCAACCTTCATGGGGTAAAAATAAAAAAGCGCTGCGGTACCGCAGCGCTTTCTTTATGGAATCTTAAAAAGATTAGTTGTTCCACATATCTTGTTCGAAATCTCGGATCACCGATTTGATTCGTTCGGATTCTAACAACTGACGAAGGGCGTCTTCAAAGATATAATCTTTGACCTCGCGATCTTCATATACATTTTCTTCTTTGTAGATGATAGAATTAAATCTTCGGGTATTTAGCATCACATCAAAAGTGATGGGTTGAGATGAATTTCGAGAATTAAAAATACTGTTCTGATTGAGCGTTTCACGAGCATCTGGATACCAAACCCAAAACAACTCTACAAGATCTTCCTCTTCCTCGTTAGCAGCTTTAATATTGATGTCAGCGGCTACAGGACAAACCCCGAGCAAACGATATCTCAATTCGCCTAATCGCTTATTGAAGTACCATGTACCCTTGATTCGGAATTGCTTGATCTCAGCAGAGGTTATTCTTCGTTTGTTGATGTATTCTTCATCAACAAATCCTTCTGCATTATACTGGTCATAACCCGCTTCAATGGTGTCAATTGCCATTAAGCTTTCCTGAATCTCATCATAGGTCAACTTTTCCTGAAAATAGGAGGAATTGTAAACTTCTTTGATTTTACCCTTACTAAGATTCAATTTCAAAAGATCAAACAAAGAACGTCTGTCAGGACCTAAATTAAGTGTATCTGTTGGGTAGTAATATGGAAAGTTAATCCGCTCGTTTAGATCGATGATCTCCCAAATCGTTTTAGACCACAAAACATCTCGATCATCTACATATCCATAGGCCAATGGCGTTGCGTCATTGGTTTCTTCTTGAAATTCTGTGAGTTTACCAATATCTTGGGGGACTCTTGAATTAAGCAAGTTGGCTTGGGCTGACAGCGGTGCGTATTGCAGCGCGAAAGCGACAAACAGGATGAGTAAATAATTGATCGGTTTCATGATGTTATGACTTAGTTGACAATTTCACAGATCACAGGGGAAACCTTTTTAAAGCGGTAGTTCGGATTCTTAGGATTTTTGACTTTGATGTCAAAAATCTGAACCGATTGACCCGCTCTTGCACGACGTAAAGCACTTTTGGCTTTGGCGTCAAGCTTGTTTCCTCGAACAGTTATTGTGGGTTGTCCCGGCACTTTAAACTTAAAGCTTACAGTTTGCAGGGTAATGTCAAAATCAAAATCCTCAAGCTCAGCTCCAATTGAAGCAACCCCTAAACTCGACTTGGGTATAGAAATATTTCCAAATTGTTTACGCACGCTTCCGCGCGGCGCCGGAATATCCTTGATTCGAAATTTCGATTTTGTGTTTACACGCTGTCCGTCGGGCAACGAACCACTCGCATTGATTGTTATTTCACGTCCTTTTCCAGGAATCATAACATATTTACTCCCCTTGGCTCTTTTAAGGCCTGGGGCTGTGGCTTTAACTTTACTATCAGGAATTCCAGGGATAGAGATGGTCATCGGGTTTTCTACACCTCGATAAACCACGTTCATTTTATCCGCTGAAATTACTGCTGAATTAGGCTTCGAAATAACAGCGAAAGATTGGCTCACTGGAATTTTGGATTCCTGTCCATCATTCAAAAACACAAGTTCACCTTCGATTGTATGATCACCAGGGCGTCCTGCTGTTACTTTCAACTTCACACCTCCCGCAATCAAATCATAATCATTAGTGCCCAATTTACGACCGTCAATTGTTAGATTGACCGAGTTTGGGTTTTGTGCTCCTCCTTTACGTCCAAGGATCACACTACCATCAAAAGTTTCACCTTGATAATAAGCTCCCTTTTCAGTTTTTAAAAGAGTGATATAGTTGGACTCATTCACACCGGATTCCAATTCCAATTCTTTTCCCATCAGAGTGGTCAAAACGTCACTTTCCGTCAAACGAATATCGTTTTGCATCATGGTGAGTTTTGCCAACGAGGAAATTAGTGGAAAACCTTCATAATTCCCAGACAACCAAGGTTGGTCTTGTCCGTCCTTGTTTTTAACATTAGAGTTTTGATCACCTGTGAAAAAGCGTCCTTCAACTTGCTCAATATACTGAGGAAACTGACTGCCAAATACCTGAATCACACTCATTTTGTAATCATTGATCATGTCTACAAATTCAATTCCACCAGGTCCAACACCGTTCGCGTCAAAAAACAAAAGGTCAAGCGCTTCGCCCTTGTCCATTTGAGAATATTCCTTAAGGTCTGGATCTTTTTCTCTTTGTTTCTCGGTTATGGTTTCTTTGATTTCATCGATACGCTTAAAAAAAGCTTCGGAAGATTTTTTGATCTCGTTCGCGGTGCGCTCGTGACCAACCCATTTTCCTTCTTTCTCTCTAGCGTTTACAGAAATTTTATTGTAATAAATTTCATTGCTTTCGTAAACTCGGCCATTGGCACTCTTGAGTTTAACGAACATCTGTCCAAAACCATCCAATACCTCTTTACTTACGTTGAGGGCTAGCATGGTAATGAACACCAGGTACATCAAGCTGATCAGCTTCTGCCTGGGGGTTTCTTTTGCTCCTGCCATTTCTTCTGCTTAATTTTTGTTCATAGCAGAAAGCATTCCACCATATACTTGGTTCAAGTTAGCGAGATTGGCAGACAGAGATTCCATTTGCAAACGCAATTGCTCAGCATTTTGAGCAACCTGAGAATTGAAGGCTGCGCTAGTCCCAGCTGTTTGTACTTGCTTGGAATAATGACCGTTCAATTCGTTAAGTGTCTTAGCCGCTTTTTGAAGTTGATCACTATATTCTTGATTGGAATTGACAGTAGAAGACACTGGCTGAATTGCTTGCGCCGTAGCCTCTAGATTTTTAATGCTCTTGGTCAAATTGCTCATTAGTGTGACATCCAATTTGGCTTCCTTCATTAACTCGTCAATTTTGGAAGAAAGACTGCCGTCTTTTTTGGGTGCTGCACCGCCACCGCCGCCAGAAACTTTTTTGACGTAGTCTGCGTGCTCTTCTTTGATTTCTCCAGTATTCAAGGCTGCAACTGTAAAGATCAAAGCTTCAGTTCCAAGCCCCAATCCTAATACAAGTCCCCCTGTAATTGGACCAATCTCCAAGTGAAGGATTTTGAATAGTGCACCAATAATTACAACCGCACCTCCTATTCCAAATAGCATGTGCATGGCAATTTTACTTCTTAACCGTTTGTTGAGAGTTTTTTCATTCATTTTTCTATAGTTAGGTTCGGTATAAAAATAATGATATTATTTGATTTTCACATTAGAGGTTCCTAGGTAATCTTGAACCGTTCTAAAGCCAATAAAACTTCTGGCTGTATCAGCGTATTCATAGTCTCGTGAACTGACACGTAAGAAATACGCCACATCTTTCCACGATCCGCCTCTAACAACTTTTCGCATTTCGGATTCTAATGACATGTCAGGATTTAAAGAAGCAACATTGTCATAAGCTCCGGGGTCATAGGAAGAACGTGTCCATTCGGCAACGTTTCCTGCCATATTATAAAGGTTGTAATCGTTGGGTAAATATGATTTTGCTTCTACAGTATAGACTGCTTGATCGACAGCATAATCCCCACGTAAAGGTTTGAAATTGGCCAAGAAACATCCACGATCATTCAATAGATAGGGCCCTCCCCACGGATAGGTTCCAGAAGGAATTCCACCACGAGCCGCGTATTCCCACTCGGCTTCACTTGGCAGTCTAAAATTGTTTACCAAAGGTTTTTCGCGCGACTTTTGGTAACTGTTTTTGAAATGAGTTCTCCAGTTACAGAAGGCCACAGCTTGTTTCCAAGAAACGCCTACAACAGGATAATCTTGATAGGCCGGGTGTGAGAAATATTCGTTGTGCATCGGTTCGTTGTAGGAGTAGATAAAATCTTTGATCCATACGGTCGTGTCCGGATAAATTTGCACTTCTTCTTTTTTGATAAAAGGCTTACGATCAATAAATTGTTGTCGTGTGCGCTTAGATTCTTTTGAAGCTGCTTCAGCGTCAAACCAAGTATATCTGTAAACTAGTTTGGTGACATCTATTTTCATTTCACCATTGTACCAAAGTTCGGGTGGGAGATAGAGTGAGTCCATCATCTCCGCATAGGCTTGATCTACATAATCACGAGTATCCCATAAGATATCGGCATCCCAATTTAAGGCACGCCCTGCATAGCCATCTTCACTTAAGTCGTAATAATTGGCACGCATGTACTTTTGGAATTCAGATAATTTGGAGGTATCAGCATCTTGAAAGGCAAACTCACCAATGGTGTTTTTCTCATCGCCTGTAAGTTCAAGCTCATCAGCCTTTCGGGCAAATAGCGCCAAGGCAACCGAGTCTTTTACCCAATAAACAAATTGTCGGTATTCACTATTTGTAATTTCGGTTTCGTCCATATAAAAAGAAGGAACCGTAACAGTTCGTGCGGGTGCATTTTGAAGCTGTGCTACATCCTCATCAGATTTTCCCATAATGTAAGCTCCACCCTCAATCAATGTCATTCCGTAGGGTTTCTCTGGAAACCACTTCTTTTGTCTAACACCAATAAGCTCACCTCGATTTTTTCTTCCACAGCTAGCTATGGATAAAACGACGATGATTAAAAGCACTAATTTTTTCATACTGGTTGGTTGCTTGACCAAATTATTTTTTCAGAACCAATTAGTTAATCTCAGGTTAAATTTAGGGCCGATATGTTATCCTCTTTTGGTGGCTTTCCACCATCTTTCGGGTAAAATATCGTTGCAAGCATCTTGATATTCGCGAAGGTTGCAAGGTAATAACGCAGTAGTTTTTGTTTTATTATCTAAATAGTTTTCATTTGTTACTTCTACCCACCATCTTTCGCTTACTTCACTCTGATAAAAGACTAGATCGCGATCGGACAATGTTACCGTATACCGCTTAAAACCTTGGCTTGTCAGAACTGGGTACTCTCCGAAACGCAAACTTACTCCTTCAATAAAATACCAAATTATTTGTGCTAACAATTGGTGAAAAACCGGAGTTGAGGGCAATTCAAACAGGCCAAAAATCCCTAATCGATCGCTTATTCCAGAATAACGCGCCAAAGCACAAATGGTTTTGCTGTCAATTCCGTTGGGCAATCCTTGAGGATCTGCTGTACTTTGCCATGATAAGGCTTTCATATCGACACTCACAATGTCGGCCTCCCGAACCAAGGGTTCAGCAAAGCTTACATCATGAGAAAAAGTTCCCAAGCGATACGATTCAAAAAAGAGCTTCTCCATCAAATCTAGTTCTTCCTGAGCAATATAATAACTCTGGTACCCAATATTGGTGTAGTTATAGAGTAAATTGGGTTGCTCCATGATGATTTTACTCATATAAGAGCGCCCCGATATCAATTCTTCTTGCTGTGAAAAGTCAAATTGACTGTCTATCGAAACCAAATTCACCAGCTGACTGCCTGCTGAAAAAGATCGATACAACGGATAGATCAAGTCATGAGAACCTCCAAAAATTACAGGAATTATATTGGTTTGTCGTAACTGAGTGCAAATTTCCTGTAAGGCAAAATAGGTGTCCTCAACGGTTTCACCGTTGGGCAAATCCCCAAGATCAACAAGAGTTAAGCTCCAATTTCCGGGATAAAGCTGATAAAATGCTTTTCGAAAATCAGAGAGGTTGTATTGGGTGTTGGGGAAAAAAGAATTCCGTATTTCACTGACACCAATAAGAGCGATGTCTGCATTTTTAAATTCTGGAAGCCCACTCTTTTCAGTATGAATACTGATTGTTTTTCCAATAATCTGCTTGGGAAGCAAACCAATACTGGAAAGTATTTCTTCGGAAATAGGGGCCAACAACTCTACACTCATTTTTTAGATTTCTTACGTGTCTTTTTCTTCGGCGCTGCTGCTTCCAAATAAGCAATTGCTTCTTTAAGGGTGATTTTAGCTGCATCGATATCTTTGCCTAGCTCAACCTTTTGCTTCCCTTTAATGACATTAGAACGACCCCAACGTGCTTTCTCAATTCGGATTCCCTCCTCTTCCCAAACTTGAAGGAGCTTGTCTTTTTCTTTTTGAATTTTTTCTTCAATCAAAGTGTTGATATCGGTATCCGAAAGCTGATCGAAATTGTATTTTTTATTGACATTAATAAATAGTCCGTTCCATTTTAAGAAAGGTCCAAAGCGACCAACGCCTTTGGAAACTGGCAGTTCATCAAAATAGGCAATGGGGGCATCGGCTTTTTTCTTTTCTTCTATCAATGTTATGGCTTGCTCTCGATCCACATTACTTGGTGCTGTATCCTTTGGCAAAGAGACAAACAGTTTTCCAAGTTTTACATAAGGGCCAAAACGTCCGTTGTTGACAGATATAATTTCCCCATCATATTCCCCAAGATCTTTGGGAAGTTTAAAAAGCTCCAAGGCTTCTTCCATGGTAAGGGTTTCCAACTGTTGTCCTGGAACAAGACTTGCAAATACGGGTTTGTCCTCGTCTTCGGGGTTTCCTATTTGTGCAATGGGTCCGTATTTCCCCAAGCGGACTTTCACGGGTCTATTCAATTCGGGGTGGATTCCCAATACACGTTCCCCCGATTCGCGTTGGGCGTTTTCCTTAACGTGGTTGACCGTTTTGTGAAAGGTGTCATAAAATCCTTGAATCATCTTAGACCAATCCTGATCCCCTTCCGCAATCGCATCAAAACGCTGTTCTACTTGAGCCGTAAATCCAAAATCCAAAACGGATTCAAAATTCGCCACCAAAAAGTCGTTTACAATCGCACCTATATCGGTAGGAACAAGTTTTCCTTTATTAGCACCCACCTGTTCGGTACATTGTTTTCTTTCAATAGATTGTTCTACTAAATGGAGTTCTAGATAGGTTCTTTTTTTGCCTTCGTCCGTTCCTTTTTCAACATACCCACGACTCTGCACGGTGGATATTGTTGGGGCATAGGTAGACGGTCTTCCAATTCCCAATTCTTCAAGTTTTTTCACCAAACTTGCTTCTGTAAACCGCGCGGGGGGTCTGGAAAAACGCTGAACGGATTGAAGTGCATTTAATGCAAGGGTATCGCCAACACTAACAGCTGGTAGAATACCTTGTGCTTCTTCATCTTCTTCGTCCGTCCCTTCCAGATAAACTTTTAAGAAACCGTCAAACAAAAGCACCTCTCCTTTGGCTTGAAAAATCTCAGAATGAGCGGAAGCTTTTATCTTAAGCTGCGTACGTTCCAATTTTGCCGGACTCATTTGTGAAGCAATTGTTCGCTTCCAAATCAGTTCATACAAACGTGCCTGATCGCCCTCGGCAATCACGCTTGATCGGGACAAATCAGTGGGGCGAATGGCTTCATGGGCTTCTTGCGCTCCTTTGTTTTTTGTGGTATAAACCCGCGTTTTTACATACTCCTTACCGTATTGTTTTTCAATCTGTGTTTGAGCCTGCTGTAAGGCTTCTTTAGAGAGATTTACGCTGTCAGTACGCATATAGGTGATTAACCCTGCCTCATACAAACGCTGTGCAAGCGTCATGGTCTTACTAACCGAAAAATATAATTTACGTGATGCTTCCTGTTGGAGGGTAGAAGTGGTAAAAGGAGCTGTAGGATTTTTTTGAGCCGGTTTGGTTTCCAAACTAGCCACTTCAAATTGTGCTCCAGCATTCTGACTCAAAAAATTCTCTGTAAAATCCAGCTCATTAAAGGAGTGCATCAACTGGGCACGAATCATTTTGTTGTCTGGTGTCTTAAATCTTGCTTCGGTGCGAAATACTTGTTCCGGGTTAAAATTTTGAATTTGTCGTTCCCGCTCCACGATCAGTCGTACTGCTACCGACTGAACTCGACCGGCAGACAAGCCGCCTTTGACTTTGCGCCACAAAACGGGGGAAAGTTCATAACCCACTAAACGATCCAGCACCCGCCGGGCCTGCTGTGCATTGACCAAGTTGTAATCTATTGTACGGGGATTCTCGATTGCTTTCAGAATGGCATTTTTGGTGATTTCGTGGAAAACGATTCGTTTCGTCTGATCAGGATGGAGTTTTAGATTTTCCGCTAAGTGCCATGCAATAGCTTCCCCTTCGCGGTCTTCATCACTTGCCAGCCAAACTGTTTCCGCTTTTTTAGCATAAGACTTCAATTCGCTAACCACCTTTTTCTTATCCGAAGAGACAATGTACTTGGGAACAAATCCCTTTTCGACATCAACCCCTAACTCATTGGAAGGCAGGTCTGAAATGTGTCCGTAACTGGAGACTACTTTATAGTTTTTTCCTAAATATTTCTCAATCGTTTTGGCTTTTGCCGGAGACTCAACGATGACAAGATTCTTGGCCATACACTTTTTTTAACGCGATAAAAGTAGACAGATTTTTGGAGTTTTTAGCTTTGAAGGCTGGAAGTATCACATTTCTTACTCTTAAAAAACAAGATTTACAACCGAACTAAAGTCCTATTGCGAATTTATCATCGACTGTCATTCGACCTGACAAATTTGCAGTTTTCAGGATACTTTACTTAATTTTGTGTGCTGCATAAAGCAATTGAATCCATGATACCCAGAGTAGATGACAACAAAAAATAAAGCCCTTCTTCACGCTTCCAATTCTATGGGAGCAGCCTTTTCCGAAAAAGACCCCATGGCTTACGAGGGAGCGGTGTTGCCTGAAACGGAAAAAACACCTACAGCAAAAAAGATGTATTTGGAGTCCTATGGATGTCAAATGAATTTTTCGGACAGTGAAGTCGTGGCCTCTATTCTGCAAAAAGAGGGGTATCAAACAACCACTTCTTTAACTGAAGCCGATTTGATTTTGGTCAATACCTGCTCGATCCGGGAAAAAGCTGAGCAAACAGTTCGCAATCGACTCACTCATTTTCAGCGTTTGAAAAAACAAAACAAAGGGGTTAAGGTGGGCGTTTTGGGCTGTATGGCCGAACGGTTGAAGCACAAATTTCTAGAAGAAGAAAAAATCGTAGATATTGTGGTAGGACCCGATGCTTACAAAGACCTTCCCAATCTCTTAGAAGAAGCCGAAGCCAATCGCGAAGCGGTGAATGTCATCCTCTCCAAAGAAGAAACCTACGGAGACATCGCCCCCGTTCGCTTGTCATCCAATGGAGTTAGCGCTTTTGTGACCATCACAAGAGGTTGTGACAATATGTGTACCTTCTGTGTGGTTCCCTTTACACGGGGGCGTGAGAGAAGTCGCGACCCAAAAAGCATTCTTCAAGAAATTGAAAATTTGGCTAAAGAAGGCTACAAAGAGGTGACCCTTTTGGGACAAAACGTAGACAGTTATTTATGGTATGGCGGCGGTTTGAAAAAAGATTTTAAAAACGCAAGTTCACTCCAGCAGAAAACCGCAGTGGATTTTTCTAAACTCTTGCAGCTTGTGGCCGAGGCCCATCCCAAAATGAGAATCCGATTCTCCACCTCCAACCCACAAGACATGTCTGTAGATGTACTCCACACCATGGCAGCCTATGACAATATTTGCAAATACATTCATTTACCCGTACAATCGGGCAGCAATCGCATTTTAAAAAAAATGAATCGCTTGCACAGCCGTGAGGAGTATTTTGAGTTGATTAAAAACATCCGAGAAATTATTCCCGGCTGTGGTATTTCCCACGACATGATTACGGGCTTCCCTACCGAAACAGAAGCCGACCACCAAGACACCCTAGACCTGATGCGCTTTGTCAAATACGACTATGGCTTTATGTTTGCCTATTCGGAGCGCCCCGGAACCACGGCTGCTCGAAAAATTGAGGATGATGTTCCCCAAGCCGTTAAAAAAAGACGTCTTAACGAAATCATTGATCTGCAGCAAGAGCATAGTAAATACCGAACCCAGCAATTTATTGGAAAAACGGTTTGTGTGCTTATTGAAAAAACCTCTAAAAGATCTGATGGGTTTTGGAGTGGACGTACCACTCAAAACACGGTCGCTGTCTTTCCCAAAGAAAACTATCAGATTGGCGATCTAGTAGACGTAAGTATTGACTCCGTGACAACGGCCACACTCATTGGAACTCCACAAGGATATTCAGACCGAATCTAACATGAAATCTATGGATACGATTCAACAACTTAAACAACGTTTTGGAATCATCGGGAATCATACCGGGCTCAATCACGCATTGGAAAAAGCCTTGCGTGTTGCTGCCACCGAGATCTCCGTTTTAGTCACCGGAGAAAGTGGTGTTGGAAAAGAAAACATCCCTAGAATCATTCATCAATACTCTGGAAGAAAACACGCCAAATACATTGCTGTAAATTGCGGCGCCATACCCGAAGGAACCATTGACAGTGAGCTTTTTGGACACGAAAAAGGAGCCTTTACTGGAGCCACCTCCACCCGAAGTGGTTACTTTGAAGAAGCTGATGGTGGTACTATTTTCCTTGATGAAGTGGGAGAACTTCCTTTACCCACGCAGGTACGACTTCTTCGTGTATTAGAAAATGGCGAATTTTTCAAAGTAGGTTCCTCCAAAGTTCAAAAGACCAATGTGCGAATTGTAGCGGCCACCAATGTGAAAATGACTGAAGCGATTCAAAAGAATAAATTCCGAGAAGACCTTTATTATCGTCTGAGTACTGTGGAGATTCACATTCCCCCACTGCGAGAACGAAAAGAAGACATTCACTTGCTCTTCCGCAAATTTGCCGCAGACTTTGCCGAAAAATACCGCATGCCACCCCTGCGTTTGGACGAAAACGCACAACTGCTTTTGAGTCAACACCGCTGGAGCGGTAACATCCGCCAACTTCGTAATGTAGCGGAGCAAATGTCAGTGTTGGAACAAGACCGCATCATCAATTCCAATAAGCTTCGTGGCTACCTCCCCAACACCACTTCGCAACTTCCTGCACTGGTTGATACCGAACAATCTAAAAGTGACTTTGCCTCAGAACGAGAAATTCTCTACAAGGTGCTTTTTGACATGAAGTCCGATTTGAATGATTTGAAAAAGCTCACCTTAGACCTTCTAGAAACCGAGGAACAGCCACAGTTTAAAGAGCGAAACCAGTCCCTAATCAATAAGATTTATGGTGATAAAGATGCTTCGGAAATCCCAGAAAGGCTAGAAACTCTCCCTGTGACACACCCAAGCATAACAGACGTAGAAATCACCAAACCACAGACCGAGGATAAGTATCAATTTGTGGAGACCGTGGAAGAAGAAGAACCACTGTCTTTACAAGAAAAAGAAATTGAAATGATCCGCCGAGCCCTTGAGCGCAGTAAAGGACGGCGAAAGAAAGCCGCCCAAGAATTGGGTATTTCTGAACGAACACTTTATCGAAAAATCAAACAATTTGATCTCAATGAAGAGGATGAATAAATTCCCCACCCTAATGCTTCAGGCCGGGCTAACCACTCTTGTTATGGGATTGCTGGTTCAATGCGGCATCTACTCCTTTACAGGAGCTTCTATTCCTGCTGGAACAGAAACATTTCAAGTAAACTATTTTGAAAACCAAGCCGGAAACCGACCCGGATCAACCGTAGAACCCGGTTTGGATCGTGATTTTACTTTGGCCCTGCAAGACCTGCTCCTCAACCAGACCAATCTCTCTTTGGTCAATTCTGATGGCGATCTCATTTACGAAGGGGAAATCACAGAATATAGCGTTACTCCCATGGCAGCAACAGCTGAAATTAAAGCAGCCCAAAACCGATTGAAAATGAGTGTCAAGCTGCGGTATTTCAATCGTAAAAACGAAGAAGATGATATGGAAAAAAATTATTCTTTCTTCTACGACTTCCCTGCCGAACTCCAAGTGTATGATGTGCGTGACTCAGCTCACAAAGAAATTTTTGAGCGTATCACTCAAGACATATTTAATGATACCTTAGCAAAATGGTAGGAATGGAGTTTCAAGCAATTGTACAAGAATTTGACCCAAAAAGTAGCACTCAGTACGATGCCTTGGAGCAACTTACCCAAAACTACCCCTATTTTCCATCTCCGTGGGCTTACTTAGCCAAAGCGGCGCAAGCACAGAAAAGGATAGAAGCAGAACGCATCATTGAAAGAGCCGCCATTCTTTCCTTCAATCGAGCCGCTTTCAAAGATTGGATGGATAAAGAGTTGCAACAACCCACACTACAGCAATCTGAATCCATAGAAACAGCTCCTGTTCATACGATAGAGGAATCCACCCAAGAAAAAGAAGTCCCCACGCCCAAAAGAGCGAAAAAAAAGTCAAAACCAAAGACCGAAAAGAAAAAGTCGTCCCCTGTTGCCAAGCCATCCATGGAAAATCGTTCGTTTTTAGAATGGCTAGATCAGCATCCTACCAAAGATTCAGCGGCGGATACTGCTGAACAAAGCAACGATAAGTGGGATATGATTGATGCCTTTATTGAAAACAGTCCTAAGATTCCCCCAGCCAAAGCTCTTGTAGAATCCCAAGATGAAACGATTGATTTGGCCCAAGGTCAGGAGTTTGTCAAGGAAGAACTGATGACCGAAACATTAGCTAAAATCTTAGTACAACAACACAAGTACAGCAAGGCCTTACAAGCCTATAAAATCCTGAGCTTGAAATATCCAGAAAAAAATACTTTCTTTGCAAGCCAGATAAAAGAAATCAAACGCTTACAACAAGCTAAATAATATATATTATGAGTACGTTTTCCATCTTTATTGCATTGATCATTTTGGTCTGTTTTTTACTAATCCTAGTTGTGATGGTTCAAAACCCAAAAGGCGGCGGACTTTCCTCTTCTTTTGGAGGCGGTGGCCAGCAGATGGGTGGTGTACAAAAAACCACTGACTTTTTGGATCGAAGTACTTGGGTACTCGCCACCTTATTGGTCGTTCTTATTCTTTTGTCCAATATGGCCTTGCCAGGCGGTTCAGCAGCATCGGACTCTCGTTTGATACAAGACGGAGCCGTTGAGCAAACCATACCACAAGTACTGCCCGAGGCGATTCCAGAAGAGCCGGAGCCGGAAAACAACTAAACGCTTTCAATGCCAGACAACTGACAGTCTGGCATTTTTTTTTTCAAACCTCTCTCTTTTTGGAGATGGCACAATTTGTGACATTAACCCTTTCATAAAAATATATTCATCATGACTATCAAACCACTAGCTGACCGAGTTCTGGTAGAGCCAGCGGCAGCAGAAACAACCACTTCTTCAGGGATTATTATCCCCGACACCGCGAAAGAAAAACCCCAAAAAGGAACTGTCGTTGCTGTAGGACCTGGCACCCAAGAAAATCCCATAACCGTAAAAGCGGGAGATCAAGTTTTGTACGGTAAATACGCTGGCACCGAATTACAACATGAGGGAAAAGACTACCTCATCATGAAAGAAAACGATTTACTCGCAATTGTATAATCCAAAATACTAGGAAACATGGCAAAAAAAATAGAATTTGACATAAATGCAAGAGACGGTATCAAGCGCGGCGTAGATGCGCTTGCCAATGCCGTAAAAGTAACACTCGGTCCCAAAGGACGAAATGTAATCATTGGGAAATCATTTGGTGCTCCACAAGTCACAAAAGACGGTGTGAGTGTAGCCAAAGAAATCGAACTGGAAGACGCCCTTGAAAACATGGGTGCCCAGATGGTAAAAGAAGTAGCTTCAAAAACCAATGACCTTGCCGGTGACGGAACAACTACTGCAACCATTTTGGCCCAAGCCATTGTTCGTGACGGTCTCAAAAATGTTGCTGCGGGAGCCAATCCTTTGGATCTGAAAAGAGGTATTGACAAGGCCGTAGAAGCGATTGTAAAAAATCTCGGTGAGCAGTCCGAAGAAATTGGAAGCTCCTCTGAAAAAATAAATCAGGTAGCCAGTATTTCTGCCAATAATGACAGCACTATCGGCGGATTGATTACTGAAGCCTTTGATAAGGTTGGAAAAGAAGGTGTGATAACTGTTGAAGAAGCCAAAGGAACAGACACTTATGTAGATGTTGTCGAAGGAATGCAGTTTGACCGTGGATACCTATCCCCCTACTTTGTAACCAACTCAGAAAAAATGGAAGCCGACCTTGAGTCGCCTTATATCTTGCTTTATGACAAGAAAATTTCTGTGATGAAAGATTTACTTCCTGTATTGGAGCCTGTCGCCCAATCGGGAAAACCTTTGTTGATTATTGCTGAAGATGTCGACGGCGAAGCCCTTGCCACTTTGGTTGTGAACAAACTGAGAGGATCTTTGAAAATTGCTGCTGTAAAGGCCCCTGGTTTTGGAGATCGCAGAAAAGCCATGCTCGAAGACATCGCCATTTTAACAGGTGGAACGGTTATCTCCGAAGAACGTGGATTCACTCTTGAGAATGTTAACATCGATATGTTGGGAACTGCAGAAAAAGTAGCCATCGACAAAGACAACACAACAGTAGTCAATGGTAGCGGAGAAGCGGCCAACATCGAAGCACGAGTTGCGCAAATCAAAGCGCAAATTGAAGCTTCTACCTCTGATTATGACAAAGAAAAGCTGCAAGAACGTTTGGCTAAATTGGCTGGCGGTGTAGCGGTGCTTTATGTAGGTGCTCCTTCTGAAGTCGAAATGAAAGAAAAGAAAGACCGTGTGGACGATGCCCTACACGCAACGCGTGCAGCCATCGAAGAAGGTATTGTTGCCGGTGGAGGTGTCGCATTGCTCAACTCCAAAAAATCTCTGGAATCTCTCGAAGGAGAAACCGCTGACGAACAAACAGGTGTTCAAATCATCCACCGTGCTATTGAAGCACCGCTTCGCACCATCGTTGAAAATTCAGGCGGCGAAGGCTCTGTTGTTGTTTCCAAAGTTTTGGAAGGTAAAGCCAACCATGGCTATAATGCCAAAGATGGCACTTATGTGGACATGCTCAAGGCAGGAATAATCGATCCTAAAAAAGTGACTCGTGTTGCCCTTGAAAATGCAGCTTCTGTCGCTGGGATGATCCTCACAACAGAATGTGCCCTAGTCGATATCAAAGAAGATGCCCCAGCCATGCCTCCTATGGGAGCTGGCGGTGGGATGCCTGGAATGATGTAAATCAGAACCCAAATAGTTATTTTAAAACCTGCTCAAGGAGCAGGTTTTTTTTATTTTCAATAAAAAATGCTGCATAAAAACTTAACTTTTTTTTTCTTATTAGTGTTTGCCTGTAAGCTTCATGCCCAACATCAGCTAACCGTTCAAGTACAAAACATTGAAATCCCAGAAGGCACCTTATTTCTTGGTCTTTTTGATTCTACAGTAGACTATGATAATGATAAAAGCAAAACTGGTTTTTTTACCCAAACCCTTGTGAAGGGACCCACCGCTAATATCGTATATGAAGGGCTACCCAGTGGGTGGTACGCCATCAAAGTGTACCATGACGTAAACGATAATAAAACGCTAGATAAAAATTTTATGGGCTTTCCTAAAGAACAGTACGGTTTTTCAAACAATGCAATGGGAACATTGGGGCCACCCTCTTTTGAGGAAAGCCAATTTGAAATCAAAGAGGACACCACCCAACTAGTGATACTCCAATAAGATTACCCAAAAATAAGCCCTCCAGCCATCACCAGCATTAGGCTGTTTTCGATCAGTGTGGCTTCTGTCATCGGTAGTTTCAATACGGTGCCTAAACAGGCGCATTCAATCTGCCGCTTGTTTACTAAGCTTTGAACAACCCCTATTGTCGTAATGGATAACAAAACAACGGTAATCCAAAGGGCTGCATCCAACTGATAACGCAATAAAAAGGCCACACCCAAAAACGTTTCAATAAAAGGATATATTTTACCATAGACACGGACTTGTCGCGCCAAAGGGTCATAGTTAGCAAAAGAACTAGGAAAGCCACGGTAATCCAAAAACTTAAAAAAGCTGAAGACAATCAGAAACAAGGCCATATAATTCAGCATAAATTCATCTACAGCAAAAGGATTGGGTGTAAGATAAACACTCCCAGCAATCACATAACTCAAAATAAGAAATAACGGATATAGTGCCTTAAGCTTAGAGGAAGGTTGATTGACCGCCTTAGTAACAATAGCGTATTTAGCACCCAAAGCCTTCTCTAGTTCCATTTTGGATAAAATTCTTTCCGCTTCTAGGTGGGCCAATCCGCTTTCCCGATCAACCGTCACATCAGCAACACCCTCTAGGGAGGCCAAAGAAGCGGTTACCTTTTTTTTACAATTATCACAGGTCATTCCTTCAATGATGAATTCTTGTTTCATGAATACATTTATTTGTTTAAAAATATTACCATTTCGGCAGCCTCACACAGGGGTTTTTAATATTTTTGAAAAATTTAACGCGTGAGCACACATCAACGTATTTTAGCAACGGTCGACGAACTTCTAAAAGGTCCTGCTTCTACATGGAAAAAAAGCCTTTCGGAAGTGTGCAAGCACCTACAAAAATCCATTCCCCATTTCAACTGGGTTGGATTTTACTTTGCCAATCACGCCACTCAAACACTACACCTCAAAGCTTTTGCTGGGTTGCCCACTGACCATACAGAAATCCCTTTCGGAAAAGGAATCTGTGGTCAAGTAGCCCTGAGCAATCAAAACTTCCAGGTGCCCGACGTCCATCAACAAGACAACTACATTGCTTGTGATTTACACGTCAAATCGGAACTGGTTGTACCTCTCTTTGTGGAAGGACAAAATGTAGGACAAATCGACATTGACTCCAACCTGCTTGACCCATTCGATGAAAGTGACGAAAGACTTTTAGAAGCCGTCAACAAAAAAGTTGCTGCATATATTCCCAACAAACTATACACGCTATTATGAAGGATCTCAAAATCAAAGCTGCCCTCATTTCTGTTTTTGACAAAACAGGACTAGAACCCATCATCAAAACGCTCCATGCGCAAGAGGTAAAGCTCTACTCGACTGGTGGGACACAAAAATTCATCGAAGACTTAGGAATTCCTGTGGTTGCTGTGGAAGACCTGACTGGCTATCCGTCAATTTTGGGAGGGCGTGTCAAAACCCTTCACCCCAAAGTATTTGGTGGCATCCTAAACCGCCAAGGCAACACCTCAGATGAAAAGGAGATTGCAGCTTTTGAAATTCCACAAATTGACCTTGTCATTGTGGACTTATATCCCTTTGAGGAAACGGTTGCTTCCAGTGCCTCTGAAGATGAGATCATTGAAAAAATTGACATCGGTGGCATTGCTTTGATTCGTGCGGCGGCTAAAAACTTTAAGGATGTGCTCTGTGTGTCCAATAAAAAATATTATGAAGAGCTTGTCAATTTGCTTCAAGAGAAAAAAGGAATTTTAGACCTCGCTGACCGCAAGGGTTTTGCCGCCAAGGCCTTCTCAGATTCTTCACATTATGACAGTGCGATTTACAATTATTTTGCCCAAGACGATGCGATTCTGAAAATTAGCAGTCATCAAGCCAAAAGTCTTCGCTACGGTGAAAACCCTCACCAAAAGGGGCAATTCTTTGGTCCGCTGGAGGACATTCTCGAACAAATTCACGGTAAAGAAGTGTCTTATAATAATCTTCTCGATATTGATGCTGCGGTTCAATTGATGCTTGAGTTTTGTGACGATGCACCCACATTTGCGATTCTCAAACACAATAATGCCTGTGGGTTGGCTACGCGCACTTCACTCAAAGAGGCCTATATGGACGCATTGGCTGGGGATCCTACCTCTGCCTTTGGTGGTGTTTTGATTTCCAATAGAGCCATCGATATGGCTACCGCTGAAGAAATCCATAAGCTGTTTTGTGAAGTAGTTATTGCTCCTGCTTTTGACCCAGCTGCTAAAGAAATTTTGGCGCAAAAGAAAAATAGAATCCTTCTTATTCAAAAGAGCCGTGAAGTGGCAAACCATTCGGTACGAACCTGTCTGAATGGCTATCTAGTCCAAGAAAAAGATACACACACCGATTCGGAATCGGATTTGAAAACAGCCACGACGCTTGCACCTTCTTCTGAGGAAGTAGCCGATTTGTTGTTTGCTGCAAAAATTTGCAAGCATACCAAATCCAATACCATCGTTTTGGCCAAAAACAAACAACTACTCGCTTCAGGAACTGGACAGACTTCTCGCGTTGATGCATTGGAACAAGCCATCGAAAAAGCGAATAAGTTTACGTTTGATTTGCAAGGAGCTGTCATGGCAAGTGATGCCTTTTTCCCCTTCCCCGATTGTGTGTCCATTGCACACCAAGCTGGGATTGAATCTGTGATTCAACCTGGAGGATCCATCAAAGACCAAGATTCTATTGACTACTGCAACGAAAATCAAGTGAAAATGGTTCTAACTGGCATACGACATTTTAAACATTAATTTCTAACTTTACGGAATAACGATTTGACTTTATGGGGATCTTCACAGAAGAAATAGCCATCGATTTGGGTACTGCCAACACTTTGATCATTCACAATGATAAAGTTGTTGTTAACAGTCCTTCCATCGTTGCCATTGACAGAACAACAAAGAAGATTATTGCTATTGGTGATGAGGCAAGCATGATGCAGGGTAAGACCCACGAAAACATCAAAACAGTGCGGCCTTTGAAAGACGGTGTGATTGCCGATTTCAACGCCTCAGAGCAAATGATCAACATGTTGATCAAGAGTATTCCCTCTTTAAAAAAGAAATTTTTCACCCCTTCATTGCGGATGGTCATCTGTATTCCCTCTGGGATTACGGAAGTAGAGATGCGAGCCGTAAAAGAATCTGCAGAGCGAGTGAATGGAAAAGAAGTCTACCTTATTCATGAACCGATGGCCGCAGCGATAGGAATTGGAGTGGACATCATGCAGCCCAAAGGAAACATGGTTGTTGATATCGGAGGTGGAACTACAGAAATCGCCGTTATCGCTCTTTCGGGTATTGTTTGTGACAAATCTGTAAAGATTGCAGGAGATGTATTTAGCAATGATATTGTTAATTATATGCGTAGTAAGCACAACTTATATGTGGGGGAAAGAACGGCTGAAAAGATTAAAATTATAGTGGGTGCTGTCATTGAAGACCTTGAAAATCCACCCGAAGAAATGTCTGTACAAGGACGTGACTTACTCACCGGAAAACCTAAACAAGCCATGATTTCCTACACAGAAGTTGCCAAAGCCTTGGACAAATCGATCATCCGAATTGAAGAAGCGATCATGGAAGCCCTATCGCAGACACCTCCAGAATTGGCAGCTGATATCTATAACACAGGAATCTATTTGGCTGGCGGCGGCGCTTTGCTTCGCGGTCTTGATAAGCGTTTGTCTCGCAAAACAGACTTACCCGTTTACATCGCCGAGGATCCACTTCAAGCGGTAGTTCGCGGAACGGGAATTGCACTTAAAAATATTGAGCGCTACAAAACCGTCTTGATAAAATAAAAATGCATGCAGCAGATAATCAACGCGATTTTAAAAAATCGAAACTTTTTCATTTATCTCCTGCTCCTTATTTTTTCCTTGCTTTTTCTTCAAAAAAAAAGTCCCTACCATCAAAGCACCATCCGTAACATCAGCCTGACTCTATCGGGAAACCTACTGGATTTTAGAAATAGTTATCAAAGTTATTTCCAATTACGAGAAGTCAACAAACAGTTGATGCGACAAAATCAACAGCTACAATCGCTCTTGATTCAAGGTTCCCAAACAGCACCCAATGACAGCACCTCTGGCCCGACGAAGTCAGATATAGAGCTTATTTCGGCTAGAATTGTGCAAAATAGCATTGATGGGGTTCGGAATTTTATGATTGTCGATAAAGGAGTGGAAAATAACGTCACTACAGAAATGGGAGTCATTAGTGATGATGGTATTGTGGGAGTGATTGATCAGACAAACCAACGCTATGCCAGTGTAGTCTCCCTTCTGCACCGCGACTTAAAGATCAATGCTAAACTGAAAAACAACAATGCCTTTGGATCCCTCTATTGGATGGGTATTCAACCGAATAAAATGGTTTTATCAGACATCCCAACCATCAATCCCATAAGCATTGGCGATACGGTGGTCACCGGTGGAATGTCTGCTTATTTCCCCAAAGACCTTCCCATTGGAAAAGTGAGCAAATACACTATTTTGCCCTCCAAACGCTATTATGAAATTGAAGTGATTCTATTCACAAATTTTTCAGCACTTGACCACGTATATATCGTTCGGAATTTTGACAAACCCCTTCTGGATCAACTCAAAAAGTAAAAGAAATGCTACAAGAAAACATTCGTTCGGGTATTTCATTTGTAGTTCTAATTCTACTTCAGTTTTTGCTTTTTAGCAATATCAATCTCATGGGAATGATCAATCCTTTTGTGTATCTGTTGTTTGTCATTCGCTTCCGACTGGATGCCAACCAATCCCTGTTTATCGTACTTTGTTTTTTCCTGGGGTTATTTATAGACCTTATCTTAGGGACTGCTGGTGCGCATACCATTGCAACGCTAACCATCGGATTTCTTCGTCCCTTGATCGTAGGTTTTAGCTTTGGAGTAAACGCGGATATCCCCTATGCCATGGTCAAAGGAACCCGAATCGCAAACCAGCTCACCTATTTGGGGCTAATCATAAGCCTTCATTCGATACTGTACTACACCATTCAATACTTTGATTGGAGTGCTTTTTTATCCATTATTAAAAACGCCTTATTCAGTACAATTTTTACCTTTATATTAATTTGGCTGATACTGGGATTTTATAAACCAAAATAATGAATCGGAGTCTTCTTCTTCCTGTATGTACTCTAACCGTTGCTCTGTTTTTTGGAGGAAAACTCACACAGCTCCAACTCATCGATAATTTTTACTCCTCGCTTTCTCAAAACAATGCACTCATTGAACGCGCTGTATATCCCGAACGTGGCTTCATATATGACCGTAATGGAGCGTTATTGGTCGCTAACAAACCGTCATATGATTTGATGGTGATTCCCGAAAACGTCAAAGCCTTTGACACCCTCGAACTCACCACACTGATTGATTTGAGACGAGAAGTGTTTCAAGATCGTTTAAACAAAGCCCGTCGCTATTCAAAAAAGTTGCCCTCCACTGTTGTCAGTCAGCTTTCCGAGGAAGCTCATGCCGTGTTACAGGAAAAAATATGGAAATACGAAGGTTTTTATCTTCAGAAAAAAACCATCCGAGACTACCGAAAATCTATCGCATCAAATGTTTTGGGCTATGTAAGTGAGGTAAATAATACAGACCTCAAAAAAGATTCCTACTATCGCAAAGGAGAACTTATTGGGCGTCAAGGCATTGAGAAGTATTATGAAAAATATCTCCGGGGTATCAAAGGGAAAGAGTTTTTACAAAAAGACAAATTCAATCGTGTGATTGGTGCCTATGAAGGAGGGAGTTTTGACAGTCCGCCCATTCAAGCGCGAGACATCACCTTGACACTAGACCAAACCCTTCAGGAATATGGTGAGCGCCTTTTGCAAAATAAAAGAGGCGGTATTGTTGCCATTGAACCTGCTACTGGAGAGATTCTGGCATTGGTTAGTGCGCCAAGTTATGATCCTGCCATCTTGGTCGGTCGACAACGTTCCGAAAACTACCGAAAATTATCACTCGACACCCTTGCCAAGCCTCTGTATGATCGTGGATTGCAAGCTCAATACGCCCCCGGATCGCCCTTTAAAGTACTAAATGCCCTGATCGCGTTACAAGAAAAAGTGGTGGAACCCAAAACCGAGTTTACCTGCAACCAAGGGCATTTTTATGCTCGAGGAGCCTTTATGCAATGTCACTGTCCATTACAGACCAAGAACGACCTCACCCGCGCTATCTATAAATCATGCAATTCCTACTTTGCCAAAACATATAAAGGAATCATCAATGCCTATGGCACTCCAGAAGAAGGTATTGACCGCTGGAAAAAACATTTGCAGAGTTTCGGCTTGGGCAATTATTTAGGATATGATCTTTCTGTAGGTCAACCTGGCTATATCCCCGACTCCGACTATTACAACAGAGCCTATGGAAAAGGAGGTTGGAAAGCCCCGACAATTATTTCCAATGCCATTGGGCAAGGTGAAATCCTAACAACACCCATTCAGATGGCAAATTTTGCTGCTGCCATTGCCAATCGAGGGCACTATGTCAAACCTCATTTTATGAAATCAATCTCTGGAAAATCTGAATTGGGCGTCTTTGAGAAAAAACAAACCACGATTGATTCTACTCATTTTGAAACCGTCGTTGATGGCATGCACAAAGTAGTTGAATACGGAACCGCAAGGATCGCCCGAATCAAGGGCATCGAAGTGTGCGGCAAAACGGGTACCGTAGAAAATTTTATTTCATTAAATGGGCAAAAAACACAGCTTACAGATCATTCTATGTTCATCGCTTTTGCTCCAAAGGAAAATCCCCAAATTGCCTTAGCTGTCTTTGTTGAGAATGGATATTGGGGGGCACGATGGGCTGCACCTATTGCCAGTTTGATGATTGAAAAATACCTCAAAAAAGAAGTTAAAAGAAAATGGCTCGAAAACCGTATTCTAAATGGCAGTCTACTAACAGAATACGAAAAACCCTATTCCGGAAAGCCTTTTAAAATCAATCAATAAGGTTTTCGGTAATGTTCTAGAGTCTTTTTTATTTATCACACGAAGCATAGGCTTTTCAAAATCTCCAAAATAAAATCACATCACTTGCGGGTCATCTTTATGATCTTTTTAACTTCCATTCAACAAATCAATTATCAGAAGTACTTTACTATATCTTTGCATTATGGAAACAGAGAATCATACTGAATTTTGTTCCAATCTAAAGCATTGGCTTGTCAAAATAATTGACAATGTAAGCGACATCATTATCAAACGTAAAACCGGTAAAGACCTCGTCATCAACTAATGAAAGATTCCGTTTTTTTACGAATGGATTGGGTGAGTCTATTACTCTATCTGTTTTTAGTCGGCTTTGGATTGGTCAATATCTATTCCGCAACCTATTTAGAAGGGGCTCAAAGTCTCATGAGTTTAAGTACTCCCTTTGGAAAGCAGTTACTTTTTATGGGGCTAAGCTTTCTTGGGGGCGGTTTTCTGTTAGCGCTAAGAGTGAAGTTTTTTGAGCAATTTTCAACTCCTATTTACATTTCGGCAATGTTATTGTTGGTTGGATTGTTCTTTTTTGGAAAAACCATTTCAGGTGCCCGATCATGGTACGCCATTGGTGGATTTGGTCTGCAACCGGCCGAATTTGCAAAAATGGCCACAGCATTGTTGCTTTCAAAAGTTATTTCTCAATTTCAAACAAATCTGAAAAGCATTCGATCCCTTTTCAAGCTCGCAGGTATTATCAGTCTTCCGGCACTTCTTATTGTCTTGCAACCCGATCCAGGTAGTGCCTTGGTTTTTGGTGCTTTTTTCTTTGTTCTTTTTCGGGAAGGCTTGAATTACATATTTTTAATCATCCTCAGCAGTGCTTTGATTTTGTTTGTTCTCACCCTTGTTTTTGCCATCCCAGTTGTTATCAGTCTTGTTATTATTTTGCTATCCCTTTTATTCTATTTGTTCAAACGAATGCGATACAACCCCCCTGTCCTCCCATTTATTTTGTCGGGGATAATGGCTACGGGATTTATTTTTTCAGTTGATTTTATTTTCAATGAAATATTCGAACAACGTCATCGAGATCGGTTCAATATCATCCTTGGAAAAGAAGTAGACACCCAAGGGGTGGGCTACAATATCAATCAATCTAAGATCGCCATTGGTTCCGGGGGGTTCCAAGGAAAAGGGTTTCTAAAAGGTACACAAACCAAAGGAGATTTTGTTCCCGAACAACACACCGATTATATTTTCAGTATCATCGGGGAAGAATGGGGCTTTTTGGGGAGTATTTTGGTTATCGGATGCTTTGCCGCTCTCATTATTCGCATTCTCTGGCAAGCAGAAAAACAAACCAATCAATTTCGGCGGGTGTTCAGCTATAGTGTCAGTAGTATTTTATTTGTTCATTTTCTTATTAATATTGGCATGTCATTAGGACTGATTCCTACGATCGGTATACCTCTTCTATTGGTGAGCTATGGTGGCTCTAGCCTTCTGGCTACTAGTCTGATGTTTTTTATCTATCTCAATATGGACGCCAACCGTTTGCGGGATTGGTGATCAATGCTTCACATCCAAATAGTCTTGCAAGGCATTTCCGAGTGTCATAAATGTCAAAACCAAACTCATGATCGCAAAACCAGGAATCAAAGCCAGATAGGGTTTGCCCAATAAAAGATATCGAAAATGTTCCTTGACCATACCGCCCCAGCTGGGTACTGGAGGTTGCGCCCCAATTCCTAAAAAACTCAATCCGCTTTCAATCAGAATCGCACTGGCAAAATTGGCAGATGCCATCACAATGATAGGTCCTACTAAAACCGGAAGAATGTGAGAAAATAAAATTCGGAAATGAGAAAACCCCAAAGCATGGGCTGCTTCGATATAGTTTTTTTCTTTAACGGAAATGACTTGTCCACGAACCAAACGAGCTACCTCCACCCACATTGAAAGTCCTACAGCAATAAAAACTTGCCAAAAGCCGCGGCCCAATACTAAGGAAATTCCAATGACCATCAACAAAGTAGGAATGGACCACACGACATTGATCAGCCACATGATTATTCGATCCAATGTCCCACCGTAATAACCTGCAATACCTCCTAAAAAAACACCAATAAGCAATGAAATAATAACTGCTACCAAACCGATCGACAGCGAAATACGGGAGCCTATTAATAATCGGCTTAACAAATCTCGACCGTATTTATCCGTCCCTAAGGGAAAGCTTTGCGCTACAATCCACTTTTTTTTCAAGCTTTCAGGAGTTGGTGGTTCGGGAAAACGATTTGTGTTTACCGGACGAAAAAAACCATCTGCAGAGCCATATACTTGAATTTCCAAAGCATCTTCTTGGAAACGCCAGGATTGAATAGGGATTTCCTCATACGCTGCAGGCGTCCCCCAAAAGAATGATCCCTCCGATGGAGTGTCTTCTGGTGGAATCCGCAACATTTGAGTAGTAAAGCCTGGGGGTTGTGAATGGATGGACAAGTGCATTTGATTGGCATTGGGACTCGAATCGGGTGCCAACACATAAGCCAATAGGGAAACAATACTCAGGGCTACTATATAGCCCAAACTTAAGATTCCGCCTATTTTACTGGCTTTCAATAATGCATTTTTTAGGTGGGGTTAATTCTTATTTTGAGAAACTCGATTCCCTTTTAAAGAAAGGCTCATGTCATTCAAAATACTAATTGCTTCATTTACACAGAGGTCCTTGTCTAAGCTTTCGACCCAACGGTCGCGCTTTTCAATATAATCATCGTTAGCAACTGTTGTCATACCTGCTTCAGGGAGCCATTTAAAACTCAAATTGGAGTCAAAATCCTTCAGAACGTCAAACTGTTTGGAAGCATCAAGGCTTTCCTTTTGCTCCTTATAAAAAGAGTCATAGTCGAGGAAATAATCGTAGTCTTTCTGTTGTTCCGCCACCCATTGGGCTTGCTTTTCAATGATGGAAGCAAAGCTGTTTTCTTGAATACGATATTGACTCTGTTTGACAACAAAATCATAATTAAATTTATCTTTCCATGCGGTGTAGGAAGCAGGTGTAATATTATCCCAAGCCAAGGGATTTTCTTGATCTTTCTCGCCCATATCTATGTATTGATATCGATCGGGGAATAACACATCGCTTTTCACTCCTTCTAACTGGGTGGATTCTCCTGTGATACGATAAAATTTATCGGTAGTAACCTTTAAGGCCCCAAGGTCTCCATAAGTATTCCCTGAGATGATTCGGTTTAGATCCACCACATTCTGAACCGTCCCTTTTCCAAAGGTTTGTTTACTTCCTAAGATAATTGCACGATTGTAGTCTTGGAGTGCAGCCGCAATAATCTCTGAAGCCGAAGCTGAAAATTCATTTACCAATACAACCAAAGGACCGTCCCAAACAATCCCACGATCCGTGTCTCTCAAAACTTCTTTACGGCCTCCAGTACTTTTCACCTGTACAACAGGCCCCTCATCTATAAAAAAACCAGTCATATCAACCACCGTTTTGAGCGAACCGCCCCCGTTGTTTCGTAAATCCAATACAATTCCAGAAACATTCTTCGATTTGAGCTGCTCTAATTCTTTTTTAACATCAATGGCGGCATTCCGCTCACCGTAATCCTTAAAGTCGATATAAAACTTGGGAAGGTTGATCAGTCCAAACTTCTTGCCTTCCTTTTCTATAATGGTAGAGCGTGCATAAACCTCTTCCAACTCCACAATGTCGCGGACAATGGGAACCACTTCTATGGTGCCGTCCACACGCTTCACGGTCAAATGCACCTCGGTGCCCTTGGGGCCTTTAATCAACTTGATTGCATCCTCCAATCGCATGCCTACAATCTCAACAGGGTCTTCGCCTTTTTGCGCTACTTTAAGAATGATATCACCGACATCTAACAATTTTCCACGCCAAATAGGACCGCCCGAGATAACCTCTACAATTTTGACTTCTTGATTTCGTTTTTGTAAACGGGCTCCAATCCCTTCAAATTTGCCAGACATACTCGTGTCAAATCGATCTTTTTCTTCGGGAGCAAAATAAAATGTATGCGGATCAAACTGCATCACAATGGCGTTGATATAGACTGAAAACCAATCCTTACGATCCAAATCTTTGACCAAGTCAAAATAATCACGTGTATTTTCCAAAGTGAGTTTTCGAGCATCTTTTTCCAGTTCAACATCCGATTTCATCACATAGGTGCTGTCGCTTTCAAACTTTTCTTTTTCCTCTTTCTTTTTATCTGCAAATCGGTCTAAAGCAGAAAGCTTAAGGCGTTTGCGCCAGCGTGATTTCAACTGGGTTACCGTATTGGCGTAGGGAAGGTTTTCATAATCAAGACTGATCTCTTCGGGTTTTGAAAAATCAAAAGGCGTTTCAAGCAATTGTGGATAAAAATTCTCAACCTGTTTCATCCGCGAAAGAAGACGCTCATAAGTGACATCAAAAAAATTGAGTAAACTGGCCTTGAATTCATCGTCAATACGATAGCGATAGCGTTTAAACGTATTGATGTCTGTTTGTAGGAAAAAGCGATGTTGCCCATCCAAACCTTCCAGATAACTATGGAACGCATTCTCGGAAAAAGCATCATCAATGACCTTCGGGTCATAATGGCCTCTCTCCAGTACGTAATTTAAAATCTCTAACAGTAATCGATCCTTTTCCGGTGGGGTGGGTGCCGAACTTAGGTTCCAAAAAAAGAAACAGGCCAATACCCCACTCACAAAAATTCCAAAAACACGCATAGCAAACTTATTTTTTTGAAATTTAAAAATACAGAAAAACCATCTATGAATCGCTTCTGAGAATAAAAGTTTTGTTAAAGTGCTTGGCGCGCATCCCAGTGATAATTGCTACCTTGCTATACGTTAACAGACGACCCTATGACTAAAAAACCTTTGATTTTAGTGACTAATGATGATGGTATTACTGCTCCGGGTATCCGAGCCTTAATTGATGTGATGAATGAAATTGGGGACGTTGTAGTGGTGGCCCCAGACAGCCCTCAATCGGGAATGGGACACGCCATCACAATCAATTCTACGCTGCATTGCAGCAAAATTGATGTGGATCATGGCCCTCAAACCGAATATAGTTGTTCTGGAACACCCGCTGATTGTGTCAAACTTGCAGTCAATGAATTGCTTGGTCGCAAACCCGATTTATGTGTTTCTGGAATCAATCACGGATCCAACTCGTCCATCAATGTTATTTATTCAGGGACTATGAGCGCCGCTCTTGAAGCGGGAATCGAAGGGATTCCTGCGATTGGATTTTCATTGTTAGACTATCGCTGGGGAGCTGATTTTGAAGTGGTCAAACCCTTCGTCAAAGAAATCACCCTCAAAGCATTGGAAAATAGCATTCCAGAAAATGTGGTGCTAAATGTGAATTTCCCCCAAGGTACGGAAACCCCTATACAAGGAATCAAAGTGTGCCGTCAAGCCAAAGCGAATTGGGTTGAAGAATTTGACAAACGAACCAATCCTATGGGCAGAGAGTACTACTGGCTTACCGGAAAATTTGTTAATGAAGATCAAGGTGAGGACACCGATGAATGGGCCTTAGAGCATCATTACATCTCTGTGGTTCCAGTGCAGTATGACCTAACCGCCCACCATGCTATTCAAAATCTAAACACTTGGCAATTTGAGTAACAAAGAAACGGCAATGGGATTTGTTGCTGCCCTATTGGGCACTGCATCCTGTACACTCTTATTTACCGCTACGGTCGCCAAAGGAGATGCTATCGACAGTCTCGTTTTCCTCTACCAACAGAATAAGTTAGGGGCACTTATTAGCTTGGGAGCACTGGTTAATCTCGTACTGTTTTTTGTAGCTATCCGCCGTAACAAAAATGCCTTTGCCACAGGGGTGCTTATCTGCTCAATCCTATTGGTAGTGCTTATTGCCATACTCAAAATCAACAGTTAAATGAAGTACTACCTCATCGCTGGTGAAGCCTCTGGTGATCTCCACGGGGCACGACTGATTGAAGCACTTAAAGCACAGGATCCCAAGGCATCAATTCGCTGCTGGGGTGGTGATTTGATGCAACAAGCAGGAGGCACATTGATCAAACACTATCGCGATCTGGCTTTTATGGGCTTTTGGGAAGTATTGATCAACCTCCCCACAATTCTAAAAAATATTCGTTTTTGCAAAGCCGATATCATGGGTTTTGCTCCTGATGTTGTCATCTATATTGACTATCCGGGCTTTAATCTTCGCCTGGCAGAATGGGCTCGTAAAAAAGGGTATCGAAACCACTATTATATCAGTCCTCAACTATGGGCGTGGAAAGCCAACCGAGCCGCTAAAATGAAACGTGACTTGGATGCCTTATACACCATTTTACCTTTTGAAAAAGCTTATTTCAAAGAAAAACACAATTATGAAGTGCACTATGTTGGACATCCATTACTGGACAGTTTAGCAAAAAGTAATCCCCCAAAAGATTTCCGAAAGACCCATGCACTTGACGATCGACCCATTGTAGCTTTGCTCCCCGGCAGTCGGCAACAAGAGGTCAAAAAAATGCTCCCTCTATTTCTGAAAATGATCCCTGCCTTTCCAGATCATCAATTTGTAATTGCAGGCACGCCAACATTGGGTAAAGCCTATTATACAGCCCTGATGGACACCCAATTTTGCAACATCGTGGTGGGTAACACCTATGCTCTTTTACAATCCTCGGAAGCAGCTCTTGTCACAAGTGGTACAGCCACCCTTGAAACGGCACTGTTTGAAGTGCCCCAAGTGGTTTGTTACAAGACCAGCGGTTTTAGCTATTGGCTGGCCAAAAAATGGGTGACTTTAGAGTGGATTTCACTCGTCAATCTCATTTTTGATCGGGAAGTGGTGGAAGAATTGATACAAGAAAAATGCACCGCTGAAAAACTCGAAAAAGCCCTTCGTGAAATTCTAAGCCCCGAGGGAAAAGTACACTTAAAAAAACAATATCAGCAGTTAAACCAACTACTCGACCAAGGTGGAGCAAGCCAAAAAACGGCAGCCTTGATCCTCGAAGCTTGTCTTAAATAGAAGAAATCCCTACTTTAGGGAATGCCCCATTTTGATTCTTTTCTCTTCAAGAGCCTCTTAGCATTTATTACAGGGCAATGCCTTGCCCAATACTATCCGCATATTGCTTTTAATAGTTTGTTTGTTTTCCTAGGGCTATGCTTTGTCATTCTCCCCTTTCTTTTGTTTCGGAAAAAATGGATATACCAATCGGCAGCTCTTTATCTAGTTCTAGTATTGGGTGCCTGGGTTCGGGCTAACTACTACCAACTTCCTCCAGATCATTTCAGCAAAATGACAGAGGGAACCACTTTTACGGTTACCATAAAACAAATCCTCAAACCCAATGCTTATGCCTTTCGCTACTATGGCGAAGTGGTTGCTGTAGCGGAAAATCCGAGCTGTGGTAAAATCCTTATTTCTCAGCAAAAAGACCCTCTTAAAAAAGCCTTTCGGATCGGTACACAGTTCATTACCCAAGCAGTGCCTGAAAAAATTGCACCTCCTAGAAGCCCTGGTAGTTTTGACTATGCGGCCTACTTGAGTAATCAAAAAATCTATCATCAAATTCAACTGCGTCCCCAGCGCTATTTCCTGCTTCCTGCAAAACCATTGCAAGGCTTAGAGCTTCATCATCATTTTAAAGCAAAAGCCATCAGCCAAATCCAATCCAGTACATTGTCTTCTTCCGAAGCGGCCCATTGGCTCGCTTTAATTTTTGGTGAAAAACAGTATCTGGAAAGCGACTTACGCGATGCCTATGCCCAAGCAGGGGTCGTGCATCTGCTCGCCATTTCGGGTTTGCATATTGGGATCATTTCCTTTGCAGTGAGTTGGTTATTACTGCCTCTGTTACGCATACGTTATGGGAAGTGGCTCCAACAAGGGCTGCGACTCACTGTTTTGTGGAGTTTTGCCCTATGGACTGGCTTTCAGCCAGCGGTGGTTCGTACTGTTACTTTTTTTAGTCTGTTGGATTTGAGTCACTGGGGAAAAAGACCCCAGCCCCAATGGCATCGGGTCGTTCTGTCCGCTTTGATCTTACTTTGGATCCATCCTCCGTTTTTAAATCAGCTCGGATTTCAACTGAGCTATATTGCTGTTTTTGAAATTCTACTGGCATAAAGTGGGGCTGAAAAATGGTATCGCCCCAAACAAAGATGGAAAAAGGGGCTTTGGAATTTTACAATTGTCTGTGTAGGCGCTCAAATAGCCGTAGCTCCTTTGATTGTGTACTATTTTAATCAATTTCCCATACTTTTCTTGCCGAGCAATATGTTGCTTATCTACCCCTTTATGGCTTCTTTGTTAATTGCTTTTGTGCTTACCCCTGTGGTCATTTGGTTTTCCCTGCCCCCTTTTATCGCCACCTCCTATAATGCCCTTGTGAATTTTCTTCATTTTTTGGTAAAGTTTATGGCTTCTATTGAAGTGGATTTGACAGCAAATCTTTCGCTTACCCAAGCAGAGCTTTTTACCGTCTACGCACTGCTTATTGCAAGTTGTATGGGTTGGCGGTTCCAACGACGCTATGATTGGAACCCTTTGGTCGTTGCCGTCACTCTTAGTTTATTACTTCAAGGGTATCGGAATTATACCGCCCACCCCAAAGGCAACGCTATGGGTGCTGCATCAACACCAATCCAACACATTGCTTTATTACCAACAGCAGCAAGCCAAGATCTACAGTGATCAAAAGACCAAAATACTTACGCCCCTTTTATTGTCTTTTCAACGGCATTATCCGATTCGGAAAATTCAAAATACAGTCTTTGGCGTTGGCTTGATTTAGGTGATAAAAACCTCCTAATCCTAAATTTCGACACCTCAGTTCCTGATAGTTTCCCAAAGGCAGATATCCTCGTATTGCGAAACAACCCAAAAGTACACCTAGATCGAGTCCTGAAGAAGTGGGAGCCCTCCCTTGTCATTGCGGATGGCAGCAATGGCAGTTGGAACTTAGATCGTTGGAGAAAAAGCTGTGATAGGAATGGGATCGCATTTAAAGCTACCCGAGACGGGGCGGTTTCTATTAGCCTTTAAAACGAGGGACAAAATTTTTCCGATAATTGTCAAAATCTTCGGCTGTAGAGAAAACCTGATAATCCCCTTGCTTGATTAGTTTGAGATATAATTCTAATTGTTGCGGAGAATGATATCCCACGACTGGCATAATAGGATCACCCGTTTCACTAATAAAAATCATGGTAGGATAGCCTGTCACCCCTAAAAATTGTGTGAATTGATGAGTTCCATTCCGACCTTTTCGTTTGGGATCGTAGTTTGGATTAGTAAAGGTGTTTCCGTAGAACTTGATTTCTTCTTGCCCTTCGGCATTAAATTTTACGGCATAGTAATGCTCTGAAATGTATGCCGAAACATAGGGATTGGCAAAGGTTTTTCGATCCAACAACTTACAGGGACCACACCACTTGGTGTAAACATCCATTATGATTTTTTTAGGATTTTCTTTTTGGGCCGCTAAAGCTTCGTCCAAAGACATCCACTCAATGGGTTGGGCACTTCCTAAAAAGCCAAACAACAAAATCCCCAATAAGACGCTTTTCTTCATGCTTTTTTATTTGCTAATGTACGTCACCCATCAATTTATTGATCCATCGAGAAAGCAATAATACGATTAGGGCTGCACCAATGGCATATTTAGCAATTAAATCGAAGCCATCAAGGTAAATACTCAAGGACTGAAAACCACCGACATTACTGTCAGAACTTTCCACAGCTAGTTGTTTTCCAATAAACCCAACAAGCTGGAAGGCGTACGCAGAGGATAGGAACCAAACCCCCATCATAAAAGCAACAATGCGTTTGGGAGAAAGATCCGTGATTTTGGATAGACCCACTGGAGACATAAACAACTCTCCAACAGACAACAAAAAGTACATAATCAATAAGTAACTAAAGGGTACCCGGCCACTGTCATCGGCAGACATTCCGCTGATGGATAAAATATAAAAACTCAAACCAGCAAAAAGCAATCCCAAACCAAACTTAACAGGGGTTCTTGGGTCCTTGCCTATAGTTCTCAGTCGCGTAAACATAAGAGATAGCGGAATGGATAGCAGAATGATAAACATGGAATTGAGGGAATTGGATTGTGCGGCATCCATCAAACTCAAATTCACATTTCGAGCCGCAAATAAGGTAATTACCGATCCAGACAATTCATGAAAGCCCCAGAAAAGAGTAATGAATAGGGTAAACAATAAGGCGGCAAACAGTTTTTTTCGTTCCTCTGGTTTGGCTTGTTGCAATATATAAGCCATGTAAGCCAAAATTAAAACACCAATAACTTTAAAACATATATTCACTAGGTTTTGATCGCCCAACCAAGAAGTACCACCCCCTACTGATTGGTAGGCCGAAAGCAGATAGGCAATCAATGGCGCCGTCAAAAAAGCCAATACTGGAATAAAAACGGAGCGTTTGATACCCGCTACCTTATGTTCTAGCAAACTAGGATTTACAGGCAGGCCTTTGTCTCCAAAAACACCGCGCTTTACACCACTCCAAAAGAAGATTAAACCCGCCAACATTCCAATTCCAGCCAGGCCAAATCCGTAATGCCAGCCATACTCACGTCCAAGATAGCCACATAACAAGGGTGCAATCCAGCCCCCAATGTTGATTCCCATATAGAAAATCACAAAACCAGAATCCTTACGTCGATCACCATCCGGATATAGCGAACCGACAAATGTGGAGATGTTAGGTTTGAAAAAACCATTCCCCACAACGATAAACGCGAGAGCCAAAAAGAAGGCTGTATTGTTTTCAATCGCAAGGACAAAATGACCCAAAGCCATTAAAATCCCTCCTAAATAAATAGAGCGACGATAGCCGAGATAAACATCAGAAATACGACCACCGACTACGGTAGAAGCATAAACCAACGAACCGTAGGAGGCGTAGACTGCAGCTGCTGCCATATCACGATTGACCAAGGCTTCAAAAATTTCATTGACCATATAAAGGGTCAATAAGGCCCGCATACCATAGAAGCTGAAGCGCTCCCAGAGTTCGGCAAAAAAGAGGTAAAATAGTCCCTTAGGGTGGCCCAAATATTCTTGTTGGGCAGCTGTTTCCGTTGTTGTCATTTTGGTTTCTTAGAGGTTGGACTCAATAAAAGTAGACATTTTCTGATATAAGTGAATCAATGCGTTACCTGCACCAATCCCGTGGTTTTGATCAGGGTAAATAGCCCATTCAAAAGGTTTGTCTGCCTCAATCAAAGCATTGATCATCCGCATGGAATTTTGCACATGCACATTGTCATCCCCGCTTCCATGAACCAAAAGCAATTTGCCTTTGAGCTGATCCGCATAGTTAAGGGGTGAGTTCAAGTCATAGCCATCTGGGTTTTCCTGAGGCGTTCGCATAAAACGTTCGGTATAAATGGTGTCGTAAAAACGCCAGGTCGTAACTGGAGCGACTGAAATCGCAGTCGAAAACACGTCATTGCCCGTCAGAATACTCTGCAAGGCCATATGTCCACCAAAACTCCACCCCCATATTCCGATGCGAGAAGCATCAATAAAGGAACGTGTTCCAAGCTGTTTTGCGGCTTCGATTTGGTCTTCCGTTTCGTATTTAACCAAGTTGAGATACGTTTGCTTTTTAAAATCAGCTCCTCGAAAACCAGTCCCCCGACCGTCCACACAGGCTACAACAACATCCTTTTGGGTGAGTAGATAATGCCAAAGATCTCGCTGAGAGCCCCAACGATTGGCAACTTGTTGAGAACCGGGCCCCGAATACTGAAAAAGCAACAAAGGGTATTTTTTATTAGGGTCAAAGTCGATAGGTTTGAGCATCCACATGTTGAGTTCGTTTCCGTTGACCGTGAGCGTTCCGAATTCTTTTTTGGGAAGATTCAGTGCCTCCATATTCGCTTTCAAGGCAGTGTTTTTAAGTACTGTTCGAAGTATTTTGCCATTGGAAGTTTTTCGAAGCTGGTACACCGGTGGAGTAATGGCATCTGAAAATGAATGGATGTAGTAACGGGCATTTTTACTAAATAGCGCTCCGTTGTAACCGTGGTCATAGGACAATAGTCGTTTGCGTTTTCCATTTAAACGAAGTGCATAAACCGCTCGTTGGGTGCTCCCAATTTCGGTTGAAGTAAAATACACCTCTTGGGTCTCGGGACTATATAAATCAAAGCTTGTAATTTCCCAGTTGCCCCGAGTAAGCTGTCGTCGAAGACTCCCGTCACTGTTATAATAATACAAGTGATTGAAACCATCACGTTCACTCGTCCACAAAAAACTATTATCCTCCAAAAAGCGAAGATTGCTGTGGACATCCACATAACGTTCGTCTTTTTCTTCGAGCAATACTTTTGCCGTACCCGTTGTTACATCAATCTGCCAAAGCTTCAAATGATTCTGATGTCGATTTAAGCTCTGAACGCTCAACAATTTGGAATCCTTGGAAAACTGAAAACGTGGGATGTACTCGGGCGTTTCTTCTCCAAAACCTATATTGCGACTTGATTTTGTTTTGAGGTTATACACATGCATACTCAAGGTTGCGTTGGTTTCTCCGGCTTTCGGATAGCGAAACTGATAGGGAAAAGGATACAGATCTTTTCCATAAATATCCATAGAAAAAATGGGGACTTCTGATTCGTCAAAGCGCATATATGCCAGCTGTGTCCCTGTGACATTCCAATCGAAGGCGCGAACAAAACCAAACTCTTCTTCATACACCCAATCCGTCAAACCGTTAATGATAGTTGCACTCCCGTCGTTAGTAACCTTCTGTAAAGTTCCTGTCAATAAATCTTTGATAAAGAGATTCCGCAAATGCACAAATGCAATCTTGGAACCGTCTGGGGAAAAACGGGGTTCTTGCACCCATGGATATGAGTTTTCGGGATCGAAAAGCGGAATCAGTTTTTGGTTCGTTAAATCGTAAATGTAATAGATTGCCTGTTTGGACCGTCGGTATATCGGAAATTCAGAAGTGGCAATTAAGATTTTATTTTCGTCTTTTGAAAAACTATAGGAGGTGAAATATGGAATAGAATCGGATGAAGCCAGTAATACCTTTTTCGCTTTTCCATCCAAATAGGCGTACTTGATCAATCGAGAACTTTCATCATCCTTGTCCGTTTCTAAGACGGTAAAATGGCGTCCGTCGTTCATGGAACGATAACTCTCCAAACGATTGGGGTCAAAATCACCGCCAAAAATAGCGGCATTGGTAAGGTTTTGGGCAGTAGCTGTTGCGCAAAACACAAGTAGTAAGATTCGAAACACTTTCATAATTGGGTATATATCTTGGACAAAGTAAAAAATTAAATTCATTTTAGCTGTATAAACTATCTTTACCAAAAAGTCTCTATGCAGCAACCCATCAGCGGTTTTTCCAAGCGAAACAAAGCCGAAAAAATAAAATGGATCGTTGAACAACATTTTGAAGATCCTAAAGCCGCCGCGGCTCTTTTGACTTCTTACTCGCATCCCGATGCAAGCGTCCAAGAAAAACACGATGAATTTATTGAAAACACCCTGAGCAACTTTTACTTGCCCATGGGCGTTGCTCCCAACTTCTTGATCAATGGTCGTTACTTCACCCTCCCCATGGTGATTGAAGAAAGTTCAGTGGTTGCCGCTGCCGGAAAAGCCGCTAAATATTGGGCGGATAGAGGAGGCTTTCGCACAACGATTTTAGGGATGGAAAAAGTGGGGCAAATTCATTTTCTGTGTTCTGAAAAATCAGACATCGTTCAGGCTTTTTTTGAAAGTGCTAAAAAAACGCTGATTCGATCTTGTGCTCCCCTTTTGGAACGAATGGAAAAAAGAGGTGGAGGCCTACTCGACTTAAAACTCATCAATAAAACAGCAGCGCTAGCAGACTACTACCAGTTGCATGCTACTTTTGACACCCAGGACGCCATGGGAGCCAATTTTATCAACTCGGTATTGGAACAATTGGCAAAACAACTTTTGATCGCCAGTCGTGACTATCCCGCTTTTGCTGCACAAGAACAGCCGGTAGAAGTGGTCATGAGTATCCTTTCCAACTATGTCCCCAATTGTTTGGTTCGTGCTGAAGTACGATGTCCCGTGACCGAATTGGAAGCAGAAGATAATTTAACCCCAGAAGCCTTTGCTCAAAAAGTAATACAAGCGGTACAAATCGCTCAAGTAGAACCCTATCGCGCGGTGACACACAACAAAGGAATCATGAATGGTATTGATGCAGTGGTCTTGGCAACCGGAAATGATTTTCGAGCTATCGAAGCAGGGATTCATGCCTATGCTGCACGGGACGGCCACTATCGAAGCTTGACCAAGGCTTTTATTGAAAACGAGACGTTTGTGTTTCAAATGGATCTACCGCTAGCTGTGGGAACTGTCGGAGGACTTACACAACTGCACCCCATGGTAAAATGGAGCTTAGAACTCCTCCAAAATCCCAGTGCTCGTGAGTTGATGCAAATCATTGCCGTGGCGGGATTGGCACAAAATTTTGCCGCCATACGATCGCTCGTGACCTCTGGTATTCAGCAAGGACATATGAAAATGCATCTGCTCAATATCCTAAACCAACTGGATGCCTCCGCCGAACAAAAGGAACAAGCCATCGAGTTTTTCAAAACCAATGCCGTTAGCCATTCGGCTGTACAAGCCTTTCTTACCTCCAAAGCATGAAATTCTATAGCCACGGTAAATTATTGTTAACCGGAGAATACACGGTTCTCCAAGGAGCCCAGGCCTTGGCTTTGCCAACAAAACAAGGACAATCTTTAACGGTAACAGCTTCCGAGGACAATGCATTACACTGGAAAAGCTATGCCTCCGACGGAAGCTGTTGGTTTGAGGCTGTGCTTGGACTGGATCATTTTTCAATTATCCAAAGCAGTACTCCTGAAATTGCTATGCGGCTCTCCAGCATTTTAAAGGCCGTTCGTCAGCAAAATCAAGACTTTTGTCGACAAGGAACAACGGTCACCACCCAGCTGGAATTTGATCTGCAGTGGGGTTTGGGTTCTTCCTCTACCCTTTTGGCTAATTTGTCTCAATGGGCTGGGGTAGACCCGTATCAACTTCTAAAAATAAGTTTGGGGGGCAGTGGCTATGACATCGCCTGTGCTCAGGCTTCTCAAGCTCTTTTTTATCAATGGGTGGAAGGAACGCCAATAGTAGAAAGCACTCCTTTTGGTCCGCCCTTCAAAGAAGAACTCTATTTTGTATATCTCAACCAAAAACAAGACAGTCAAAAAGAGGTTGCTGCCTACCAGAAAAAAGCTCCCGATCCTGCATTGATTGCATCCATTAGTGGACTCACACAAGAGTTAGTTCTTTGTGAAACACTCACCTCTTTTATGGCTATTCTGCACGAACACGAAAACCTGATGGCCGATCATCTTAACAGAGTCCGAATCCAAGAAGAACGTTTTTCGGATTTCAAGGGTTGCGTGAAAAGTCTTGGCGCGTGGGGTGGTGATTTCGTGATGGCCTGCGGAGGATCACCGACCTATTTTAAAAACAAGGGTTATTCCGTAATTCGGAACTATTCGGGGTTTATTTTATAAGACTAAACTAAAACCGATAGCCGAGGCCAATCCCTCCATAAGGAATGACTGTATAATCCTCAACATAGAAATCCCCTGAAAAATGGAATAGCGGACTCGCATAAGCCCTGAAAACTAGGTGATTACTAAAGTGTTTGAGCCAGCCTATAATTGGAGATAATTGACAGGAAATCTCTTCAGCACTATTTTAACATTATAATTTTCCGATTGAAGCAGGAACTAGTGCAAATTATTCTTTTATCCTATGGTCTCTTTTTAGGCTTTTAATCACTCTATCCAAGGGAATGGCGGGTACTTTATGTCCCTTATTCCCAGTCATTGCTTTGGCTGCAAACAAAGAGTTGATAATTGCTTCTTCAGTCGCTTCTATTGTGGCTAAAAACAATGGGGTCACATCCTCATTTCTCAAAACTTCTGTTTTATAAAAGATCGAATCCGCTGAATTTGTCAAAAGAGTATTCTTGGCCGTGGACAACGCAATAACATAATCACCGCTTCCGTTGGAAGCAATTCCTCCTGTTTTAGCCAATCCCATCATGGCTCTTTTGGCAACTCTTTCGAGATTTCTAGCACTTAACGGGGCATCGGTAATGACAACCATCATGCAAGAGCCGTCCGCCGTCTCCTTAATTTGGTTCTCATAAGGATATTTGTTTAATTCCTTCCCAACTGGAACGCCATTGATCTCAAGCACACCTCCAAAATTTGTTTGAACAAGCACTCCTACAGTATACCCTCCTAAGGTGTTTGGAATTTTTCGAGAAGAGGTTCCAATACCCCCTTTGTATCCAAAACAAATAGTTCCTGTGCCCGCACCAATATTTCCTTCTACAACCGGACCCGTTCGTGCTGTTTCCAGTGCCTGAAACACATGTTTCTCTTGAATATGTCGCCCTCTAATATCATTCAAATAGCCATCATTGGTTTCTCCCACTATGGAATTAACAGAACGAACCGTTTCGTTTCCTTCTAATCCAAGCGTATAACTAATCAATGCATTGGAGGCAGTTGGAACACTCAAAGTATTCGTAAGAATAATGGGGGTTTCAATGCTCCCCAATTCTTTTACTTGACTATAGCCTGCTAATTTCCCATAACCATTTCCGATATAAATAGCCGCTGGCACCTTCTGTTGGTAGATATTTCCTTCATGGGGTAAAATGGCAGTGACTCCAGTTCGTACACTGTCTCCTTTTATCAGTGTGGTATGACCAACTTTTACGCCTGCAATATCGGTAATCGCATTGTAAGGCCCAGTCTTTAATACGCCTATTGTAATTCCATAATCTCTAGCTCTTTTGGCTTGAGAAAAACAAGTAGTGGTTAAAAGAAATGCTGTCAGTAAAAAAGTGAAGTGTGTTTTCATATCATTTAACAATTTACAAAAAGTGTTGTGTACAGGCTGTATCCCTCTGCTGGGAACAAAAAAAGGGATTAAGCCTAAGACCTAATCCCTTCTATATTATCTGCTTTTACTATTTAATAGTAAAGCGCGCGGTTATCAGTGATATCAGCAACGGATTTCAATGCTTCCAAGATCGCTTCTTCCAAGTTTGCCTTTTCAGCTTCTTGAAGAGAATTAGCATAAGCCACATAACTTGGCAACTCTGGTGCGACTTCTTTACTATTGACACGAACAAGGTAAACGCCTTCGTTTCCTTTGATCAAAGAAGAGGTTTCACCTGCTTCCAAAGAAAAAGCAACTCCAATCACATAGGGCTCTTGACCGACACCAGCCAAGGTGGTATTCTCCTGAGTCATGGCAGAGGCAGTTTTGATTTCGCTATCACTTGCTTCAGCAAGTTCTTCTAGTGTTGCAGCAGTGGCATATTTTTTGGCTAGTAATTCCAAGCGCTTTTGATTTTCAACCAGTCGACGAGCTCGCGGTGCAGCTTGAGCTACTGTTTGCAATCCCGCTTTGGTTTTCTCAGTAAGCTGAACTACAGCATATCCTCCTTGAGATAAGCTAAATCGTCGAACGGCTCCTAGGGTTGTTCCTTCTTCAAAAGCCCACTGAACAATATTGCGCTGCAATCCCATTCCTGGAATTAGTTCATCAAGTATGTCAATTTGTGTAGGTCCTTCTAGGTTGCGGTCTGCCTTAGCCGCAGCTAAATCATTGCTTTCCTTGGCTGCAATCTCCAATTCTGTCGCAGAGCGGAATACAATATTTGAAGTTTCGTCTGAAGGAACGATTTCTTTTACAATCTCGACAAGCAGTACAATATCTTCTTTGTCGGTAATCTTAATGATATGAAAGCCAAAATCAGTTTCTACCATTCCAATTCGCCCCACACGGTTGCGGTTGGTGTAATCAAAGAATTCAGGAGCCATACTTCCTTCTTGGAAGAATCCAAGATCCCCTCCTAATGTTTTGGAAGGTCCATCAGAATTATTTCGAGCCAATGATTCAAAATCATTTGGATTTTTTCGAGCTTGACGGAGTAAACGATTCACTAAGCGCTGTGCTTCCTGTTTGGAGCGAGTAACGCCCGGAGTGGGGTTGGTAACCCCTTCATAGGCAATCAAAATATGACTGGCACGGATTGATGCTTTGCGTTTTTTGTTAAGCATACGAGCCAGTTTCAGTGTATTCCCATCCTTGAAAGGACCAAAAACCTCACCGTTATTCAAGCTAAAAAGAGATTCTGCATATTCACTGGCCAAACGTCCTTTGGGTAAATAAATCGAATCAAAAGGCACTTCTGAATGTTTCTCTACAAAGTCAAAAATGTCTTTGGTCGTTCGGAAACCATCTAATGTGTCAGTCAGTTTGGACACATCGTTATATTCAACCTGAGCGTCCAAAAGTTTTTCAAGCCCTGCATAAATAAACGCCTCGTCTTCGGAGGAAGCTTCGTCAGCAAAAGTCACATATTGAATCCGAGTGGTTGCTTCGGTCTTATACTCTTTTGAGTTGGCATTAATATATTTTTGGATGTCTGCATTGGTCACTTCAACCAAGTCATCATCAATAGCGTCCAAGGGTACTTGGACAAATTCCATATTAATCTTATCGTTTTCGATATGATAGGCTAGCTTTCCTTCTTCTTCGGTAAAACCAGTACTCGATTTGATGAGATCCAAGTAGATATTCTGCTTTGCAACGCTGATCAAGTTAGCTTCCTGAATTTTCCATTGTTCATAGGCTGCAGGATTTTGACCCTTCATGATATTGATAAAGCCGGTAAACAAACCAAAATCAAACATGCCAAATTCATTCATGAAGCGTTCATCGCTCACAAAGGCTGGATTTTGAGAAATAATTTGTTCGATTTGTTCTTTACCTGCATCGATGCCAAGGGCCTCAAATTGCTGATTCAAAACCGTGTTTTGGATGCTTTGATTCCAAACAGTTCGAACCGCTTGAAGGGTGGAGAATCCATAGTTGCGTTCCGTTTGCTCTACTTGAAAGCGAAACGTATCCAAAATCATTTCTTCGTCATTCACAATCGCGATCGGATCGGTAGCACCACCGCCGTTGTTGTTCCCGTCAAAAACGCCAGAAATAACAAACGCAAAAAGTGCCATCCCAATGATGAAAATTAAAAAGAAAGAACGTTGTCGTATTTGTCCTAAAATTGCCATACTATACTATATTTTCAGCTAGTGTGCGAATTTACGATTATTAGTGCGATATCAAAATATTTTTAACGTCAACGCAAGGGGGCTTTTTACACCTCTTAAGATGGGTTTTTTTGAACCAGTAATCGTTCAATTTTTGTGGAAGAAACTTTAACCACTGTGATCGAAAAAGCGTCTATTTCGATAACGGCTCCTTTATCAGGAATATCCTCGGTGTGAAACACTATCATTCCCCCCAAGGTTTCGTAAAATTCATTTTCGGGCAAACCTAAATCATACGTCTGATTGAGATAGTCCACCTCCAAGCGAGCGGAAAACTCATAGGTTTCCTCGTCATGCTTTTTTTCAAAATGGGCGATACTATCGTGTTCGTCTTCAATCTCCCCAAAAAGCTCTTCTACAATATCTTCCAAGGTTACAATCCCAGCTGTACCGCCATATTCATCAATCACAACCGCAATACTCTTCCGCTGTTTGGTTAACACTTTTAGGGCTTGATTCACAGGCATGGGTTCATGTACTTGTGCCATGGGCAAAAGAATGCTCTTCAGGTTTTTAGGTTGCTTAAACATCTCAAAAGCATGTACATAACCGATAATATCATCCAAGGTGTTTCGATAAATTAGAATCTTGGATAAGCCTGTTGAAACAAACAGTTTTTGAAGTTCTTTGATGCAAGTGTCTTGCGCCACGGCAATAATTTCTGCGCGAGGGACCATCGCTTCACGAACCTTTACGTCGGAAAATTCTAAAGCATTTTGGAAGATCTGTATTTCAGAGTCTAAATTGTCTTTGTCCAAACTTTGCTCGATCTGCTCTTCGATATAATCACCCAATTCAACTTTGGAAAAACTCAACTGCACTTGATCGGTCTCTACTTGAAAAAAACGCTTGAGAACACCATCTGTTAGAATAATAATACTGCGTGAGATAGGAGCCAGAAAATAATAAAAAAAAGTGGTGGGAAGCAAAAAGAATTTCAACAAACGATTGGCATACAACTGGAAAAATACCTTGGGCAAGAACTCTGCTGTGATCAAAATGATCATCGTGGAGATCAAGGTTTGATAAAGCAATATGCTGAAATCCTCTCCGCTTTGTAGGGTACTGTCTTGAAAAAACAAAGCCGTAATCCGGTCGCCCATAAATATTCCATAGGCAACCAAAGCGATGTTATTCCCAACCAACATAGTAGCAATAAAACGCGAGGGATTTTGAGTGATTTTTTTTAATAGGACGGATATAAAACCACCCTTTTGTTTGTCTATTGCTAACTCAATTCGATTGGCGGAAACAAAAGCAATTTCCATTCCAGAGAAAAAAGCAGACAAAACCAAACAGGTAAGAATGATAAAATCCTCAGAAATCATGATTTAGGGGGCCTGCGATTTTCGAATTTCTTTCGGTAATGGCGTCGAAATAAAGCCATAAAAATAGAGAGCGCGGCAAAGCCTAAGAAAATATAGGCTTTTTGGGGGTCACTGTTCCATTGTACAATGGACTGATAAACAGACAAGACACTGATAACCCAGTAGATGATTTCTGATATACGGTAACTTCTCATAGTGTGTTTAAACTGTCTTTAGCTTCGGAAACCGCAATGGTACCCGTCAACTTTCCTGTTTGAAATTTACTAAATTCCTTATTGGTGTCCAATCGGATTGCGTTTAAATCGTAGTCCTGATTTTCGAAAGTAAAGGGGCGTTCGGTGAAGAGCCATTCATTTTCAGCGTCCCAAAACAACTGATCCGTTCGGAGCAAAGAGCCATCGGAAGATTCCAAAACAACATTATCTCGAAGGTCGATTAAGTTGGTGGCATTGTATAACAGTCCATAATCGGCTGTCACGGTGTTTTCATTTCGTTGATCATCAAAAAACACCACCTTCAAGCCTTTAGGGAATTCGGCATATTCAAAACTCAGATTGGAATAATCCACGTGAACAGGAGCTGTGAGAATGGCTTGTATCTGTAGTGAATCGGTATAAACCATTCGAATATTTTGAGCGGTCCCCACCGGATTGGTGTTAAAGGCTTGAATTTCTTTCACCGCCTCTGTGGAATCCGAACAAGAAAAAAATAGGGACAGTACTAAAGTACTGGCCCCTATATATTTTTTGAAAATGGATGGAACCATTAAAGTTTTGGAACTTTTACACTTCCTCTTACCCAACAGTCAAAAGTGATGGTAGTCCCTTCGTTCCCTTCGGTAAAGATATCTGTTTTGCTTGGCGCACGTCCCATGTAGCTTTCCGCTGCTTTGAGTGCTACTTTTTTGATAGACTCATCTACTCGGGCTGCTTTTCGAGCCACATCTGCCGCTAACCAATAGATTGCACGCTTGTTGAATTGGGTGTCTCCACAATCATTGGCACTTGATGCATATAAGTTAGCAATGAGTAAGTAAGCTCGTCCCATAGAAGGTTGATAGCTCAATGCTTTTTTTGCATAGCTTCTTGCTGAACTCTTTCGTCCTGACTTTTTGAACTTTAAAGCAATTTTGTAAAGGATTTTCGCTTTTTTATAATTGTCTGTTTCTAGCGAAATAGATTCTTCATAGTACTTTAGCGCCTCGTCGCTTTTACCAGATTTGTCATTGAGCAAGCCTAGGTAATAAGCAGAGTCTGCTGAAGGATCTAAATTGTGAAGTGCCTCTACCAAGGTCACAAACAATGGATCATCGGAACACTCTTTAGCATCCATTCGAGAGGCTGCACGTTTCAACCAAACAGAATCTGTCTTATTGGCTTCGAAATTTCGTTGATACAATGGAATTAAGTTTTCACAGGTCGCCTCTTTGGAGATAATTGCATCCAAATTGGAAACATAAGTTGCAATGGCTTTGGAGTTTATTCCAAAGGCACGCTTGTTTCGTGTTTCACGAGAAGTCAATGGCGCACCAGACTCTTCTTTTTTAAGAATCGTATCCAATCGCTTTGCTAGCTTTGTTGATTCTACTTCGAATTTTTCTGAGACCTCTTCGTATTTTGTAAAAACCTGTTCCATAGTTACCCCTTGGTCTCCTTGCTTATAGAGATCAAAGAATGTTTTAAAATAGTTATACAAACGTTTTGGATTGGTAAAGCTGTTAGCATCTTCAGTAAAGGCCTTATCAAAAGTTTGATAGGCTTCCATCTTGGTGCCAATTTTAAAATCCAAAAGCGATTGGGCTTTGGAACTCAAAATATTTCCAATACGATTCTTCCCTTTTCGAGTTGGAAAGTTTGTTGCCCATTTTTGGTATAAGTCCACCAAACCCGCTTTGTAGGTATCCTGTTCGGCCCCTGTGCTTTTTTTGATTTTGTACTGGAGAATTTTTTCTCCGTAAGAGTAAATCGCTGCATTCAAACTTGGGCAATCGTTGAGCACACTTTTCCATGGCTCATAGGCGGAATCGTAATTCTTTACTTTGGCAAATTCTGCGAAGATGGATAAATTTTGTAAACACTCTTCATTTGACTGAGCGAATGTTGTTGTATTCGAAAAAACGAATGCGACAACCGCTAATACACGTAACAATTTCATTTCTGCTTTTTTTATCAATTGTACTTTCTTTTTATAAACCATAAATCATTTAGCGAAAACCCAAGCTTTACATGCCAGTAATTTTCTTTTACTAAACTAGGATCTGAGGTGCTTCTGCTTCCCAAGGTAACCCCTAGGTTGGCATTGGAGAAGATACCCAGGCGCAAGGCTGGTAATCCTACACCAAAAGCTATGCCACGATCTGTTAGTGAGGATCCTTGTACTCGAATTCCTGTTGTTTGGCTATGAAAACCAACACGATAGACAATTCGTTTCCAATACTCTGTTAACGAACTATAATTTGGAATGTAAAACCCACCGAAGGAAAGCTTGTCTCCATCTTCATAGCTTAGGCCGTCTAAAGTAATAAAATCATTTCTGAAATCCGAAGTTGCTGTTGATTGGTATTGCCCCCCAACAAACCACTTTTTGATACGACCGATACCAAAACCGAATGTGAGATTCTGCGGTAGAATCATTACCGTTTCATCCAAGCCCGAGGCCGCCAAATCAACAATCAGCTGCTGCCCAACACTAGACGTACCAGTTGAAAGGGTTGTAAATACTTCTGCATTTTGAGAGTAGAGCGTCGCTTCGGGAGCAAAAGAACTATACAAATGGAGCCGCTGCTGCCCAAGAGGGATTTTTAACAGGGTGGAAAATTTATAGCTCACGCCAGACAAGCTGGAATTGCTTTCCAAAAAAGTGGTGCGATCCACATTTTCAATCAATTGGGAACTGCGATGGGTAATATTTCCAAAACCATAGCGAACCGTTGCCCCTACAGACCACCATTTATGAAGTTTAAAACCCAAAGAGGCAAAAGCCATATTGACCCCTCCATTACCCTCATATCGTTGAATTTCTGTGGTTTCTTCTTCAGAATCGCGATATTCCAGACGATACCCTACGGAACTGTAGGGAAGCAATCCAAAATTGAATCCAAAGTATTTGGTCGGAATACTAATCCCCATATAATTGAGAGAAGAAGTCGTAATCGCTTGGCTGTTTTGATTTTCTTTGAGGGTGGTATTTCTATAATCAACCCCGATGGAGAAATTGGTCATTTTCAGACTTGACAAACTTGCGGGGTTATTGAAGTCAACATGAATGGAGTCTGTGTAAAATTCAAGGCCTCCCATAGCCTGTGTCCAATGATTACCGCGGTAGTTGGTCTCGCCCAATCCTCCAAATGAATAAGGTGAGCCCGTTCCTACTTGGCTCCATATTGGCAAAGAAGCCACTAGGCAAAATAACAGTAGGAATCTTTGTGTCATGAATTTGTATTGTATTGCAAAAGAGTATGCATCCCTTCCATCAGAAAATTAGGTTCGGCAAATATGGGCTTTTTTATGCTTTTAGACAACCATTCATGGTCGCCACCTGTAAGGATCACCCTTAATTGCGCGTTGTTTGCTCTGTAAAAATCAATTTGATAGCTCACTTCTGCCAATACTCCGGTATAAACTCCAGAATGAATGGCTTCGGTTGTGGTGGTTCCCAAAACAGCCGATGTTGGTTCTGGATCTAGCAATGGCAGCTTGCCTGTTTGTGCATGGAGCACGCGATAGCGCATCCCAATCCCTGGACTGATCGCTCCTCCGTGATAAATACCCTCCGCATCAATAAAATCAAAAGTGATACAACTACCCAAATCTATGATCAAACAGGCCTGATTGGGGTATTTGAAAAATGCAGCAGCAACCAAAGCCTTGCGATCTGTCCCCAGAGTTTTCGGCGTTTTATAGGCGTTTTGGTAAGGATAGACCAAATTTTCGTTGTGCAGGTTTTGTGTTTTTTCTGTAGGAAAAATCGTAGCAATGAGTGTGGTAAAATCCCCTCGAACATCTGAATAAAAAACATTTTTGATAGCATATTTGGTCTTTAAAAGACGCAAAGACTCTTTATAATCAGGTCTTATCAATCCTAAATGTTGACACATCGAATTTTTATAAACTGCATACTTTACTGCTGTATTACCGATATCAAGAATTAAAACCAAAGTATCTACTTAAAATGGAATCACAAATTTAGGGCATTTGATTTGTAGAGAACTAAAAAGCAATTTATATTTGCCTTCGCTTTGAGCAATGGTACCTTAGCTCAGTTGGTAGAGCAAAGGACTGAAAATCCTTGTGTCCCTGGTTCGATTCCTGGAGGTACCACCACTAAAACCCCATAAATTCTTGTAAATCAAGAGACTATGGGGTTTTTTTACATGTAAACTATATTTAATCACTAAAAAGAGTACTAAATTGAGAAGTTAATACAATGGTATAATGTTAGTGAAAGAACCATAGGAACTTGGAAGGACACAAAAGGACCCTTACGAGAAATTAGCCCGAAGAATAAATGAGTATATGAAAACGAGTTAAAGAAATGGGTGACCCCATTTGTATAAAATAAGAACCACACTAAGGCTTTTAGAATTTTCCTTTTTAGATTTATCTAAAATTTAAGACCCCATGGAAACACTTAACAAAAACTGGTTTGCTTTTACTTTGGTTGCCGTAATCTTCGGTCTCCTAGGATTTTTATTTGGACGTCAAGCCAACTCAACAAAAAAATGCGTCAAATGAGCACCTCAAAATACCACTCGGCTGGGACTGCTCAAATGCCACATGCCACCATGATGAAAATGATGGGAGAGGACGGACTCTTCATCATCCCGGAAGGTCATGAGAACATCGAAGACATTGATATCAAGGAAGAGACTGGTAAAGACGGTGAAAAACGTATTGAAGTGCGCTTAAAAGGCAAGAAAAACTAGTGACAAGCCACGACAAGTTTTCCTTTCACTTTTCGCGCCATCATCTCTTCCAATGCTTTAGAAGTCTGGTCTAGGGGGTACACCGCGTGAATATGAGGGATGATTTTTCCCTCGGTCT
>Ga0209603_1000290_pt1 | contig 62424 bp, 58 predicted proteins | sample COGITO_mtgs_1206_FD_184812 | JGI IMG/M metagenome (GOLD analysis project Ga0209603, IMG submission 184812) | Pelagic marine microbial communities from North Sea - COGITO_mtgs_120607 (SPAdes) (version 2) | ecosystem: Environmental > Aquatic > Marine > Epipelagic ...
CATCGTCCACCTCTTGAAACACATCCCAGCAGGAGATGTGAAGCCCGTCCACGTCCATCTCGACGAGGTCTTGTGCCAACTGTAGACTGTCTGCCAGATGAATGCCCATCTTCTCTATGAGTGGAGAAATCCGAACGAAAATGAGGAACTCAGGGGTTGTTCTCGCACGAACCGACTCGATGATGGCCCACAAGAAACGCCGTCTGGCATCGTACGAACCGCCCCATTGATCTGTGCGACGGTTGGTTTCAAGTCCAAGGAATTGACAAATAAGGTAGGAATGCGCTCCGTGAAGTTCAACCCCGTCAAACCCTGCCTTCTGGCAACGGACCGCTGCCTCAGCAAATGCGTCCACCATGGCCTGGACTTCTCCATCCTCGAGTGCACGGGTTTCGCCGTCCATACCGGCCTCTGTGTTTACGCTAGCAGAAACTGGTTGGACTCCATTGATGCTCTCAGGCGCCCTCATGCCACCGTGGAAGAGTTGAACGAGGCTCAGCGCACCATGCGCTCGCAACCCCTCAGCCATTCGTGTTAGGCCAGGCAGTTGATGATCGCCCCACACACCCATTTCTCCATCCCAGCCACGCCCCGTCTCGGTGACGTTCGCTGCTGCGGTGGTGACGATTCCAAACCCGCCTTTTGCACGCATGGTGAGCCAATGAATTTCTTCATCCGATAAGGCCCCGTCCTCGTGGCTCTGCTTGTTGGTCATGGCTGCGAGAACCGCCCGGTTGCGAACCTGCACCCCGGTGCGGGGCAGAATGTACGCATCGCTTGGCTTCGCCATAGAATCAACACGTTATTCTGATTCAAGACCGTTTTCCTGTACGGGGTCCTTGTGAGCGCCAAACAGGTTGTCAAGCCACTTCGGCGACCACCAGTTCCATTTGCCCATAAGGCGCATGGTTGCGGGGACCACCAGCGCTCGAACCAGCGTTGCATCGATGAAGATGGCAAGTGCTAGCCCAAGTCCGATTTGTTTGAGGATGACGACTGAAGAAAGACCGAAGGCGCTGAACACAACCACCATAATGGCCGCAGCGCCTGTGATAAGGCCACCAGTTTTCTGCAGACCACTTGCCACCGCCTGGGTGTTATCGCCAGTGCGCTCCCACTCCTCGTGGATGCGGCTCAGCATCAGAACTTCGTAATCCATCGAGAGTCCGAACACGATACAGAACATGATGACTGGATTCCCTGAATCGATGGGTTGGGCTGTGAAGTTCATCAAATCAGCACCGTAGCCCCATTGGAAGACCCACACGAGCATACCAAAGGACGCAGAAATGGAGAGGATGTTCATGGCAATTGCCTTGACGGGAATGATCACTGAACGAACCTGCATGAAGATGAGGATCATCGTGGCAATGAGAATGAACGCAAGGGCCCGTGGAAGGTTGTCAGCGATGGCCTCTAAATTGTCTGCATTGTATGCCGCGAAACCAGCGACCATCAATTGGTCTTCTTCACCGGTGAATTCGGTCAAGAATTCGTTTCGGTTGTCTCGAATGTCCTCCACGGCTTCTCTTGAAGCAACGTCTGTCTGTGCTCCGACCAACTGAACGGACATCAAGGTTGCATTGTCACCGACGAGTGCGGTGCGCAAACTTTCACGCACGGCAAGCTGTTCTGCCGGCAAAAACTCCGCAGGTGCTGCCCAGAAGTCGAGCACGTCCTGGACGCTCATCTCAGGACTCGGTAAGCCGACCCCAATGCCACCTGAAACACGAGAATCGTTGAGCAAGTCAACAAGGTAAGCATGTTGGGCGCGCAAATTCTCTTCGCTGAGTGGATCTGCTCCATCCGTCTCAATCACGATGACAATCGAATTTGCTGCCTGGTCCGGCCATTGTTCGTCGATCAGTTCCATCCCCATTCTTGTTTCATCATCAGGAGGCAATGCCGCCCATGAAGACAACGAGAATTCAGCATAAGCGAATGGAACACCCGCACCAACCAAGAGGATGAGCACTGGAATGAGCACTGCCCACGGACGGTCCATGACCTTCTTGGCCACCGATGCCCATACCCCGTCGTCCTTTGCGCTCATGTCAAGGGCAAACGGGACCTTCCATTTGTTCACCCTTGGACCGAGCATGGCCATGACAGCAGGCAACACAATGGTCGAATAGACCATGGCAATAAACACGGCAATCGTACCACCAATGCCGAGCGAAGGCAATGAGGTGTTGGTGAAGAAGAGCATGCCCATCAAGCCAATTGCGACTGTGATGCCAGAGTAGAACACCGCTTTTCCAGCCGTTGCGCTGCTCATTGCGGTTGCCGTTCTCACGTCATGGCCCCTGGCTAATTCTTCTCTGAATCGATTGACGAGGAACAATGAATAATCTATAGAAACGCCAATTCCAATCAAGGAAATGATGTTCGTGGCGTACACGGTCACATCGGTAACGTTGGAAAGCCAAATCGTCATTCCGATTGCAGCAAGCACCGTTCCGACGCCAACACCAACTGGGAGCAAAGCGGCCATGATGGATCCAAAGACGATGCCGAGGATGAGGATTGAAAGCGGCCCAGAGACCAGTTCAGCCTTGACCAAGTCGTTTTTGATTCGTTCATCAAACATCCAATCGATGGCGATTCCATCTGTTGCTAACCCTTCGAACGGTGCGTCGATGTCGATGGTCTCGTGGAGTTCACCCATGAGCAACTTCGCACCTTTCCGATCGGTATCGAAGCGGATGGTGTTGAGTGCGTATGCCCCGTCCTCATCGCTTGCAATGACGTCTTTTCGGTCGACTTCATCGACGGACCATGAGTAGGTGACGGTAATGTCCTCATGTTCTTCAAACTCCGACAGTGCCTCTTGAACAGCAGTTTGCCAAGCCTCATCGGTGTCGTTGTAGGATGGGTGATACACAACATAACGGAAGAACGGACCGTTGGAGTCTCCATCGCTTTCAAACCGTTCTGAGATGAGTCGACCAGCGTTGACTGACTCAACATCGTCTTCGCCGAACCCTTCAGCCCAATCAGCTCCCATGCCAATGAGGCCGGTCATCAACACACACGATACAAGGCCGAATGCGACCATGAATTTGCGTCGGTCGTGGATGAATAAACCCAACTTGAAGAACATCCGGTCTTCGAGCATTTTCGGGTCAGTGGCTCCTTCCATGGCCGGCTCGGGCTGTAATTGGTTTATCAAGCAATGTTTGGGCAACCCAGCACAAATCCTCGGTCTCGAAAGCCATTACAAGAGTTCAAAGGCTGGCGCACTCACCTCGCATCATGGAGAGAGCGTTGCTTGGTGGCGGATGTTTCTGGTGCACTGAAGGCGCCTTCAAAGGTATACATGGCGTTGAATCTGCGCTACCGGCCTACGCGGGGGGATTTGACCCACGTCCACATTACCGTGCTGTATGTTCCGGGACCACAGGTCATGCAGAAATCGTGGAAGTCGTGTTCGACGAAACAATCGTACCCTTCGAAACGCTGCTCGAGGTCTTCTTTACCGTTCATGATCCGACACAACTCAATCGCCAAGGCAACGACATAGGAACACAATACCGCAGTTGCATCATGCCGACCACTTCTAAGCAAGGCGACGTTGCCCGTCGAGTGATTGATGAAATGCAGCCGCTGTTCGATGCAGATATTGTCACCACCATCGAAGAACCAACGCACTTCACCATCGCTGAAGAAGAGCATCACGATTACTACGCACGCAACCCAGCTCAAGGCTACTGCATGGCAGTGGTCGGCCCAAAAATCAGCAAAGTACGCGCTAAGCACGCTCATCTCTACACAGCGTGATATTCAAAGGGCGTCTTCCCCACCCCTGATGCATGGTGAACAACGTTCCACGCCCACCGACCCCAGTAAACGAACCCGTGCTTGGCTATTTGCCCGGCAGCCCTGAACGAATTGCTCTGAAGAAGGAACTCGCTCGGCAGTCCTCAGAAGTGATCGAAATTCCATGCATCATCAACGGCAAAGAAGTGTTCACCGGCGATGTCGTTGAACAGGTCATGCCCCACGATCACAGCCACGTCATTGCCCGAGTGCACATGGCAACCAAGGCCAACGTCGAGGAAGCCATTCAAGCATCACTCGATGCACACGACATGTGGTCGACCATGCCTTGGGAAGCCCGTGCAGCGATTTTCCTCAAAGCCAGCGAATTGCTTCGGGGCGAATACCGAGCGAAAATCAACGCAAGCACCATGCTCAACCAGTCGAAAACATGCCACCAGGCAGAGATTGATTCTGCTTGTGAATTGATTGACTTTTGGCGTTTCAACCCACATTATGCTCGCCAAATTTACGACGATTTGCAACCGCCGGTGTCGCCTTCAAGCATGTGGAATTCAAGTGAAGTGCGTCCCTTGGAAGGCTTCATCTTCTCCGTCACTCCGTTCAACTTCTCCAGTATTGCGGCAAACCTTCCATCGAGTGCAGCGATCATGGGCAACACCGGTGTTTGGAAGCCAAGCCGTAACTCGTATGTTTCCAACTACCTCTTGATGCGCCTGATGATGGACGCTGGCCTTCCTGCAGGCGTCATCAACTTCATTCCAGGCAAAGCGAGCATGGTCGGTGATACCGTGCTTGCCCACCCAATGCTTGCTGGCATTCACTTCACTGGGTCGACCTCAGTGTTCCGCAAGATGTGGCGGGATGTTGCAAACAACCTCGAAGACTACCGCTCCTATCCTCGGGTTGTTGGAGAAACTGGAGGCAAGGACTTCATCGTCGCTCACCCCGATTGCGATGAGCGTGCATTGGTCGTTGCTCTGTTGCGAGGTTCATTCGAGTTCCAAGGACAAAAGTGCAGCGCAGCAAGCCGTGCCTATATTCCAGCATCCGTCTGGGGTCGCATCAAAGACGAATACTGTGCTGAAGTTGCCAAGATCACCATTGGTGACCCGCGTGACTTCACCAACTTCATGTCAGCTGTGATCGACAAGAAATCCTTCGACAACATCTGCGGTTACATTGACCGTGCCAAGGCAGACCCGGGCTGTGAAATCGTAACCGGCGGCGGCTATGATGGCTCGAAGGGCTACTTCATCGAACCAACGACCATTGTCTGCAGCGATGCTCATTACGAATCGATGTCTGAGGAAATTTTCGGACCTGTGATGTCAATACATGTGTACCCTGATGATGAATTCGAAGCCACTTTGGCCACCTGCGATGCAACATCTGAATATGCCTTGACCGGATCTATTTTCGCAACCAAGCGAGAAGACGTGCTCACTGCCATGAAGGCCCTCCGCTACGCCTCTGGTAATTTCTACATCAACGACAAGCCAACAGGAGCCGTCGTCGGACAGCAACCATTTGGCGGTGCTCGTGGAAGCGGGACAAACGACAAGGCAGGCTCACCGCTCAACTTGCTTCGCTGGGTGTCCCCTCGTTCGATCAAGGAAACCTTTGCTCCACCGCATGAATGGGGCTATGGCTTCCTTAGTGAGTGAACATTTACTTTCTAGGTTTGACGTTGTTCACCGCTTCTGTCAGCACTTTGGCAGGATAGCGGGCGCTCACCATTGAAATCAACCACCAACCGATGCTCAGCAACGGAGTGGCCACCAGGAACGTCAAACCAATCCACATCACGATGTTGCCGGATGTGTTGACCCAGGCCCAGAACCCAACGCTGAGCATGGTCAACAGGAAGAACAGCCTAGCAGCTTCGCTTGGAGTCGACCAACCCCGGTGATCTTTGCGAGGTGCGAAGAACGATTCCATCCATCCCATGTTACTCAGAAGTTGAATTTCATTGATGAAGGCGTGTTTTTTCCATGGCCCCCCGCCGGTGGTTTCTTGTGGGGGAGATTCGAGCGGCAACCCCGCAATGATGAGTGCTTTGAGCCGACTGCTGATTTGTTTTAGTGACGAGTGATGGGCGAACTGAGCGGGACCCTCGTTGGGTAAGCATTGAAAGCACGGCCACCTTTGCTTCTTTCATGCAAGGCATACCGGTCATACCGTTATCGCCGGCACCTTCCGACCTTGTGCTTGCCCACACCTCTCGACCTTGGAGCACCGTTCGTGCCATGTTGGGCCTTGTCGGTCTTTTGTTTCTGATCACAAACATGGCCCCACTTTACCTTGCAGGTTTACTTGATGCTGATTTTAACGGCACACTGGGGCCAACCAATCCTTGGATGATCATTGGCTCCTCGCTTTGCTCCGTCCCGGTTTTAGCCCTCATGGCTTTTTTACGTCGACCGAGATTGACTCATCTGGTTCGCGCTGTCCCTCATCCTCAAGGAGGAACCGTGTTCAAGATGGGAATCGAAGACGTGCTGCATTCAACGCAGCCCATTCAAGCAGTTCATCACATTGTACATGATTCCGCACCGCTTGAAATGCCCTCAAGGAAGGCGTTGTGGTTGCTCTTTTTTGGCGGTGTTATCGCCTCCAGCATTTGCTTATTCCCGCTTCTCATCTTCGGCTTTACGCCTCTGACAGGGGTTGTGTTCGTGTTGATTGTGCTCCCTGCCTTTTTGATTGGTTTCTCCACTCCAGTGTTTGCTTGGTGGGCCACCCTCACTCATTATTTTGGACTTCAAACCTCTCGTCGTCTTGCTGAATGGATGCTCATTGCCGGCATGTTATCCACCGTTCCTGCCATCATGATCAACAGCAACATATCACCAATCATCATCGATGCATTGGGCATCAGCATGGCTAACGAAACTTCCCTTGGCTACGGTTTGATCCTCATGGTCAGCGCGCCTGTTGGCGAAGAGATATGCAAAGCGGCAGCAGTTTTGGCATTGGCACGGTTCATTGACTCACCCCGAAGGGGGTTCCAAATTGGCTTTACAGTCGGTCTTGGGTTCGCTTTGTTGGAAAACATGACCTACATTTTGGGTACCTTTGGAGCCCTTGAAGCGAGTTCAATCAGCTTCGGGTTCACCTCGATCCTTCGTGGCATCGGAAGCATTCCCGGCCATGGCGTGTGGACTGGGATATCCGGCTATGCCATTGGCTGCCACCTCACCTTGAGGCGCCCTGCCCCATTGATTTCGTTTGAGCCCCGGGCAACAACACAAGAAGTCAAGCAGTGGATGCTTGTTGACAAGAAAACAGGTGAAGTGGTTTCCGCATCAAATGCACCAAAACCCCCAGTAATGATTCCCCGATGGTTGTGCTCTCCCTATGAGCAAGGTTTGCAATTGCCAACCACGCCTATCGCTGGTCTTGCTCTAGCGATTTTTGGCCACGCAATGTGGAACGGAAGTTCCTGGGCGCTGATGGTCTTGACAGACAACCTGCATGTCGCTGTTCAGGTGTTTTTGACCCTTGGATGGATTGTGGTGTTGATCGCTTCTCTTTGGTTGATTTCAAGACGAATCTTGGCATCGGTTTTGCTCAATAGCCGAATTTAACACCCCTAAAAAACCAGTTTCAACCCTGATTCAAAGGGGAAGCACCTTTGAGGGGCTTGGGCCACCCACAGAAAAGAGGGAACCTTATGGATGTGCTCACTGGGGGTTTGAATCAGGGCAACCTTGTTGTCACTGGCCTCATCATTCTCGGGCTCGCTACGGTCTCAACTCGAGCCAAAATGCTTGACAGGTCTGGAGTTTTAGCTGCAGCGGTTCTCGGTCTTGTCGTTGGTGGATTGGGCCATTGGACATGGTTGTTGATTCTGCTTGGATTCCTCTTGTCTGCTCATAAGGCTACAAAATGGCGATTTGAAGAAAAATTGCAACGTGGCATGTCTGAATCGGAAGATGGCCACAGAAGTTATGGCAATGTCATTGCCAACGGTGGCTTACCTGGTCTTGTTGCGGTGTATGCCTACTTTACCGGTGATTGGGAAACCGGCCTGTGGATGTTTAGTGCCGCAGTGGCCGTTGCAGCCTCCGATACATTCGCAAGCGAAATTGGATGCCTCGATGACAATGTGCGGATGATCACCACCTTCAAGCGGTGTGAAGCAGGGTTGAACGGGGGCTTTTCTCCAAGTGGGCAAAAGGCTGCACTCGCTGGTTCAGCATTGATTGGATTGCTTGCATTCCCAGCATGGTACCTCACAACCGACGCCCTTGTCATTGAAGACGGGCTTATGTTGAGCGTGGCCGTGCTTGTGATTGGTTGGCTTGGTTGCCAAATGGACAGCCTTCTTGGTGCTGTGCTGGAGAACCGTGGGTTCTTGACCAAAGGCGGAGTGAACGGTATCTCAATCACCTTTGGGTTTATGCTGATGAGTTTCTTCATCAATTCTTCTTTCTGAGCCCCGATGGTTTCACTCACACTTGGCCATCGGCTTCATGAACCAAAACGGATTGGTCCACACATGCGCAAACGCTTGGCAGCCGTGGCTTTGCTTGCGCTGCTTGTCTGCATGACCATGGGTGGCTATGCGAGCGCTGCTCGTGACGCTGTCTACGAGCCCGGATACATCGATTGGGAAATCGACGAGATGGAACGCCTTTTTGTCGAAGGCCTTGATGTTGAAGAAGCCGTGCTGCAACGCGGACGAACCGACAACGCAGTTGGTGGTTTTTCCGTCAACGCAGGGTCAGGTCCCGTTCAGGTGTTCACCATTTCAAGCCCACCGGTTCAGCATGCGATCAATGCTACGGTCAACATGAGCGTGTTTTTCTCCGCTTACATCGAAACTGGTCCTTTATCCCACGAATCATGCACACGTCAACCAAACATAGGAGCAGACCGGACAACTACACTGACGTATTCAGTTGATGCAGGCGGAGTTCCTGTTTACGATTCTTCAGTGACTCAGGTTGTAGACACAGCCATTTCCAACGCTGCAATGAACTTCAGTGGTGAAAGACAAGAGGCGTTCATCAGCATGCAACCAGGCGACGTGTTCACGCTTTCTCTGACGGCTGAAAACAACTGCCAAGGCACGGTGATTCGTGTTCAATGGGGTGCCTTTGAACAAAACAGTGGTGGCATCATCATGACAGGACGCTTGTACGAGCCTGTTGCCCGAATCAACATCGATGACGAGCGCAGAGCCCACATTGAAGTCGATCCTCTGTTCCCTTGGGGTGCTGAAGATGTCAAGACCATCAAATGGGAATTGTGGGGCCCCTTGCGATCAGATGAGAAACAAATCAAGAGTCCTGAAGGCATGATGGAAGACTCAACCGGCCGCATTCAAATTGACCGGCTTATGCCAGGCAACCAAACCAGTTGGGCATGGTCGGGAATCGAGCAGTTAACCATCGGAGATGCAAATCTTCAGGTGTGCATCCAAACCGTTTCAGGTGATCTCAACAGCGATTGTCATGCTTTTGGCATCGTTCGATTTGAGGTTGAGCCTGCAGATGAAGGCTTTGCAAGCGCACCAGTGTTCCTGACGCTGGCCACGTTCGGGGCCCTGATTGGTTTCGTTGCTATGCTCGTCCAAACCGACAACCTACCGCCCCTTCCAATCCTTGGTGCGTTAATTCTGCTCGCTTTGTTCGTCATCCCGACAGCATGGGGACAGGCCAACCTCGGTTCTGATGCAAGCCTCGGCGAAAACGCTCGTGCCTATGATGGTGAGTTGTATGACGAATTGATGAACCCAGTGATGGTTTCAGATTTCTTTGACGGAAATAAGGCTGTGGTGGTTGCCGTGACCCTTCCCGGCTCTGAAAATGCATTCCAGCAAGCGCTAGAACTCAACAAAACCCTCGACACGAAAGCAGATGAAATTGCGGTCATTCAGGTGATAGCGGGAATGGACGCAAAAACAACGGATGTCATTGGACTCAAAGAAACCCTCAATGTGTCTTGGCCAATTCTGCTTGACATGGACGGCCAATTCACGAACAGCCTCACAACCGGTGTTTCAGACGCAGTGTTGGTGCTCGACCCGAGCATGCGAGTGACCCATGCAGAGGGTCCATACGCTCCGAAGGAGCACATTGAATCCGCAGTTGATGGCATCTCTTTCGGAGGCGGTCAATCGTTCACTCAATACTTCTCTCTTCTGTTCGGCCCAGGTCTGTTTTTGCTGTTCATGGCCCTTCCACGCCAAGGATGGGTTGAGCCGGAAACGCCTCTTCCACCGGGCACGCTCTGGGCATCAATCACCATCGCAGGTGGTCTTGGTGTGTTGATTGTAAACTTGCCAATGATCCTGTTGACCTTGGCGCCCATCCAGAGCACGCTCTTGTTTTGGGCTGACATTGCCATGCTGCTGTGGATGATTGAGATGTGCCTTGTTACGGCGCGGAAAGGCGCCCCAATTGAAGCTCAATTGCTGGGTAAATTCCTCCACCGCATCAGTCCCAAAGCCTTCAGAGATTGGCGTGAAATGGAAGACCTACAGCGCGATGTTGTTCTCGGCGTATGGTTGGGATGGTTTGGGTGGCTTGCCTTCCCAGCCCTCTTCCCACAAGGCGTAGCCGCAACCATGCTCAGTGGGATGCTTGGAATTGGGTTTGGCTCCTTTTACATGATTTGGCTTGCTCTGTTTGCAGGTGTTGTCGTGCTCTTCATTCGCTTCATCGCATCATGGGGTGGGTCCATCTCGAGGCTGTTTGGTGAATACGGTGCCGAAGTCTTTGCTCAATTCATTGGCTGGTGCCTGTTGCCAATCGCAATCTGGGTCACCATTGATGCAACCCTCTCTGCTCTTGAACTTGGCTTGTTCTGAACGGAGCATTGACAACCCTTGACGGTCGACGAAGGGTCTATGGACAGATATTGCCCGAGTTGGAGCCGCACTCAACGTGATTTATTTTTCAAATGCCCATCTGCTTGGGTGATGCGATACGCTCAACCCCGGCGCTCCGGGCGTACGCTCGGCCCTGGCCCAGCAAGCGATTGGAATCTGATGCTAAGGGCCTTGAAATCAACCATTGTGGATCGCCTAGAAGCCCTTCGACTGGGCACTGAATGGAGTGAGTCAATCGCCTCTTTTGCTCTCAAGGAACATTTGCGGGGAGGGTTCAGGGCTCAAAAAAGAGCCATAAGTCCTGTCAAGTGTGAAGCATTGCTGCTCTTTGCTGAGCATCGGATGAAGTTGCTTTGGCGAACGGACACCTTCTTGAGAATCAACAAAGGTACAATCCGTCAGTGGACATTGCTTAATCGCCGAGAATCAGAACATATCGACGGCTATGATTTGTTTGCGTCACCCGATATCGCCTACCGTTGCGGCGGAACATGGCATCTTGTCCGATTGGACATGCAGGGTTCAAAAATGTCAGACAGTGAGCGACTCGAATCACTTGCCATGGTGCTGTGGGCCATGAAACGAGAGGGATTGCCCCAAGTGAAAGAGCAGTTCCATATTCAGACGATTGGATGGCGGAAAGGAAGTTGGGTTGTTCATTCCTTCGGGGTGGACAGTGAGGAAATTGAAGCGGCAAGGAGCTTGATTTCCAGCGATGTGTCTGCAATGAAGCAGTGCGCTGAAGTGTCAAGATACGCTTTGGATTGTATTCCTTTGGCGGTCCACGAATCGACATGTAAGACCTGCCCGTTCAAGGCACGTTGCTTGGATGGTCGTTCTCTGGCCTTCACCAAAAAACAACGACTCCGGATGCTTGAACAAGGCGATTAATCAAGCAGGGAGACGAGATCAGAAAGAACGGCCTCAACATCGGTTGATTTGGTCACACCGCTCGCAAGAAGAACGCCTTCTGCACCAAGTTCGATGGCTTTTGCCACATCACGACCGTTTTTGACCCCAGCGCCACACAAAACTCTGACCTTTGGATTGGTCGCTTTTACCACGGCAACAGTGTCACTGACGATCGATGGGTCAGCGGTTGTTACCGATGTGTCTCCTCCAATCAATTCAGGAGGTTCCACTGCAATGAAGGTCGGCCCCATCATGGCGAGGCTCTTTGCCTCATCCAAATCTGCAGCACAGCCACACATTGGAAAACCATCCGGCAGTTGATCCATAAGTCGCTTGACATGGTCCATTTCGACCTTGTGTTCAGCGTGGTTGATGATGGTCCCCTGTGCTCCATGGTGAATCGCTGTTTTTGGTTCTAGCCAACCAGTGAAACTTCCTTGGCCGACAGGATCGAGGTGTTGTGCCCATACTTCGAGGCTTGGTGCTGCTTTGCGAACCATGGCTAAATCGAAGGCAGAGACCACCGCAACCATCCTGGCAGGACCGTCTGCGTGACGCTCCATGGCGACTGCAAGCGTTTCAGCAGTTGGACCACTGGCGGTGGCGTACGTCTTGAAATTGACGACAATCAATGGTTTGGTCATGCATCGCCCAGCGATGAGCACCATTTGACATCTTCCGTTGTGTTCACGCCGCAGTGTCCACTTTTGGCCATTGTCCGCCTTCTTGGACGGTTCCATCGGGGATGCTGCTGTCATGATCCACCACGACACCATCGAGGATGACATCGCGCCCAATCGTCGCACTTCGACCGACGAGACTGTTGCTGATTTGAGCGTTCAATCCCACCTTGGTGTGGGCGAGGAGGGTTGAAGATACGATGGATGCTTGCTCGATGAGGACATCAGCCTCAATCATCGAACCGCGAATGGTGGCTGACGGGTAGTCGCTTTGTTTGGCGTACCATGTACCATCGACAGCACTTCCGGTGTTGAATCGCTCCTCTCGGATGCACCGTTGAACCCCTTCCATCCATGCGGTAGGTGTGCCTGCATCGATGAAGTACCCCTCAAATTCCTTTCCATTGAGTAGGTTTGCTTCAGCTAGTTTGGGAAACACATCTCGTTCTATAGAATGCCGGCCATGTGGCATCCAATCGAAAACATCGTCTTCGAAAATATACGAACCAGCATTGATCAGGTTGGAAAACACCTGTTCTGGTTTTGGCTTTTCCATGAACCGTTCAATGCGCTGTTCATCGTTGACACCAACAATTCCGAACCGAGTCGGATCTTCTACTTCCCACAAGGCGAGCGTTCCGATTCCGCCGTTGTTTCGATGGAGTTCAAGCATCGGTTCGATGCTCAATGAGGAGACGATGTCACCATTAAAGCAAGCAAATGTTCCGCTGACGACGTCTCGGCAGTTGCCAAGTGCTCCACCGGTTCCTAACGGTTCATCTTCGGGGACAATTCGGACATCAAAATCAATATCCTTCCCCTTGAAGTAGGCCTCAATCATGTCAACTTTGTAGCCTCCAGCGACAATGACTTCGTCAATCATATCGGTTGGAATGGCTTCAACAACGCGCTCGAGCAGCGTTAAATCCAACATCGGCAAAAGTGGTTTTGGAATGCTCTGTGTCCACGGGCGAAGCCTCGAACCGACCCCTCCAGCGAGCACCACCACTTGCATGGCCGTGCCAACCCCGCCCATCCTATGAAGGCACCTCTTGTATGGCGTGATGCTTTTATCATCGCACAGATGGCTCATACAAGTGAAGCAAAGTGTTCAAAGACGGTCGTTCTTTGGGAGGATTGGAGAGACCTATGAACATCCATGAATACCAAGGAAAAATGTTGCTAAAAGCAGCCGGCGTGCCGGTGCTTGAAGGCGTGCACTGCACAACTGTTGAGCAGGCATTGAACGCATACGACGCGCTTGGAAGCAAGGTTGTTGCCGTCAAGTCCCAGATTCATGCTGGCGGTCGTGGCAAGGGCACTGTGATGAATCCATCCTCCCGTGACGTCGTCATGGAGGGCGGGGTGAAAATCGCATTCTCGAAAGAGGAAGTGCAAACCTACTCATCCAACATTCTTGGAAACCTCCTCGTGACCATTCAAACCGGTGATGAAGGGAAAATTGTCAACAACCTCTACATTGAGGCAGGTTGCGATATCGCCCACGAGTATTACCTCGCCCTATTGGTTGATCGTGATAACAAATCCGTGCTGATTATGGCATCAACTGAAGGTGGAATGGACATTGAAGAAGTGGCAGAACACACCCCCGAATTAATCCACAAGGTCATTGTTGACGCTAACGTTGGTCTTCTTGGCTTCCAAAAGCGAGACTTAGGCATGGCCCTTGGCTTGAACGGGACTGCGTTGAAGTCCTTTGGAAAGATGCTCTCTTCCATGTATTCCATGTTCTGTGCAGAGGATTGTGCTATGGTCGAAATCAATCCACTCGTACGAACCGGCGCTGATGAAATCGTCGCTCTGGATGCAAAGGTATCGTTTGATGAAAACGCAGAATTCCGACACAAGAACTGGGACGACCTTCGTGACTTATCAGAGGAAGAAGACACCGAAATCCGAGCCAAAGAAACAGGCCTTTCCTATGTCAAGCTCGACGGCAACATTGGCTGCCTTGTCAACGGTGCAGGTCTGGCCATGGCGACCATGGACGTCATCAAACTCTATGGCGGTGAACCAGCCAATTTCTTGGATGTTGGTGGTGGGGCAAATGAAGAACAAGTCAAAACTGCTTTCTCAATCATTCTCGAAGATCCCAATGTCAAAGGCATCTTGGTCAACATCTTCGGTGGCATCATGCGCTGTGACATCATTGCACGTGGTGTGATTGCAGCAACAGAAGCCCTGTCGCTTCAAGTGCCATTGGTGGTCCGTCTTGCTGGAACAAACGTCGATGAAGGAAAAGCAATCCTTGCTGCCTCAACCTTGAACATTCATCCAGCGGATGATTTGGCTGAAGGCGCTCAAAAGATTGTGGCTTTGATTGGAGGTGAGGCTTGATGGCAATTTGGATTGAAGAAGATGCAAAGGTTCTGGTTCAAGGAATCACGGGCAAGCAAGGTATGTTCCATGCAGACAAGATGGTCGAATACGGCACTCAAATCGTTGGAGGATGCACACCTGGAAAGGGTGGGCAAACTGTTGAGTTGCAAGGCAAAGCGTTCCCGGTTTGGCACAGCATGACTGAAGCCATCAAGGCTACTGATGCAGATGCAACCGTGATTTATGTCCCTCCACCGTTTGCTGGAGAAGCCATTATGGAAGCGGCAGAAGCCTTTGACTCAATCAAAGGTGAGGGCGTCATTGTTTGCATCACCGAAGGCATCCCGACCCTTGACATGGTCAAAGCAGTCGCTTACGTCAACAACCGTCCTGGTGTTCGCTTAATTGGTCCAAACTGCCCTGGTATTATCACGCCTGGTGAAACTGGAGGTGCCAAAATTGGAATCATGCCCGGTCACATTCACGCAAAGGGCCGCATTGGTATCGTTTCCAAATCAGGAACCTTGACCTATGAAGCCGTTGCACAAACCATGAGCATCGATGAAGGCCAATCCACCTGCATCGGAATTGGCGGTGATCCAGTCAATGGTACCGGATTCATCGAATGCCTTGCAGCCTTCGAAAGCGACCCCCAAACAGAAGCGATCATCATGATTGGCGAGATTGGTGGAAATGCCGAGCAAGAAGCCGCTGCATGGGCCGCTGATAACATGACCAAACCCATTGTTGGATTCGTTGCTGGTGCAACCGCTCCACCTGGCAAGCGCATGGGTCACGCAGGCGCTATCATTTCTGGCGGTAAAGGAACCGCTGAAGAGAAGTTTGAGGCGTTCAAGGCGGCAGGAATTGCCTGCGCTATGGATCCATCCGAACTCGGCAAGGTCCTCTTGGAATCACTCAAGAGTGCCGGTTTGCGATGAAGCCAATAACCTGCTTTCGCATGTAAGGGCATGCCCAAAGTGCGAACCTTCGACCCCGAGGTTCTGCACGAGCATTATTCTCAATCCCAACCACTTGATTTAACCTGGCTTGGAAAATCATCTCGCCATCAATTTCGATGGCGCTGCACAAGGGATCGATGGCACACATCTGGGCGCCAAATTCGAAACGGTGAAGCTCTCGCAAAAGTCACAAAGCACAACACGCCACGAGACATGTATGTCTCCACCAGTGCCTGGCTTAACCCTGTAAAATTACCAAAAATTAAGGATAAAAAAACACCTGCCCCGGTCATGATTGACCACCTCATTGTCTTCGATATTGACATCCCCCCTTTTTCGAGAAGGAACATGGAACGAGCGAGAAAGGCAGCGGTTGATTTGCTTGATTGGGTTGAACAACATCATGACTTTGAACGGGTTCACTTTGTCTTTTCAGGAAGCAAGGGTTTCCATCTTATTTTCAGGGACAACGACCGAAGTCTGTTTGCGATTCCGGATCCTCGGCAACGTGAACAAGCGGTTCGAAAAGCACGTCAAAACCTTCTCAAAGAGACGCTGGCGGCTGGCCATCCTGTGGACAAAGGCATTACTGCTGATACGCGGCGAATCATCCGATTGCCGGGATCTTTGCACGGCTCCACAGGCTGGTTTTGCAGCATTATTTCTGAACAACAACTGAGGGCACCGTTTCGCACATGGGTGAAAGGTTTGGACCGTCATGCTGGTGCAATCAAGATGCCATGGCATGCGAGATTGAAGAAGAAAAAAACGCCAAAGACCAACGCCAAGACGGAACCAGAACATCAAGAGGTTGCCTCAGAAACATTCACCTCATTGGAGGCCAGCACGCATGTTCCTGGCACGAAAGACAGGAGTGCCATCTTCGCATGGTTGCCTCGTTCTTGGGGTTCGATTGAGGAAACGATTGAACGGGCCGTTGAAAAATTAAGCCAACTCCATGCAGGTCCAGTTTTGTTTTGGACCGACCAAGAGGCAGTCTTGATGTTGGTCCCTCGTGCCTTCCCTCGGGTTCAAGCGGCCAAGATGTGCCGCAAGATCGGACTTCTCCAAACGGCTCTTTCGATGGAATCAAACGATCATAATTGGGTGCGTTTCTCGCCTCGGCAGGGGGATGAATCAGGTTGGGAGTCGGAATTTGAACCTCTCGGGGTGCGCCAATTTGAATCTGAGCGCGCAACATTAGCGCCATGGTCATCTGCACATTTGGAACTGGCTCAGCGTTTGAATCTCATCGTCGATGCTGGCGAAGAGGACCGTGCAGGTTCAAACGATCCAATGATTCGTGTTGTTCGGCGAAACTAACAGGCATAGATTATATGCTGCCACATCAAGGAAAATTTGTTCCTAAGAGAGCCGAAAGGCGATGACCTGTGACGACATGTCGTCGATTGACCAGAACACACACCGGCTGTGGCGCATGGGAACAGCGCCACAGCCACTCTTTTTTTATTGAGCAATTCAGCCTTCTGCATTCGTAAGGAGGCTGAAAGATTATGTGCCCAAGGCAGAATTTACCTTTATGGAAAGGGGTTTGCAATCGTTGTTGACCATCCTTTCGCAGTTCGTTTTTATCCCTAGGGAGTTGGTTGTATGAACATCTACGGAACAATTCTCTTTCTGATCTTAGCTGGTGGAGCGGGCATTTTTGCAATTCTAGCTCTCACCAACACCGTTGAAATTATGCAGGTTGAAGGCCAAATTATGGAAGGCACCACATGGGATGAACGGGAAAGTTCGAGGGAGGAATGCACCAGAACGGGCTATTACTATGATGAATATGGGGATGAATACGAAGAGTGTGAAGAATACAGAACGGTGTATTTTTTTATCTGTTCATCAAACATTAATTTCAATTACACAAGCGTCGAAGAACCGAACGGCACTGTCTATGAGACCAGCGATACAATCACTTGGGGAGAGACATACTCCAGCTGCCTTGAAGACATTCAGAACTCGTACCCGGTAGGAGGTAAGATCATCGTTTACTATCCATCGGACGACATCCAGAAAGCGAGCCTTTCAGAACCCCTTGATCCTGCGGGCTTCTACTTTTGCTGCGCCTTTTGTTTCGCTGTGTTATCTGTACCTGCACTTGTGATCATGCTTACTTCCAAATCCCCGGGCGTGACGATGAAGACCGGTGGTATGCTCAAAGGGCTCCGCCCTCAGCGCATCGATGTTTCTCCACAAGACGGGCAAGCACAGTACGATACGTTCGTGCCGGGTGGTTCCCAAGGGTATCCAACGCCCACTCAGAATGCTGGTGCAGGCAGAGGCGGGGGCGGCTTTGGCGGCGGTGGAATGATGGTGATTCCAGGAATGGCTGGGGGCGCAGTCGGCCATTCAGTCGGCCGGCAAACTCAGCAAAGAAGAGGTCCATCCCGCAAATCTAAAAACAACATGTCGCCCTCTCGGATTGCTGGGTATAAGCGGGTCATTGAGACATTAAACATGAATCGAAACGTGTCGAATGTGTATGACGCTGAGAACATGCTTCGCTCAAGTGGTTTCATGACCGCAGGTGCTGCGAACAAATTCATGGCTCATCCAGTTGTGTTGCAAAGTCTAGGGCTCGCAGCTGGTGCAGCCGCTGTTGGGGCTACTGCAGCCACCGCGGCATCCAATTCGGGGGGCATGCTGAGCAGAAATGTGCCAAACCCCTCCGACCCAAACACCAATTTGAGGCCAGCAGGACCAAGCGAGAATCGCTTGCAGCAAATGCAAGATGAAGCAGCAGCATTCTTTGAATCTGCAAAACCAATTCAACCAAAAGTTGCCACAACCACTTCAAGGCCGGTCGGAGAAGATGAGTCCAATCAATGCGCCCACCCCTCATGTGACACCGGAGTAACATCCTTTGATTTCCGCTGCTTTGATTGCCGCCGAAGGTTCTGCAGCGCACACAAAGGTATGACCTTCCAGTGCAGCGATTGTGCAAATTGAAGTCACTGGTGGACCAACTTTTCGTGGATGCCCACGTCAGGAACAAGCCCCTGTAATTGGGCGTATTCAACCAATTGGCGGCCATTGCCACTCCTTGCATACGTCACGACCCCCGGGCTCACATGGATATTCCAGTGCTTCTCAAAGACAGCAGCCCTCTCCTTTGTATTGGCTAGGCATGAAGGGACTGTGTGGTACATCATGACGGAAACCCTCTGCTTACGAAGGAACACTGCGACCACCTCGGGCATGAGTTTCGAGAGCCAAGTTTCATCAAAAAATTTGGATGAACGTTGAATCACATACCTTGGCTTATCGAGTGGGCCGAGGACTTCTGCAAGAGCATCGCTGAACATCTTGGCTTCATCGGTGGTCGAATTTTGCAGGTGATAACGAATCCATCCGCCTCCCCGATCGCCTCCTGAAGGCCTTGCGATATGGGTCATTTCTCCAAGTTCACAAAGTGAATCGACAATGGCTTGGGCAATCGCTTGAGTCAATGATGCGTCGGTCCACACCTTCTTTTCGGGTCCAAATTTGAATCCATTGGAAAAACCGATTGATGCTTTTGCTTCGACTGCAGGCTTCGCTTCAGCGGCAAACGGTTGACCAATGCCCCAAAGTTCACGGGTGTGTCCACGGGTTCTTGCTCGACGCAGCATCTCTTCATTGAACATCGCCATTCCTTCACTGATGCCTTCCGGACGAACGTCGTTGAAGGCTGCATGGACATGGCCAACGCCCTTTTCGATCGCTCCGTCATCGCAAACGCCGTACAATTGTTTGTGCTTTTGCTTGAAGCGTTGATAGTCATCGAATCCTTTGGTGAACTCGTCTGCAACGCAAACGATGTCCCAGTTGTTTGCCACCTTTTCCTTCCATTGCTTATCCAATCGTATTGAACGTCCTCGTAATTGATTGATGCTCATGCTTGTTGTGACGGTGGTCATGTCAACCAGAACGTTGATTCTCGAAGCGTCCCATCCTTCACCGAGCAGTCCTCGGGTGCCAACGAGGCATCGGGTGAATCCTTCTTGGAAGAATTCGGTGATCATCAATGAATAATACCGTGGCACCCAATGCTTTCCTTTTCCGTGAATTTCATGATAACCTTCATGAATTTGGTCACTGAATGTGACCTCCAACGATCGTTCTTTGATCCATTGCTCCGCACGTTCGATGAATTTTGGTGCAAGATCATCGTCGACAAGCACGGTGCTGCCCGTCATGAGGATCGGGTCCAAGTAATCGCCTGCAGCATTCTTTACCAGTGCGCGGAACACAGCGATGGCGCCACCAGCTTCCTTGTCAAGGACTCCTTCTACAAGAGCGGTGGCGGATGTCTTTTCGAAATCAGTGACCACGACAGCACGGATGTTTGGGCCCAACGTTTGCATCTCGACGTTGATGATTTCTGTAAGGGCTTCCACTTTCGAAGAGGCATAGGCCATGACTCGGCCAACTGGAGAGGCGCATGGTCTTGAACCAGTTTCTGTGATTTGGATGCCCAACATGCGGAGTCGAGCAATCACAGATTCAGCCAATTTGTGATCTTCTTTGCTCTTCGACAGGCGTAAGCCATAGCGAACATAGCGGTCCAGCACCGAGCGAAGCATGCTCATTCGAGACCATGATTCATCGTTCGGTCGCATAGCAATTGGTGGTACACCATCTGGAAGCGATCGACCATGACCGATCAGAAATCGCCTCGCATTGTCAGCGAACTTTTCATTCTTGGACCGAAATTTTTGCCAAGACAGGGATTCACCTTTGTGGTTTGTGCGCTTGTCTAGGCTATTGTATATCCAATCATCAAGGGTTGGAACTCGATTTTTCGAGGTGGATTCACGGGTTTTTCGCAAGTCATTGAGCAAGGTTTCGAATTCCTCGTCAACTCCAGCAATGTACTTCAATTCGTGTGAGGCAGGGCGAACGAAGTAGCACAAGTCTTGGTAAGGTGCTAGATTTTCATGCCTCACTAATGCGGGAACTGGCACTTCATAATCAACTGGTCCAAAAAACGCTTCATACCTCTGAGAATCCTCATTATCGATTTCCTCAGTGTCGGGCGGGGTTGCGGTTAATCCAAGCACAACTGGATCGTCAAAGAATTCCTTCACTTCCGCCAAAATCCGACCCCAATGATGCATGAGGTGATGGCATTCATCCAGTATGATGAGGCCAATGCCCACCTCTTTCAGACGCATTAAATTCGCTTTGGCACTTTCGTGTAATGTCCACATGGCATTGCCATTTTTAGCAAAATCATCCCGAACTTTTTTGCGGTATGTCTTCAACCGAGAGGTGTAATACTTCTTGTTAGAATCCTCAAGGCTTTTTTGCCAAGCAAGGGCAGATTCGTGGTCATCTGCCTGGCCGTCTGTCATGAGTTTTTCAGCCCATAATTGAAGAGCAACATGGTCGAGATCTTCTCCACCCTTGCGGGGCATGGTCACTGCTTGATAGGTTAATGAAGTCAGCAATCCGGGTTTTTTTGGGTCGGTGCTGATGTGCGCATCCTTTCCGTTGAGGTCGAACAACGATGTCCGAGCTGCCCATTGTGCTTGAATCGCAGAATTGGGAGAAAGCACTAGTGCGGGTTTTTTGATCAGGTCGGCCCAAACATAGAGGCCAAGAATGGTTTTTCCAGAGCCTGGGGGAGCGACGATGTGGAGCCTCTTCTCGCCGTTGTCAAGTTGAGGTTGTATGATTGAAGTGGCTGCCGCTTGTGAAGGACGCAATGTTCCAGTGAATCTGATGTTACCGAACTCAGGGAGTGGAGTTGACATGGATCATCATCTATGCGTTTCAACGAGGGCCACGTTTTGGTCCGGGCGGTCCGCCGCCAGGTCCACCCTTTGGAGGGCCAGAACGCTTTGGAGGTCCTCCAGATTTGCTTGGCCCTGGGGGTCCACCGCTTTTCTTTGGAGGTCCACCGGATTTGCTTGGTCCAGGGGGCCCGGAACGCTTTGGAGGTCCACCAGATTTGCTTGGTCCAGGAGGCCCGCCACTCTTCTTTGGTGGTCCACCGGATTTGCTTGGTCCAGGAGGTCCGCCACTCTTCTTTGGAGGTCCACCAGATTTGCTTGGTCCAGGAGGCCCGCCACTCTTCTTTGGTGGTCCACCGGATTTGCTTGGTCCAGGAGGTCCGCCACTCTTCTTTGGAGGTCCACCGGATTTGCTTGGTCCAGGAGGTCCCGAAGAACGGCCGGGTGGTCCGCCTTTCTTTGGAGATTCTGCAACTTCCACTTCTTCATCTTCGAACATTGCTCCACAGTGTGGGCATTCATTGTCGCTTTCTTTGACTAAGCCGTCGCAGATTTCGCATGCAAACATTTCTTCATCGTCTTCAGCATCGTCGCCTAGATTTTCGACTTCACCATCCTTTGATCGGAAAATGGTAAGCACCGGTGTGAGGTCGAATCCTTTGAGCGCCAATTCGGTTTGAATGGCATGCTCAAAGGCCTGCTTGAGGTCGTCTGGCGTGTCGAGAACACGTCCGTCGTCAACATAGGTGACGTTGATTGTTAATTCTGAACCTTCGCTCTTGGCCTGTGGGGTTTCGACTGCGACCCCTCGCTTTCGAGCGACTCGTCGTACAGCGACCTCGCACATTCTTCTAAGGAGTGCTTCATCAGGTGCGTTTGACGGGCCTTGACCGAGGGCCCCCGCCATGACTTCCTTTGCTGGATTAGGTGCATCTCCTCTGAGGTGGGATGGTAGTTCTGCTCCAAGTGAAGCCAGCACATTTGTTGCTGGCGTTTGATTCATGTTGAGCCATTGACTTCTTCGCTCGTCCTTCATCGCACGTTCGGCCTCTGCAAGTCGATTTACCATTGCATCAGTTGGCGAGGCAGATGGGTTGTTGGCCACCATGGTGCCTCCTGGGTTGAACGGTGTAACATTTGCAGGGTTCTTTTGGGGTATCGCTCCACTGGACAGGCTTGGTCCTCTGGTTTGTTGCGGTAGATCCGAGCGACCTCCACCAACCACATTGGGCTGATTTTGGGGAGGAAATTGACCCATTTGGTTCGGTGGCATTCCTTGTTGAGGGGGGAGGCCTTGATTTGGCGGGAATTGATTCATTTGGTTTGGTGGCATTCCCTGATTAGGTGGGAATTGCCCCATTTGGTTTGGAGGCATGCCTTGTTGAGGCGGGAGTTGTCCTTGCGGGATGTTCTGTTGTTGCTGAACGCCCATGGCGATTTGTTGCAACACTTCAGGAGGAAGTCCTCCGGCTTGGCCTTGTTGTGTGTCTCGTTGTTGACGAACTGCTTCGCCTGAGACAACACCAAAGTTTCGGCCGCCTGTGACTTCTTGACCTCCCAGTCCAACTGAGCCTGTGTTGGCAAAACTACCAGCACGGGAGATTTCTTGACGGGCGCCGCACTCTGGACAGAAGATGCTGTCATTTGGAATCTCCTCCATGCACGAGCCGCACTGCATACTATACCCCCTCATAATGCGGCTGGCTTGACTTGAAATAAAGTCTTGCTTGCATATCCCGACAAATCATGGGTCATTCCACGGCCAATGCTTCAACCATAGTTTGTTTCTTACAAACAACAAACGATTGGCCTTCTCATGCCTTGCCTCGGGGCAACAGCCTGCCCACAGGGTCAAGAACAGCAAGCGTTTGCGGTGAAGCAGAGGGGCTTCAATGGCGGTGTTGATCAATGCTGAAATCGATGGTCTTCTGGAATCGACTTCCAGATCGTTTTACCCCACGCTCAAGTACCTCCCTAAGAAAATCAGAGGCCAAATTGGACTGCTTTACCTGCTGGCAAGGGTTGCAGATACAATCGCTGATTCCAAACACGGAGAAACTCAGGTTTTGCTTCAACTTTTGAAATCCTACAATGATGTTGTTCAAGGTCGATCCCAAGACTTACCGGATTTTTCTGAAATTGCAGGCATCCAAACCAACGAAAGTGAGGCTGAACTTCTTCGTAATGTTCAGAGTGTTGTTGAAGCCCTTGAATTCTATAGTACGGGTGATAAAGAGCGAATGCTCGAATGTCTTGACGTCATTGTCGCAGGACAAATCCTCGACCTTGAACGGTTCGGTCCGGCGAAAGAAGGCGGCGGTATTTCCTCACTCAGCAATGACGAGGAATTGGATGATTACACCTACAGAGTCGCAGGCTGTGTGGGTGTGTTTTGGACAAAAATGTCCCTCGCTCACCTGATGTCGTTATCGCCAGAAAAAGAAATAGAATTTTTTGAAAAAGGCGTTCGTTTTGGAAAAGCCCTGCAGATGATCAACATCCTCAGGGACATTCCAGAAGATTTGCGCTTTGGACGATGTTACATCCCAAGCGAGGCATTGAGCCGCCATGGACTACAACCAGAAGATCTGATGGATGCCTCAAACATCGACCGATTCCGACCGCTCTACGACCAATACCTTGACCTAGCCAATGATCACTTTGACGCTGCTGTCGAATACATTCGGATGCTTCCTGAGGGCCAATTTAGGCTCAAAGCTTCATGCATGCTGCCTGTGTTAGTTGGACAGCGTACGGTAACACTGCTTCGCACTGGCAACATTCTCGACTCAGAAGATCGCATCAAGGTCACACGAGATGAGATGAAATCCTATGCTCGTAAACTTCTGCGAGCCCTGCTGATTCCTGGTGGCGTAAAACGTCTGTTGGAAAAGAACCGTGATGTTCCCGAGTGAATCCGTTTTGGTTGACGGAACAGCGATTGTTGTTTCGTTCAAAGGGCCTGTTCATGAGGCAATGGAGGTTCAATCTCGTTCAGCACTACGAGTAAGTAAATACTGATTATTATTCATCAGGGCCTTTCAAGGCCAATATTTTCCTGAAAACAGCATGTTTTTGCAATTGTCAAATGGTGCAAACATCCGTAGGTCTCAAAAAGGGGAACTGATGAGAGTCAACTGGTCTCCATGCTCGAACGCCGAAAACCCCTCGATTTGTTGTTCCCGCTCAAAGGGAACGCAACAACTCGCGAGGATGGCGAAGGGCAACAGTCCGTTACGGCATTGGATCACGTTCGTGCCGGTGTTATGCTTGCTCGCGACGCCGTGAAAGCCGTGAGCGTGACGGCAATGGAAGCACTCCGTGAAGGTGCAACATTCATTGGTATCGTCGGGGAAAAGAACGAACTGGTCGACCCATTCGAACACCTCGACGCACCAATTTGGTCCGATAAGCCTCCTCAAGAATTGATGAAGTTGGCGTTCCGTTACTGCGAAGAACTGACGATGCGTGAGGCAGGAAATTTCTACCATTCGTTCAAGTATCTACCAGATGAACAGCGCAATGCAATGTGTGCTGTGTACGCATTCTGTCGAAGAGCAGATGACATCGCTGACGGAGACTGGGCCGACCGATTCCCAGGCAGCAAAGGTGAGATGGATCCAGAAGCCGTAGCGTACAGAGAACAACTCGAAAGCCTTCAAGATCAAGGAACCATTCTTGATGAGGAAGCCTACCTCAACAAAATCACTCAGTTGTTTTTCTTCCGGAAGAAACTTTCAACCTGTTACTCGGATGTTTATTCGACCGATCCAGTGTTTTTGGCCCTCAAAGAAACCGTCGACCGCTACTCAATCGGTCGAGAAGTCTTCGATGACCTCATCTCTGGAATGGAAGATGACCTCTACAACAACCGATACCGCAGTTTCGATGAATTGTATGTTTACTGCTATCGTGTGGCCTCTGTGGTCGGTTTGATGTGCATCGAAATCTATGGTTATGAAGATCCCCGGGCAAAGAAGTTTGCAGAATCATGGGGCATTTTCATGCAGTTGACCAACGTTCTTCGTGATGTTGGCGAAGACATTCAACGCGACCGTGTGTACCTCCCACTTGATGAATTGGAATCAAATGGGATCACAGAACCTGAACTTGGTGAGCAAGTGGTGCTCAACAAACAATGGGAGCCTTACTGCAGAGATTACGCACGAAGGGCTCGAACCTACCTCGATGAAGCGCGACAGTTGTTACCGCTTCTCCCACGCAGAACACGATATTCACCTGCGGCCATGATCGCCTTCTATGACAAAATCCTCCGCCAAATCGAAAGGCAACAAGGTGACGTATTCACGAAGCGAGTGAAACTCAACAAGGTTCAGAAAATCAGCCTCGCCGCTGCCGTTTACATGCGCCACAGAATGCTTCCTGCCTTCCTCGATCCGCTCTGGGGTGGATTGGCTCGAATTGGTCTGCTTCCTGCAGTTTGAAACCCAAACCTTGGACATTTCTTTGTGTAGGCCGGTGTTTCCATCTGCGAACGGTTGGATTCAGTCTTAACTCGTGAAGATCATTCATCATCAGCTCTTGGGAGTGGCTTCATGTCCCTGCTCGTGTCGTTCAGGTGCAAAAGGTATTGACTCAATGATAAGTCAAGGGACTCTGCTGCTTCCTTCGCTGCACTCATAGCCATTGCACTGATGTGTTCATTCTCCGGTCTGCGCTGAAACGGGAACTCTTTGTTTGTGATGAGCCCAGCCTTCACACCGTCAAGGTGAGTCGCCCACAGTGATTCATTACAGCACCCCTCCTCATCAACAAAGTTTGGTAGCCGTCTCAAGACCCAACGGTATCCAGAGTATGGGTCGGCAATGACACTTAACCGCAGTGCCGCCATCCATGAGATAGGGACGTTGAACTGTTGTGCTAAATGGTTGAATGTTATGATCCAAAACCCTGCGTCGAAGGAAGGATTGCCATGGACCAACGCGTAGCCATCAGTCCAGAGTGAGTGATAGGGGGCATCTTGTCCCATTCTTATTTCAAGGAGATCGTGAGCCTTTTTGTTGAAGAGATAAGCCGTTGTGAAGGCGTCATCCCATTCACGCCACGAATCATCGGCCATCATGCGTGCATGCAATGAAGTCAATCCTTCAATTGCTGATGTGTATTGTGTTTTCATTGTAATCATCCCTTCCGTTTATTCTTCTGCGTACCGAATCAAGAACCTCTGCTGTTCAAAATTGATGCAATTTGGGGAGCGGCATTCACGGACATGCGCAATCGAATCCAACATGGGCATACCTCTCATCCATAGATACAGTGCCATGAATGTCCCGGCCCGGCTTAGCCCACCCATGCAATGCACAACGGCCACTTCGCCTTCAGGAACAGACATGACTAATTCCCGTAAGACTGGCAAAGCAGCCTCAAGCCAGGCAGGAGTTGGTGCGGTGGTGTCTGGGATAGGGAGGTGGTTCCACTCCATGCCCCTGTTTTGGGAATCTTCGCCCAATGTTTCGACACGAAGCATTCGCATGTCCTCGTGAGTGACAAGGCTCACCAAGCGCTGTGTGCCCATGGTGACGAGGTCGTCCAAATCAACGTCGAGCTGACGATCCCATGAACCGGTCGAGGCTACGGGCTGGTATTTGCCGGGGCACAGCGTCATCCCCATACGCCCCTCATCGTCCGCAAGAGGCACCCAGGTCACATACAACGGGTGGGTCAGACTTGTTCGCATTCACTCACCCCCCTCTCGCTTGCCGTAGGCCCACATGGTCCGCCAAACATCGAGGCAAACTTCGTGATAGGGCTCATCGCGTATGCTGGCCTTGAAGTTGTCATACTCCATGCCTGCAATGTAGTGAGACAGTGCGCGCTGGACAGCAGTGCGGTGAACCACCACACGAAACCGGTAGTCCGCTGTATCGAGCACGGTCGGTTCAAGGTCGGGAAAGAGAGCAGCGATGTGCTCTGGGTGACGCGCTCGAACGAGCACATGCATCGGCTGGTGGCGGTGGGCCACAATCGAGACGAAGCCGCCAGAAACGAACAGCCACATTCAGGCCACCTCCATGCCGCAAACATCCGGGGCGTGGGCTGGTTGGACTTGGGCGGTTGGCTCGAGGTCCTCAACGGGGATGCGCGTCACCCCAGTTCGGAGGAACGTGGCGGTGTCGATGAGCAACTCAAAACCCCAGTGGGCGTAAGCAGCCACATACACCGCAAGGTTGCCGAGTGCAAACTCATCGTCGACAACAAGGACAACCCGGGCGGTCCGCTCGCTCAAGGCCTGGAGCATGAGCCCCATCTGAGAGTACTCGTCTGCAGCATCAGGCCAGCCCATGCGGTTGGGGTTGTGGATCGTGTGGCGAATGAAGCCGATCCATTCTTCCTTTAGGGCAATGGTCATCTGTCCTTCGCTGAGCGCTGGAAGGGTAAGGCTGGCGTCGTTGGCTAGGGTGTAGGTTTGTTCTTGTCCGATCATCTTGGTTCTCTCCTGTGTAGGTACTTATGTATACTATTATTCTACCTTATATTAATGCCTAAATTCAAACGCTATACTGCGAATAAGGGTGTATTTTACCGGCCAATACTATGGCGCTTTGAAACCGTTTATAAACAAGGGAATTGAACCCCAACTATGGTGCCCCGAAGAACTTGGAAGGATTTCCGCACATACTATTGCCACCCTTCGTGGGAGATGCTCCGCTCTCGCAGATACTGTAAACTCAGCCAGTATGGAAAATCGATGGTCTCTCACGGGAAGGCCTGGGAGGACAGCAAAGTCAATCACTTGCATACGCTCAGGATCAGCGTCGAGTATGCTGCAGCCCTAAAGAGTCGGCCTGGCCCAAAGGGTCGACGCTCAAGCCGCGTCCTCGGCGCGACACCAGATGAATCCTTTGTTCAAAGCGGCCAACGGCCGAATGGCTTGCCGCATCAACTGCGAGGTGAGATGAACAAGTTGTTTCAATGTGAACCAGTTTTCTTAGAAAAAATCTTACGGAATTCTGTGGACTACAAACCTCCAAAGAAAAAAAGGGTAAACTTGCACATGCCAGATCTTTCCATTGCGGTGGATGATGTCTACAGAGAAATGATTCGAAGGAACAATGATTTGCGGTTCCATCCTGCGTTTAAACGACGTTGGGCCCCCGCAGTTTGCCGTCTTCTCGAACTTAAGTGGCTTCACGAAAAAGAAATGAAGAAACAGAGCAGACAGGACCCTCAATAGGTACCAAGGAGCGTATTTCCCGAGCGTTGACCTCAATGGTTCAGCCCGATGCTCTCATATATGGATGGATGGTCGGAGGCTCGTTCACCATGAAGCGAGGCTCACGTGCTTGGAAAAAAACCGGGAATCAACGGTGGAAGTGGCGCAAGAAGAAGTTGCGCCGACGAAAGCGTGCTCGAAAGCAAGCCAAGTCATGATCTTCGCTGTGAATAACATTGGGAGTATAGTATAGCTTGGTAGTATCGCGGGCTCCAGTTGCACGGGAATGACGACGAGTGGGTTTGCTGAAGGTTGATGACCAACTGGAGCGCCGACCCGTTGCAATCCTGAAAACTGCCCATCTGATGCGCAGTTTCAGAAGAAATCCGCTGGGGGGGGTTCAAATCCCTCTGCTCCCACCTTCAACGACAAATAGCGTTCAGCATGCCGTTTAGCAAAGAATCCTCAATACCATATCTTGATGATGCATGGGCAACACCGACACATTGAGGGAAGTCCATGCGTCGCATCATCGCCTTTGCTTTGTTCGCACTCTTGATGGGTCCATTGACCGGTTCATTGACTCACGTTGACGGTCAAGACCGCGGCGATTGGGTCTCCTATGACGGCTATGGCGTGGTATGGATGCCGTATGAATCAACAACAGATGTTCCCAACCAAATCGACCCTGTTTGGGTTGAGGACTCAACGCCATGGTGGGAGCGAACGGTGCTCGATGCTGATCGCAATGGAATCCATGACTCCATCCAACGCTCAACCGGAACCACTGGCATTGGTCTTTCCTACGGGGTCGATGTCAATGAAGCGCATCTCTCTGCTCTGTACGAACTCAATCTTAGTGTGGTCGAGGTCATCGAGTCTGTTGATGCTGTGCTCTTGGGTCAGATTGATGTGGCATTGGCACCAACGCTTGCCGTGCTTGAAGATGTAGTGATGGTCGAGCATTATGGCTCAGTCGTTTTCTACGGGGATGTTCAAACACCCGCAGTCAAAGCAAGCAATTCTTCTGTTTACCCAAAGGGTGCATGGGACTTGGGTGTCAGCGGTGCTGGAATCAACATCGCAATGGTCGATACCGGTGTCGATAACGAACACCCCGGGCTCAATGAAAAATTTGTCGCAGGCTATGACGCAGTGTGTTACACACCTTCGGATCCAATTTGCATCGCTGCTGGCGGTGGATTGCGTGAAACCGATGGTACGTTTGACCCTGATGACGGGAACCAACACGGTACAGCTTGCATGGGTATGGCTGCTGCAACAGGAATCGATGCCAACGGTGAGCAAACTGGATTCTACGGTTCTGCACCTGACGCAACACTGGTTGATGTTCGAATTGGTACGGACGCAGGCGCCGGGCCTTTCGAAAACTATGTTCTCGAGCAAGAATTCTATGAATCGGCAATGAACGGTCTTCAATGGATCATTGACAACAAGGATACGCAATGGGTGGATGCTGCTGATGAGTCTGAGTACGGCATCGACATCATTTCCCTCTCTTGGGGCATCACTTCGCACGAAGGCGGTGGCTCTGATGGTGAAGACATGCACAGCCGGATTCTCAACGAAGCAATGGAAGCAGGCATCGTGGTCAGTGTTGCAGCAGGAAACGATGGTCCAGATAATGACGGTCTCTCCGGCATGGGTTCCTCTAACTTGGCAATCACCGTCGGTGCAACAGACGACGTCAACACGGTCAACCGTGACGACGATACCATCGCTGGTTATTCCTCGAGAGGACCTCGACGGGACAATGGGGACAGCAATCCTCTCAACGAACTCAAACCTGAAATTACCGCACCAGGAACCAACATCATCCAAGCTGAAGGGTGTGTGAGTTCCGGAGGATGCAACAATTTCCTCGGTGGCGATGCTGCAGACAACGGCTACACTGGCCGAGGTTCTGGCACCTCCTACGCAACACCTGCAGTCACCGGCATCATCGCTCTGATGCTTGAGGCAAATCCAGATCTTTCCCCGGCGGAAGTCAAAGAAATTCTCAAACTCACCGCTGAACGCAAAGGCGAGCCAACTCAGCCGGACGTCGACCCGTTTTGGAACCGTGACTTTGGTTGGGGCATGGCCGACGCCCTTGCTGCGACAGAGATGTCATTTTACCTCAAGGACTCAGGTCTTACCGGTCTGATTGATGTCTCCACACAGGTGCACATCATGGCGCAAGGTATGGACAACACCTCCGGGCTGTATGTCGTTGAAGGCGAAGCTTGGGGTCAGGCAGGAAGCGTCAGTGCTGTGGAGTTCCGTTTGGGTGATGGTCCATGGCAAAGCGCTGCTTTCAATGAATCGAGTGGCGAGTTGGGTGCATTGCAACGGTTCTCTTGGACCATTGGATTGGATCTTGACGCCCTTGCGAAAGGCAACCAAACGCTCGAATTGCGCGCCCTCAACTCCGAAGGTGTGCAATCCCTACCGGTGATGGCCACAGTGATGGGAACTGGCCAATCGGTTGATGGTGCCGATGGTTGGTCCATTGGAGAATACCTCGGCCTCCCGCTTGTGTTGATCGCAGTATCAGCCATCCTCTTGATTTGGACTTCCCGAATTGATCCACCTCTCTCTGTTGTGTCTCTTGATTCCAATGAATCCATCGATGCCGTGTTGGCAGCGGATGCAGACATTGCTTCTGTGGTTGATGCTGAGTTGGTTGAGGACGAACGCAAGTATTCAGATACGCGTACTTGACCTTGAAGTCATTCGTACTGTGTGGTCTAGCACCCTCGCCTTCAAAAGTCAAGCAGGCAACGCCAAGCCATGGGCGACTTCAGCGACCGAGCGTTGGGCATTCAACCGACAGGCGTCCGCAAAATGTTTGACCTCGCTGGTGACGACGTCATCTCTTTTGGTCTGGGTGAACCAGACTTTCAACCACCTGCGATTGCTATTGAGGCGTTTCATCAAGCCATGCTCGATGGTAAAAACAAGTACACGACGACCGCTGGATTGCCAGCACTTCGTGCCAAGATTGCAGAGTCTTGGGCGACGTACCAAACGGGCTTGGATGAATCAAATGTCTGCATCACGATGTCCGGTACAAACGCTCTACTGAATCTGTTTCTCACCCTCGTTAATCCCGGCGACAATGTCCTTTTGCCTGAGCCTTATTTCCCACTGTACGGTCCAGATGTATCGATTGCTGGGGGCGATGCAACCTATTATCCATGTTTGTTTGAGAATGAATTTATCCCTCAAGTCAGCGATCTGGAGGACTTGGTCGACGAGCGTACCGTGGCGATTTTATACAATTTCCCGAGCAACCCCACAGGTGGAACGCTCGACACCACTCAGCGCGACGAATTGCTGGCTTTTGCAAAAAAGCATGATCTATGGATCATCAGCGATGAAGTCTATGATCGAATTGTCTTCGACGGACCACACGTCTCGTTCTTAGGCGCAGGGTACGACAAGGTTCTCGTGGTCAATTCATTCTCCAAGACCTTCGCAATGACCGGTTGGCGGATGGGCTACATCCTTTCATCTCATGCACAAGCAATGCAACAAGTCATCAAAATGCAGTATTACATTGCCGCCTGCTCGAACGATGCAATGCAGCACGCAATCTTAGCTACGATTGAGCAAGCGAGTGATTACCCCGATATGGTGGCTGCAGAATTCAAACAACGGCGTGATTTGATTGTCAACCGACTCAATTCCATGCCGGGCGTGGAATGCCACAAACCACAAGGGGCCATCTATGTCTTTCCAAAGGTCACTGTGCCGGGAATGAACTCACAAGATTTGGCCATGGAATTGCTCAAAGATGGAGTGTTGTGCTCACCAGGCTCAGCTTTTGGCCCCTCAGGAGAAGGGCACCTCCGCTTTGCATACACCATTAGCCAAGAGGACATCACTCGAGGCATGGACAAAGTTGAAACAACGCTCAATCGATTATTGGGTATGGATTAAGTGGGTGGAATGCTCGTGCTCGATAACTTTCTCTTGTTCTTTTTTGGTGCATTGATTGGTCATGTTGTCCCTCGGTTTCCCGTTCTCCTCATGAGCCGAGGGCGTGGCTTCAATGTTCATTTTCCACCTCATCCTGAAGCCATGCCATTGGGCCCTCATCTCAATCAACGAATCTTGCATTTGAGGACGTTTTACTGGCTGAGTTTAGTGGTGGTGGTCGTGCCACTGACAGTCGGCCTTGCTTCTGTACGTTGGGGCAACGCTGCGTTTGGATTTGGGTTGTGGCTTGCTGGAGGTTGGCTTGTGATCAATCGCCTCCAATCGTTCATTGGCGGACCAAAACCACCGTGGACAATGGGCATGGCTGAGCAACTTCAAACGGTCATGAACCGCAGTTCAAGCGATGCTGCATGTTGCGCATGGCCGGTCCCAGTTTGGGGCATCACAGAGGTCCGTTGTTCCAATTGCGATGCTCGATTGTTGAGGCTAGCACGTCCAGACCTTGGCAGGAGGCGCACAGATGGAAGAATCATGGGTCTATTACGGCTTCTCATCAGCGACGGCTATCCTTTGGTGAGTTCTGAGGAAGAGTGACAGCGGCGCACCAATTTGTGCTTCGAAACGCCTTCTTCCACTTCTGTCAAGGGGGCAATCTTTGAGGTGTGGTTGAACCCACGAAGGGCCATGGGGGGGGAATCAACAAAGTCAATTTCAGGACTCATTTGGCTCACCCTGCGTGCAGTAGGTCAAGTTCTCATCACCCCCTTTTTGGCCTTCATGGTCACTTACTTTTTCGATTTTCAATTTGATAGTTCTGGGTTTGATTTAGATTTCCGAAGAGAAATGCTTCCATGGATTTTCACCGCCTCTTTGGTCTACGCAATGCTTGCATTGCTTCTTGCTCTTTACTTCGGGGGCGGCTTTCGTCCGTTGGGTGTGATTGAACGGGGTGGCTGGTTGGCTGTTCTCCGGCTCTCCAACCGCAAAGGCGATGCAGACCTGCGGAGGGAAACGCGCAGGAAATATGCAACTTCAGCTCATGGTCGACTTTCCCTTTTGGTCCATGAACGACACATGGCTGGCCATAGGATCACATCCACACACGGAGGCTTGGTGATTTTGGCCATTCCATTCCAAATTCTTCTGGCAACGGTCCCTCTCGCTCTTGTTTTAGCAGTCCCAGACACGATTATCCGAGAAGACCGCCGTTTGGAAATGGCGCTTTTGGTCTACCTTGGTTGCTTTGTCGTGTCAATGAAAACTTTCCCTGGGCTCGCTCGTAAGTACATTGGCCTTGCCACCTTCACTCGTCGATGGCTTGGGACCATGGGGACCGTGTCAAAATTAACACCGTTTTTGGTGCTGTTCCTGCTTGGGCGTGTTGCTAACATCGCCGTGCTTGGCTCGATGGGCGACGACATCAGCCTAAGCATAAGGGTCGAAAAAGAACTGTTTGAAACTTCATTTGCGATTCGATCAATTCCTGAAACTTCCTTTGTGGTGTTGTTGACTGCGCTTGCCGTGATGCCGCTCGCTGCGTTCACGACACTCGCTGCCCTACAAGCTGGAACAGACCCACCAAATTGGATCTATGAATACAACCAAGCTTATGTTCCAGTTGAACCAAAGCCAGTCAACGAGAATAGATCTATGATTGCGAAGGGGGCGGTTGTTGCAGCAGGTGCATTGACCACAGCGGCGACTGTTGCAGCAACAACGGCCGCAACAACCGCAGCAGCTCAAACTTCAACCGCCTTACACGGTCTTGCTGGACTTGGGGGGGCCTCCCAATTGACCCAAGTTCCCTCGGCAGTTCAGCAGGTTCAACAGGTCCGTCAGGTGGCAGATCATGTTCCAATCGATGCCGTTCAAGAACATGCCTCAATCGAAAGTTTGGCCCGTTCTGTGGAGGTTGCTCAGGATGCGACTGAATTCAAAGATTCTGCACAGATGGAACTTGCAGAAAAGGCATTGCGCACCTCGCGAACACCTGCTTTTGACGAACCAGCCATCACCGGTTTTCGGAAGCGTGAGTGATTCAAACAATCTCTGAAAACCATCAATTTCCACTGACCCCTACGGGGTCATCGAACGGCCATGACTATATGCAACATGATGCTCCGATGATGCGTTGGTGCTTATGCGTCGCTTATCCCCATTGACCCTTGTTGCCCTTTTGTTGCTACAAACCCTTGCTGTCGGCATGGCTGCTCCTGCGAGCGCAGCCTCCGCTCGGGGCGGACCAAGCGATGATTTCTTCGTGACCGGTATTTCGGTTGGAAACGCATCCAATGCCGCCGATGTTTGGGTTCAATCCGACGGAACAACCGTTGACTACATTTTCCAAGGTGAATCAATCGAAGTGACAATGACAATTCAGCGTGGAGGCTCTTCCCTTCTCGCCAAAACGACCGATGCCATGTTGCAAATTGTCCACCCAATTGGTTTCGTGGTTGAGACCTACACGTGGAGCTCAGGCGATTTGAGCGGGGGCCAAGGCGATTCAGCATCTTTTGTTTGGACCGCAACTGATGCACATTCAATCCTTAACACCTCGACCAACGATCTATCAGGCGGCATGATTCTTCGTGCAATGACCGATAAGGACTCAAACGGTGACACGCTTAACGAAAACGACATGATGGAAATGTCAGTGCCTGTCGCCATTATGAGCGATGTCTTCGATGGCACTGTGGTCAATGGCGAGAACACCTTCATCCCCGGCCGCTATCCAGCCTCCGGTGGAAACGCTGAGGGCATCGGTTCTTGGCAAACTAATTCTGGTGGCGCAGTTGGAAGCGACCACTGGGCAAATTCTGCCGACTCCGACAGCAATTATCCATCAAGCGCTCATGACCGATTGATTCACGGTTACTTCACAGGTCAGAACAACTGCGGTCAAGATAACATCGATGCAACCCTCGTGAATTATTACGGCATCAATGTCTGTCGAACGGTGTTCTACTCCAGCAATTATATCTCCACACAATTCCATATTCAGGCCTGGGGCAGTATGATGAATGGCGATACCGTCAACATTGAATTGTGGCGCAGCGGTGGAAATTTCTCAAACTATCAAGAATCGCTTCACTGGGACATCTCACAAGGGAACCCAAGCCAAGCACCTGGGCAATGGACCAACCTGAGTTGGGACCCTCAACCTGATTGGGCCTCCAACATCGATCCGATCACCGGAAACCCAGATTTGTTCTTAGGTGGGCAATCTTGGAGTATGGGACTCGTGCTTAACTCGGATTCATCAGGAGCCTCTCAAGGCTTCCACGTTGATGACTTCATTCAATTTGGTATCAGTAGGGTTGACGATTACACGCTGAGTGTCGATTGTAACAACCCAACCAACGGGTACACCGCCCCGCCAAACGACTTGCTCATGCTTCGCTGTGATGTTACCAACAACGGGTACAAGCCCGCTTCAGTTCGACTTCAATCGAACGTGACCAACCTCACATGGATGGACCCGGCAATGCAGATGATCCGCATTGATGTGCCCAACAGCAACGACCACGACACAAATGTGTTGATGCCAGCCATCAAAGCTGGTGAAACGATTGAAGTTTGGGTGAACCTATCGATTCCCCCCGGCGCAGACGTTCAACAGCAGACATGGGGCGTATGGTTTACCGATGCAAGCAGTCAGAATGCTGGCGAGAAAGCCAGAATCAGCATGCCGGTCGCCGTCACCGAACAGTACGGTGTCGCTTTGACCTCTCAGGTTGGCATCCTTGCCCAAACGCTTGCCCCAGGGGAATCTGGACTTGTTCCATTCCGCCTGCTCAACTCCGGAAACAAAGATGCAGCCTTCAATTTGGCAACCACTTTTTCAGAGCCAGGATGGAGTGCTCTTGTCCTTGATGACGAAGGCGCAATCGTGCAAAACCCGATTGTACTCAACCGAGGCCAAGCGGAAAATTACAACCTCAACATCACTGCTGACTCGATGGCAATGCCTGCCCTTGGCACCGACTCAAGCCCATACGTGAGTTTCAACTTACGTGCTACGTGTCCTTCGTGTGGCGCACTCGCAGGCAACGATGTTTTGGTTCGTAACGTGATGGTGCCTGTTTACCGTGAACTCAGCCTTGAGGCAGAGGAACTCAACATCCAAGCCCCAGCAAATGGGATTTCAAAGAGAGTCTACATCACCGTGTTCAACACTGGCAATGACGACGAACAATACGATCTTTCACTGAACCAACAAAATTGGTTGCTTGGTGCGAACCTTGCCGGTGCGCAGACTTCCGTTCTGGATGCTTGGGACGGAGAAGGCATCATTCAAGTGAATCTTCCAATGCCAGTTGGATTAAGTCCGGGATTGTACGGTGTTACCGTGACGGCAACGAGCGTTGATGACCCATTGGTCAGAAAATCAATCTCCCTCAGTGTCGAAATCCTCGATACAGCCGCAGTTGACGTTTCAGACGAAGACGCCGACCAATCTTACATTCCAGGTGACCCTGCTCAAACGATGGCTTACGAAGTCCGAAACGACGGAAACAGCCCAGACCGCTTCACAATGTCTGCCAACGTGCCCGAAGGTATGGTGATTGAATTCACCAACTTATTCGATGGTAACACGCCAGAAATCGAAACTGGAGCTAGCTACAACGTCACCGTTCGGTTCTCGTTCGAGCCGGGCACCTCCGGGCAACTCAACCTCATCATCATCGCCACAAGCGTAAACGATCCAAGCATCAGCGCCCAAGGCTCCGCAACCTACCTCGTTGGTTCGCAGAATTGGCTCAAGATTTTGCCCGCAGCCCCGCTCACCATTGATGAGGCAGATCCGATTGAAGAATGGAGCATGACGGTCAAGGTTCGAAACCAATACACAACCGCTCAATCGGTCACTATTGATCTCGACAACGGGGAATCCTCGGCCTACGTTCAAACGCGCATTGGTAGCAACGATCGTTCCTTCGTTCTCGCCGTTGAAGAGGAGCGCGACGTGACAGTGTTTTTCGAAGTCTCTCAAACGACTTTGCTAAACTTGGGGGCCGATGAATTCCCTACCAACCTCACTCTCTGGGCCCGCTCGGAAACGGTCAGTGATGCTGCAAGCACCACCCTCCAGGTTGTCCTTATCAAGCAGTCCAGTGCAAACGATGGCGCTGCAGCCGTGGATGATGGTTTGCCTCTAGGCGACATCATGATGTGGGTTGGGTTCATTGCGGTCATGGGCATAGGTGTATTTGTGATCCTCAACATTCTGCGAACAGAAGAAGAAGAAGACGACTACGGTGGCTGGGGCGAAGAGGGCTATGAAAACAGCTTAGAAGCGACTTACGGTGCTGTAGCCTCAGCACCAACGGTTCCTGTGGCTGGCGCTTTGCCGACCTCGCTTCCACCATCAGCGCCAGCGGCTCCCGCTGCGCCGGCTCCTGCACCAGCCGCACCAGCACAAGCCCCTGCACCAGCAGCGCCTGCACCTGTCGCAGCAGCACCTCCAGTTCCAGCTGAAGGCCTGCCAGAAGGCTGGACCATGGAGCAATGGGAAATCTACGGCCAAATGTGGATGGAGCAAAACGGAAGGGCTTGAAGGCGACTTCAACCCCATTGTGGCTCAAGCGTAGGGTTCAAGACGGTCTTGACCTCCGCTGAGAATGCAAGGAGCGATTTACCATGTACGGAAACGGTCAAGCCCCCATCTTCATTCTGAAGGATGGGACACAGCGAACACGAGGACGAAGCGCACAATCAAACAACATCGCTGCAGCAAAAGCAGTCGCTGATGCTGTTCGTTCAACCCTCGGCCCAAAAGGCATGGACAAGATGCTCGTCGATTCGATGGGCGACGTTGTCATCACCAACGACGGTGCGACCATCCTCAAAGAAATGGACATCGACCATCCTGCAGCAAAAATGATCATTGAAGTTGCGAAAACTCAGGAGCAACACTGCTACGATGGAACCACCTCCGCAGTTGTTCTCTCTGGAGAACTGCTCAAGCGAAGTGAAGACCTCATTGAACAAAATGTTCACCCAACCGTCATCTGTGAAGGCTTCCGCCTCGCAGCAGAAAAAGCGGTTGAACTGCTCGAAAATCACGGAATCGCAACTCACAACGACGACGCCGTGCTCACTGAAGTCGCCAAAACGGCACTGACTGGCAAGTCAGCAGGAGCGGTGAAGAGTTTCATGGCAGATATCTGCGTTCGCTCGGTGAACGCTGTTGGTGTCATCGAAGGCGAAGAGCGAATGGTCGACTTGAGCGACATCAAGGTTGAGAAGCGTCAAGGCGGCTCAATCAAGGATTCAACCCTCATCGATGGTATCCTCCTCGACAAGGAGCGCGTCCACGCAGGCATGCCCCGCAGCGTGACGGATGCGCACATTGCTTTGGTGAACTCAGCGATTGAAGTGAAGAAAACTGAAGTGGATGCGAAGATTCAAATTACAGATCCTAGCCAACTTGCCCTCTTTTTAGAAGAAGAAGAGAATTACATTCGCGGACTTGTCGAGAAAATCCAAGCTGCCGGAGCAACAGTTCTCGTGTGCCAGAAAGGCATCGATGAATTGGCCCAGCACTACATGGCTAAAGCAGGGATTTTCGCTGTGCGCCGTGCTAAGAAATCCGATATGGAAGCACTGTCCAAGGCCACCAGCGGTCGAATTGTGACCAACTTAGATGACCTCTCAGCGGACGACTTGGGCCATGCTGCCAAGGTGGAAGAGCGTAAGATTGGTGAATCCGACATGACGTTCATTACTGGCTGCCCAGAGGCAAAATCAGTTTCAGTCCTCCTTCGAGGAGGCACAGAACACGTTGTCGATGAAATCCGAAGAGCTTTCGATGATGCTGTTGGTGTTGTGTCAGTTGCTTGGGAAGATGGGGCAGTCCTCACCGGCGGGGGCAGTGTTCTAGCAGCCCTCTCTAGAGATTTACGAACCTATGCTGAAACCGTTGGTGGACGCGAACAAATGGCCATCGAAGCGTTTGCTTCAGCCCTCGAAATCATCCCTCGTACACTTGCTGAAAATGCAGGTTTGGATCCCGTTACGACCTTGATTGAACTCCGTAAGGCACACGCCGATGGACACTCACACGCTGGTATCAACGTCTACGAAGGAGGCGTTGTTGACATGAAGGCCGCCAATGTCGTTGAGCCAATGCGGGTTGTTGAACAAGCGATTCAATCTGCCACTGAAACAGCCATCATGATCTTGCGAATCGATGACGTCATTTCTTCAAAAGGCGTTTCGATGGGTGACGACATGGGTGGCATGGGCGGCATGGGCGACTTCCAAATGTGAAGTCGGACCTAAAGCGACCACCTCTATGTGCCGAGCAGCCTCCCTTCTACGGGCTAAAATTATTGGTGAAATGTTCGCCCTGTCTGATGAGAACAAGTGCGAACCTTGAAAGGCCCCTCCATGGTGGGAAAGTTTGCTTACGACCAACGTGAGTAGAGGCGATTTACATGACCATTGTGGCAAAGGTGTGGATTGATGAAGATTGCATCACCTGTGATGCGTGCCAGGACATCTGTCCAGAAGTGTTTGAGGTCAACGATGACACTTCGAAAATTTTAGCGGCAGTTCGTACTGATGGTAAATTCGATCGCAATGAAGGTGGCTCGCTTATGGTCGGCTCACTTGGTGCCGATTATGGCGAAATGATTCTTGAAGCTGCAGAGGCTTGTCCAGTGGAAGTCATCAAATTCGAACTGGTCACCGACGGCGCAGCAGCAGTTGAACCCGTTGCTGCAGCAGAGGTCGCTGTTGAAGCAGCACCTCCAGCAGCCGCTATTGCAACAGGCGGCAGCGAAGCATTCCAAGCGCTCATGGGCGGCGACCGAAGCCTTGCGATTTTCTTTGGCTCTCAAACTGGTAACGCAGCAGGCCTTGCAGACAAAACAGCAAAACTTGCTGCAGATTACGGCTTGATTCCAACCGTCTACGACATGGATGGGTTCGATGCAGCTCAACTCAACGCCCATCCACGTACGCTGATCATAACCTCGACTTGGGGCGAAGGTGAGATGCCAGACAATGCTGAAACATTGTGGAACACTGTCAGCAGTGGAAAGCCGTCGTTATCAAACGTTCACTTCAGCATTTGTGCCATCGGCGATTCATCCTATGACGAGTTCTGCAAGGCAGGAACCGATTGGGATGAAAAGTACACTGAACTCGGAGCAACACGTGTTCATGACATCATTTTGTGCGATGTCGACTTCGATACACCGTGGGCCCAGTGGGTGGCTCAAGCGCTTCCAAAGATTGCTTGTGTTGACGAATCAGGTACGCTCCAAGAAGTTCTCCTGGATGAGATGATTGAGTATGGCTCTGGCACCTCTGACGAACTCGCTGATGGTGACTTCGCTCCCGGAACTGTGGTCAAAGCAGACCTCTCAATCACCCTCTCCCTGTTCCGCTACTGCCCTGCAGCCAATGAATCAGGATGGGATACCATCTCCTGTGCAGTGCCCGGGCATGCAACCGTGGAAGATCTTCTGACAGCCATCCAACAGGATGTTGACGGCAGTTTCGCTTTCCGACGAGGCAACGGAAACGGCACCCCCACAAGCGGCGTTCGTGTCAACGGACGAGTGGTTCTTGCAGATCTGGCCAACATCAGTGATTTGGTAGCCGAAGATGGTCTGCTCAAGGTGGAGCCTCTTCCAGGCTACCCCGTCATTCGAGATTTAGTGGTCGACTACACATCATACGAGACGAACAGAAGCCAAAGCAAACCATGGCTCCGTGCTGACCCCCGTGAAGGTGCGACCTTGCTTAATGGCAGTCCAATGGGCACCATGGAAGCCTCAATGGCCACAACGCTGCACGCAATGACGGACATCTCTTCCTATCAACTGCTCCACTCAATGTCCGACACAGTTCCATTCGACAACGCCTACAAAGGACCAGGTGTGCTCCTTCAATCTTGGACTCGAACACTCGACCCTCGAACAGGCGATGAACAGAAAGCAGAACTTGTCAAGATGATGAACGATGAGAATGGTGTGTGGTCCGAAGCCGATATGGCCTCGATTGCCCGCTACGGTGCTGAAGGACGAACTGCTGCTAAAGGCCTCAACGCAGCCCGAGCGCACCTGTTGAACATCAACAATTACAGCGGTCCTCACGGCCGACTTGTCAAATGGTACGGCCGCAGTGTCAAGTGGAGCGGTAATGTCAATGAAACCACCCTCTACCGTCAAGTTCTCGGTCCTGTTGGCCTTATCAGCAACATTTTCGACGGAGTTTCTGCTCGTATGTTCCTCGGATTCACTCGAACTGGTGCACCACCGATTCGTAGCCTCCAAGCGCTCGTTGCGCCCCCTGCCGGTGTTGGGAAAATTCCTAACATGATCAATCGCAAAGTTGAGGCTCACCACGAAGTGGTCAGTTTGTTCAATGAAATCGACCAGAGGTTCTGAGGTGTTGACATGGCTGTGAAAATTGCATATTACGCAGGAAACACCGCACGAGCAGCATCCTCGGAAGTCGAAGACTGCATTCAACCGCTTTGCAAGACCCTTGGCATCCAACTCATTGAACTCCCAAAGGCTTCCAGCGATGGTGGAAACATCATCAAACAATCATCGCCAAAGTTACAACATGCACTTGTGGCCCGAAACTTAGCGCTTGCTGAAGCAAAAAAAGTCGACGTGTTGACGACCTGTGCGACAAGTTATGGCATCATGTGTGACACCGTTGATGAATTTTCACGCGACCATGGTTTCGCAAACTCCGTCAATAATTTGGTGGCACGAACCACCGGTATCGAGTACCAAGGTGAATCTAAACCACGACACTTGCTCCATTTCCTTGTTGAAGAAATTGGCCTTGAAACCATCCGAGATGCCGTGATCAATCCAATCCGCATGGACGTAGCAGCTTACTATGGACCAAACATGCAACGCGATGGAGCAACATCTGGCGATGATGCGTTCATGCCAACCTACCTCGAGCAATTGATTGTTGCACTTGGCGGCACACCTGTCGACTATGACTCAAAATGCCAAAGCGTTGGAGCACCTGCACTTCTCACCATCAACAAGCCTGTGATGAAAATGACGGCAGCTGTTTTGGCCGATGCTAAAAGCAGCGGTGCAGACCTTATGGTGAGTGCTTGCACCATTTCACATTCGAATCTTGATTCTTATCAATCCAAGGCTGGGAAAATCAGCGGAAAGAAGACCTCAATGCCAATCGTTCATCTCGCTGAATTGGTTGCTTTTGCCTTGGGTCACTTCCCAGATCGATTTGCACAACTCAGGGTTCGTTCCCTTGTGATTGGCGGATGATTCACACCCCGTGAAAGAGTTCGAACACCGATAATGCTGTTACAGGGCCTATGCCTGTGGCTTCAGATAATTCCTCTTTTGTGGCATTAAACACTCCAGAAACATCACCAAAGGCCTCAATCAAGGCTTCAGCTTTCTGCCTTCCAACGCCCTCGATGGCTGAAAGAAGCGCCCGGTGTTCCTCCTTTGCGTGGGCAGGCCAACGTTGAGCTAAAGGGGTCGTTTCTGACCCACCAAGTTCGATGGCTTTGATCTCCGCTGCTGCTGCTGAGGCAGCGCGAATGACCGCAGCTTCGTTTTGTGGATCTGAAGCCCGTTGAAGGCACCGATGCGCCCATCGCTCCATGAGGTCGTGCTCTCGTCGTGCAGCAGCCATCAAAAAGCGAGCCGTTTCAGATGCGTTCTTTGTCATCACGACGGGCATCCCGAGATCGAGGCTGATATGAGCAAGGGCTCCATGCACTGCGTCCGGATGGACCGCTTGACCGTGTACTTCACCGATTTCAATCAAAAGCAGTGGCCGTAATGCTGCGGCGTTTAACCGGCGACACTGGTGGAGAAGTCGCCCATCTGTGATGGAGTTGACCAAGTCTCGTGCAGTTTTTCGCTCGATAAGGATCCGTTTTGAAAGCCGGATGTCTCCAGTCGCTAAGTGGTTAAACTCAACCCGTGCACCCATGCTCTTTAGGTGCGGGGCAAGGGTTGATTGTGCTTCTCTGTGATCTAAAATAATCGGCTCACCAATGTCTGGCTGTTGCATTGATGTCACGCTTGCAGAAGCTGCGGCCGAAGCAAGTTGTTCCCGTTCCCTGTGCGCTCTGCCGTCGAGGATTGGAGTGTGCTTGACTTTGTTTTTATCTTCGACGTTCTCCAATGGATTAGGTTGAGATTGAGTGTTTGATGGGGAGATGAACTGGTCGAGGCCTAATTGTTGACGGGGCCTTCGGTCGATTGGATTCAAGGTTGGCCTGGGGTTAGGTTTACTTTCTTGACTCTGTTCTATAGATTCTTCAACATCCTTTGGTTGAGGAGTTTCCGGTGTTAAGCGAGCGCTTTCTTGGTCGATAAAATCCGTTGGCGTGAGGATGTTCCCTTCAGAGGAGATGGAGAACGCCTCCAACACATCGCTGGGCGGTGGTGGCCGTCGAGGTAAGCGCCCGCGGTCGTGAATTCTTTGAAGCAATGTGTACATTTTTGCTTCTCTCCGACCCGCTGCGCTGTTGACAAATTCATCTCTCGTTCCTGCTGCGATGAGGGTGTGAACACTTCCGGCCCGTTGACGAGCGGTTCTACCGCGCCGTTGAATGGCCCGTATTGCGCTTGCGACTGGCTCATACAGGATCACCAAGTCAGCCGCAGGAACATCGAGCCCTTCCTCACCAACAGAAGTGGCCACCAAGACATTCAAGTCCCCTTCTCGGAATCGATTCAACTGGGCAAGTTGTTGCCTTTGCGTCATACCTTTTCGTTTCCCTTTGCCGGATTGTCCGATGAATTTGTCCACCAGCACGCCTTCAATCTCTTGTAACCCTTCAACCAGGTGTTCTACAGTATCTCTGTACTCGGTGAAAATCAACACTTTGCTTTGTGGGTTTTTCACCCTCTGAACTTCGACTAGGTTGCGAACATACGCAGGCTTAGGGTGCAATTCCCCAACGTCCTTGGCAGCGTTTCTAAACGCGTGAATCACTGGTTGTGCTACAAAACGATTGGTCGTTCGCTCGCCGCTCCGCCCGTCTTCCTCCGCCCGTTGAAGGAAAAGCAGTGCAGAAGTTGTTCCTTGAGTGCGAAGCAGGTCCAAAAGCAGGTGCATTCTTCTCAAATCACCAATTCTTCGGGCAGCATCATATCCACGACGATCCCTTCGCTGAATGGCCATGCTGGCTCTGCGTTGGGCTTCCTCAATCAGTTTCGAGGAAAGGTGTCCAGTTGGCGCTAGGAACCCGAGGCGCCGCAGGTGCTCAGCCTGTTCGTCTTGATGTGCTTGGAGGGGGTGAAGCAATGTGGTCAATGTTTCGCTGAGGTCCAACCGGTGGGGGACAACGTCCAGTTGAACCGTGTATGGGCTGAGCAGCGGATCGTCCTTTTTGGAAACATCAAGCCGCTCAATCCCCAACCGCCTGGCCACCTCGAGAATGTGGTTCTCAGTTGAACCAGGGCTTGCCGTGGCGCCTAAGATGAGTGCTTCCGGGCATGCGTTGAGGTAAAGATCACCGACTTGGGCGTATGCATGGTTCCCGGTGCTGTGGTGTGCTTCATCAACAATCAGCAGACCTACATCTGCCAAATTGATCGTTCCGGTCACTGCGTCATTCCGGATCACCTGTGGCGTCGCCATAATGACGACCCCTCGTTCCCACAAAGGCGGTCGCTTTGCAGGTTGGATTTCTCCCGTGTAGGTTATTATTGATTCAGCTTCAACGTCAAGCATCTCTGTCGCCATCCTTCTTTGCTGGTCCACAAGACCTGTTGTGGGTGCAATAAGGAGGACCTTGCCCCGTTGCAGTCGTAAGGCCTCTGCCATTGCCATCCACTCGACTGCTGTTTTGCCAAATCCAGTTGGCATGACCATGAGGGTGGAGGAACTCAGAGCAGAGCGGAGCGCTCTCATTTGGTAGGCACGTGCCTCGACGCCATCCTTGAGGAATGGATGTACGACAGTGGCCATGCCTTCCCCATTTCGTCGAGGGTTCTAAAGGATACTGAACCCGATTCAAGGGTTAGGATGCAGGATTGAGGAGGTTTTCGCCTCTTTTGGTTCATGTTGGTTCAAAGATCGGAGGTTTAGGGCTTGATAATGCTCAAAAACGCCGAAAGGTTTCAAGACCCCCCACAACAAGAGCGATTCACGCAACGGCTCGGCTGTTGCAAACCGAACCACTCATATACGGGAGGTAAGTCGGAGGGGTGCTCAAAGGTGAGCAGCCAGACACAATGGGCCATCCCCCGAGGACCCCAATAGTCTCGTTCCACATTCGTGGGAATGGGGCGCAGTGTCACGGCTTCTCCCAACCTGAGAGCCCTCGTACGCCCCTCTACGGTGGGGCCAATGCGCTGTAAAAACACTGGAGGAATCCGACATGGCGAAGAAAAGTCACCCACGACGAGGATCGATGGCGTTCAGCCCGCGTAAGCGTGCTAGCCGTCCATTTGGACATGTAAAATCGTGGCCCACAACCGATGCGAGCGAAGTGAGAATGCAAGGATTTGCAGGCTGGAAGGCCGGTATGACCCACGTTCTCTCTCGTGATTTGAACCCCCGCAGCCCTTCTGCGGGTCAAGAAGTCCGGGTCCCAGTCACCGTTGTAGAATGCCCAAAGATGCGCATTCTCGGCGTCCGTGGCTACACAATGACTCCTTACGGAAAGCAAGCCGCAGGTGAAGCCTGGGCTGATGCAGCACAAATTCAGGAAGCCTTTGCAGACCTCTTCAAGCGCCTCCCAGTTCGAAAAGAACACGACGCAGAGAAGCACTTTGAAAACCTCATGAACGCAGATCTGTGCGAAGTTCGCCTCATCTGCGCGACTCAACCTCACTCCGTTTCGGGAATCCCAACAAAGGTTCCAGATGTGATGGAAGTCGGTCTCGACGGTGGCAACATGGGCGAGCAACTCACCTATGCTAAGGAGAAACTCGGAGAAGAGTTCTCATTTGCTGATGCCTTTGAAGAAGGTGCACTCACCGACATCGTTGCAGTCACCAAAGGATACGGATGGCAAGGTGTCATCAAGCGATTCGGTGGAAAATTGCAATCGCACAAGAACTCCAAGAAACGCCGACAACACGGAAACATGGGTGCTTTCGGTGACGGATATGTCCGAAAGACCATCCGTCAAGGTGGACAAACTGGTTACCACCAGCGAACCGAATACAACAAGCGCATTCTACGAATCGCTAGCACAGAAGATCATTCAATCACACCATCGGGTGGATTCCTCCACTATGGAGAAGTCAAGTCTGATTACATTCTTGTGAAAGGCAGCGTCCCAGGACCTGCCAAGCGCTTGATTCGATTCCGTGACGCAACACGTGGTAGCGACAAGACGCTCCACCCAATCGAAATCACGTACGTGAGTACAGCATCCAAGCAGGGGGTCTGAAGTTGAAGGTCAATGTTCTCGATATTACCAACACCATCTCGCAAACCGAGCTTGATGCAGGTCGACTTCCTGATGTGTTTGAGATTTCAGTCTCAAATGGAAAGAAGGTCGAACTCCCAGCAGCGTTCGAAACAGAACTTCGAACTGACTTGATCAAGTTGGCAGTGGCTTCCAGCCGTGCTAACCGCCGACAACCATACGGTTCTCGAGCACACGTCGGAAAGCGTGCGCCAATGGCTGGTATGAAGCACTCCGTCGAATGGTGGGGTAAGGGCCGTGGTGTGTCCCGAATTATGCGACGCACTGGTCAAAGCAGAGGTGCGCAAAACCCACACACCAAGGGTGGACGCCGTGCTCACGGACCCAAGGTCGAAAAGAACTGGGGGCGCAAACTCAACCTCAAGGAACGTCGCATTGCTCGAAACTCCGCTCTGAGTGCTACCACCTCAGCAGAGTATGTTAGCGCACGTGGACACCGTTTCTCTGAAGACATCGATTCCCTTCCAATCGTCCTTGGCAACTACGCCGAAGTTCGAGATGGAAAGACCGAAGAGTTCAGCATCGAGACCTTCAACCACGGATCTGCCACACGCAAGGTCCTCGCAATCTTCAACGAAATCGGACTTGGCGCTGATTTGACCCGAGCACGTGATGGACGAAACATCCGAGCTGGAAAAGCAACCATGCGTGGACGAGTCCACAAAACTCCAAAATCAGTCCTTCTTGTTGTGAAGCAAAAATCAGGCCTTGCTCAAGCCGCTCGAAACCTTCCAGGTGTCGATGTGGTCGCAGCCCGTGACCTTTGCGCAGAAGACCTTGCACCTGGTGGCGACATCGGTCGATTGACCGTGTTCACCAAGGATGCTTTGGAGGATCTCAACTGAGGTGATGATTATGAACGCATACGATATTATCCTCCAACCATGGCTGACTGAGAAATCGATGGAAGCTCGGACCACCGAGCAACGCCTCGAATTCATTGTCCGCCGAGGCGCAACAAAGAAACAAATCGCTCGTGCGGTTGAGGCGATCTTCGATGTCGAAGTCGCTAAAGTCAACGTACGAAACACAAAGCACGGCAAGCACGCTTCCGTAAGGCTTGCCGAGGGCTATGACGCAGAAGACGCAGCAATGCGCTTGGGAGCTTTCTGAGGTGATGAATCATGGGTAAGAGAATACGTGCACAACGAAAGGGTTCCTCGCCACGCTACCGCGTCGCGAGCCACCGATTCCCAGGTGCGAACCGAATGCCACGCGTGAACAATGTTGTCGGTGAGATCACCGAGCTGATTCACAGCCCGGTCCACTCGGCTCCACTCGCTCGAATGAAGCTCCCTGATGGTGACACCACACTGGTCGTCGCCACAGAAGGCCTAGCCGTTGGATCCTCCGTTGCCATCGGTGACGAAGCAGCCCTTCGACCAGGAAACATCACTTCACTCGCAAACATCCCAGAAGGTACCGCCATCAACAACCTCGAACTTCGTCCAGGTGACGGAGGCAAGGTGGCTCGGGCGGCAGGAAACTCCTGCTTCGTCGAAGCTCGAATTGGTGACAAGGTGCGTGTTCGCATGCCATCTGGAAGCCTACGTGAACTCCCTGCAAACTGTCGAGCCACCATCGGTGTGCTCTCAGGTCACGGACGAGATGAAATGCCTCTGCGAACTGCAGGTGCTGCTTACTACAAGGCCAAGGCCCGTGGTAAGTTGTTCCCACACGTCAGCGGTGTTGCAATGAACCCTGTTGACCACCCACACGGCGGTGGAAACCACCAAGCCGTTCACGGTCCTAACTCAGTCGCTCGTGGCACCCCACCTGGTGCTAAGGTCGGTCTGATCGCACCAAGCCGAACCGGCCGAGGCCGAGGAAAGAAAATTTGAGGTGATGATGTATGGCACGAAAGAAGAAGAAGTCGTTTATGACCCCAAAGGCCAGTCGACGAAAGGCACGAAAGCGCCTGTCGACCACCTCCGGCCGAATCAAGAAGGAATTCACCTACCGTGGATACACTGTGGAAGAGTTGTCCAACATGTCCTTGTGGCCTGCTGAAGACGCATCCGCACCATCTGTGATCACCCTCCTGCCTGCTCGAGCACGTCGCTCCATGGCTCGTGGGTTCTCAGTTGAGAACGAGCATTTCCTAGCCCGTGTTCGCCGATCAAACGGCTCCACGGTCCGAACCCACCGACGTGACATGCCAATTCTTCCTGAATTTGTTGGGAAGACCATCGCCGTCTACAGCGGACAAGCCTTTGTCCCAGTCGAGATTAAGCCAGAAATGATTGGCCACTACCTCGGTGAATTCGCAATTACCCGCAGAGGCGTCGCACACAGCGGCCCTGGTGTTGGTGCAACTCGGTCGTCGAAGCACGTACCGCTAAAGTGAGGTGTTATGTATGGTTAAATCACAAATGGATCGCCGATCAAAGCGCCGTGAGCTCCCTCAAAAGGGCTACACTCAACTCCTTCAAGGCAACCGCTTGGCTACCGCCCGTGCCACAAATGTGGACATGCACGTCAAGCATTGTTTCGAAATCTGCCGCCATGTCAAGCGCATGAAGGCAGGACAAGCCATCGAGTTCCTCAACGAGGTTCTCCGTATTGACTCCAACCGAGCAGACGTTCGCCGAAAGGCGGTTGCTGTCCCATTCCGTTTGGGCAGTGGTAACAAGAAAAAGAAGCGAACCGGTCCGTCAATGGTTGGACACCGCAAAGGCGGCGTTGGCCCTGGCCGATACCCGGTCAAGGCATCCCGTGCAATCATCAAGTTGATTGAAAGCGCAATGGAAAACGCCCGACACCAATACGAAGATGTGGATCCAGAAGAAATGGAAATCACCCACATCGCAGCTCACCGTGGACAAATCAAGAAGGGATTCATCCCCCGTGCCCGTGGACGAGCGACCCCTTCGAACCATTACCGTGTAAATCTCGAGGTTTTCCTCGAAGATTTCTCCGTCCAAGAGGACGAGTTGGAGGACGACTTCTGAGGTGATTGATTATGGCTGGAAAACAAAGTACTGTACGAACCATCGTAAACCGCAACGTCGAGCGACACCTTGTCAAGGAATTCTTGATGGCGAACACCAAGCGCTCCGGATTCGGTGCACTTGACATTCGTCGAACCCCACAAGGAACTGAAGTCACCGTTCACGCTGAACGCCCCGGAATGGTCATTGGCCGAAAGGGGAAAATCATCAACGAGTTGCAGAAGCGCCTCAACGAAGAATTTGACCTGGAGAATCCAAAGCTCAAGGTCGAAGAAATCGAAAAGGCAACCCTCAATGCTCAAGTTATGGCGGAAAAGATCGCATCTGCGCTCGAGCGTGGCTGGTATTATCGCCGTGCTGGACATAGCGCTGCACAGAACATCATGGACGCTGGCGCCCGTGGTGTCATCGTTACCGTTGCTGGTAAGTTGACAGGATCGAGAAACCGAACTCAGAAGTTCATCCTCGGTCACGTGAAGTATTGCGGTGAAACCGCTTTGCAACACATGGATGTCGGCTATTCAGTTGCTGTCAAGAAACTTGGTACCATCGGTTGCACCGTTGCTATCATGCGACCTGGCACCCGCTTGCCACACGAAATCAGCATCTTCTCGGAAGAGGATCTGCGCATCCGTGCAGAGCAAGCAGCGCAAGCCGAAGCCGCTGCACCATCGGAGGCGAGCGAATGAGTTACGTTTCCAACAGAGAAATCGCTTCCATGAGCAAGGATGCTCGTGAATCACGGTTGCTTGAACTCCAAGAAGAGTTGTTGCAACTTCGTGCTGAACAGGCATTGGGTGGTACTCCATCCAACATCGGTGCTTACAAGGCAACCCGCCGAAGCATCGCCCGTCTCAAGACACACATGAGCCAATGAAGTGAAACCACAGGAGAAGATTGACTATGGCGGCCATTTGTAATGTATGCGGACTCCCTGATGAGTTGTGCATCTGTCAAGAAATCGCCAAAGAACAACAACGAGCCATCCTTTCAACAGACCGACGACGATATGGAAAAATTGTAACCAAGGTAGAAGGAATCGACGACTCAGCAATTGACATCAACAAATTAGCCAAGATTCTCAAGAACAAATGCGCAGCCGGTGGTACAGTGAAAGGACGAACAATCGAACTCCAAGGCGATCACAAGAAGAAGGCTGCTGGCGTACTCAAAAACGAAGGATTCAATGTGGAGGTTCGATGATATGACAATCTACAACAGCACTTGGATCGGTTCGATGATGAACATCGTCGAATCCAACGACCCGACCCTCATTGGTCGAAGCGGTCTCGTCCTTGACGAAACCAAAAACACCCTGGTCATGCTCGAGAAAGACACATCTGTCCGAATCGGGAAGTCCAGCATCAAATTCACCCTCGACAACAGCGATGTTGTCGTTCAAGGCGCACTGGTTGGTCAGCGCCCAGAAGACCGAACCAACCGAAAATACAGGATGGCCTGATACTATGCGAGACATCGGAGTAGACGTGAAAAACCCCACCGAAGAGTGGGACGGAGATGCAAATTGCCCCTTCTATGGTAGCCTACGCCTTCGCGGCCAGGTGCTAGAAGGAACGGTTTCCAGCCTCGGTATGCAAAAAACGATCACCATTGAGCGAAACAACGTTCGCTACATGGAGAAGTACGAACGATTCGAAAAGCGAACCAGTGTCCTTTCCGCTCACCTTCCAGCATGCATTGGTGAAGTCGCGATTGGTGACACGGTCAAAGTCATGGAATGCCGCCCTCTATCAAAGACGGTTTCGTTCTGTGTCATCGAAACCACCGGAGGTGAGGCCTGATGCGTGGTATCGCAGGACGCCAAACCCGTGGTTTGCCAACCGCTGCACGATTGCATGTTGCTGACAACACCGGCGCAAAGATTGTTCAAATCATCAACATTCTCAAACTCGGAAACACCATTCGACGTTACCCAGCTGGTGGCGTTGGTGACCTTGCAAAGGTCTCCGTCAAGAAGGGAACTCCAGAAACCCGACGCCAGATGTTTAACGCTGTTATCATCCGACAACGCCGACCATTCCGCCGTGTCGATGGAACATGGGTCCAATTCGAAGACAACGCTTGCGTGATCACGAACGAAAAGGGTGACGTCCAAGGATCGGACATCAAAGGCCCAGTTTCTCGAGAAGCAGCAGAACGCTGGCCAAGAATTGCAGCAAATGCAAAGCAAATCATCTGAGGTGAAATCATGGTAAAGAGTATGAAACCAGGAAAGCAACGAAAGGCGCATTACAACGCTCCTATGCACGAAAAGCGCAAGCGCATTGCCGCTCGCCTACAACTCAAAGATCGAGACGAGCGTTTCGATGGTGTTCGCACCGTCACCGTACGTGTCGGCGACACTGTCAAAGTTGTCCGTGGCGATCTCGCCAACGGAGGCAAGCGACACGGTGGCAAGCGAGGGGCAGATCCTCTCGTCGGCACTGTGATTCGTATCGATTCAGAAAAAGGGCGTCTTTACATTGAAGGTGCCAAGGCCTCCAAGGCCGATAACAAAGAAGAGGCGGTCCCGGTCCACTCTTCCAATGTCGTCGTCGTCCGTTTGGACGAGACTGACAAGTTGCGAATGCAACAACTCACCGGTAACAGGAGCTGAAGAATATGGGAAGCAGTAACCACTTGAAGCGATTGACCATGCCACGCAGTTGGGCACTCCCTCGAAAGACCACCGTTTGGGTCACACGCCCAACACCTGGAGGTCACCCGCTCGAGTTGTGCATGCCAATCAACCTCGTCATCCGTGACGTGCTTGGCTTCGCTCGCTCAACCCGTGAAGTTCGACACATTCTCCACAACGGATTGGCTAAGGTCGATGGACGCATCTGCAAAGAAACTCGACGTGGCGTTGGTCTCATGGACGTTCTTACGCTCGGTGACACCCACTACCGCTGTGTTCTTGACCACAACGGACGCCTCCGATACCGCCAAATCTCTGCTGATGAAGCTGCCTGGAAGGTTTGCCGAATCGAAGGAAAGAGCACCATCAAGGGAGGAAAGACTCAACTTAACCTCCACGACGGACGAAACATCCTCGTTGACGATGCATCTGAATACTCCACAGGAAGTTCCCTCAAGATCTCCTTGCCAAGCCAAGACATCATCGAGCACATCAAGTTCGCCGAAGGCGTGCGCTGCTACCTCATCGGTGGAGCACACGTTGGTGGATTCTCCAACATGACCTCTTACGAAGTGAAGCGTTCGAGCATGGCCAATGAAGTTCAATTCGAGGACTTCGGCACCGTCGCTACAAACGTGTTTGCAGTTGGCGACTCTGCGCTCCCAAACACTGAGGTGGTTGAATGAGCGAGACTGTCAACCCAATGACCGTTCCACGCATCACGAAAGTGAGCGTTAACATCGGTGTCGGTGAAGGTGGAGAACGCCTCGTCAACGCAGAGAACGTGCTTGAACTTGTGACCGGTGTCAAACCACAACGCACCCTTGGACGCATCCAAAACCGTGACCTCAAGGTTCGCCAAGGCGCACCAATCGGTTGCAAGGCGACCATGCGTAAGCAAGAGGACATCAAGAAGTTCCTCACCGACGCTTTTTGGGTTCGTGAGAACCTGATTCCTACTTGGAACTTTGACCGAGAAGGTAACCTCTCGTTCGGTGTCCGAGACTACACAGATTTCCCAGGACAGAAGTACAACCCGGACATCGGAATCTACGGTATGGACATCACCGTTGTTCTTGAGCGACCTGGTCACCGTGTGAGCCGCCGCCGCCGTGCTAAGGGCAAGGTCGGTATGGATCACCGTGTCACACCTGACGAATCACGAGCCTGGTTTGTTGAAAACTACGGCATCACCATCATGGAGGAATGAAAATGGCAAGAGATCACGGAGAAAAAATTGGACGTACCATTGGCTGCCGACGCTGTGGACGAAAGCGCGGAATGATTCGACGACACGGATTGCGTGTTTGTCGACAATGCTTCCGCGACATCGCCCCTTCGATTGGCTTTAAGAAAATGAATTAAGGAGGAGAAAGATATGCAATTTGATCCACTCAACGACGCACTCATCAAGATGTACAACGCAGAGCAAGCAGGGAAGTTCAACGTTGAACTTGCTCCTGCTTCAAAGCTGCTTGGCAATGTCTTGGAAATCATGCAAAAGTCTGGCTATGTCGGCTCCATCGACCGAAGTGAAGATGGTCGGGGCGGCTCTTACACCGTCGAACTTCGCGGCGCCATCAACCGATGCGGTACGGTCAAACCCCGTCACAGCATCCGACGCCAAGAATACGACCAATGGGAAACACGCTACTTACCTGCGCAAGACTTTGGCCTTCTGATCCTAACAACGAACTCCGGTGTTATGCATCACTATGATGCAAAAGACGCCCGTATTGGTGGTAAGCTGCTGGCTTACGTATACTGAGGTGAATATTATGGTAAAAATCGACAGAATCGAACATTTCGTAACCATCCCTGAAGACGTCACAGCGGCGCTCAGTGAAGATGGCGTCGTCACCATCACCGGTCCGAAAGGATCGTTGTCACGAAGCTTCCAAAGCACATCCATAGTGATCCTCGAAGAGGGCGGTGGACTTCTCGTGCGGGTCGATATGCCTCGCCGAAAGCAACGCGCTTTGGCTGGAACATGGAACGCTCACTTGAACAACATGGTCAAGGGTGTCACCAAAGGATTCACCTACAAACTCAAGGCATTGTACTCTCACTTTCCTATGACTATGGCAGTGAAAGGCAACACCTTTGTTGTGAACAACTACTTCGGAGAGCGAGTCCCTCGTACCTCTGATATTCTCAGCGGTGTTGAAGTTAAAGTCAGCAACAAGGTGGAAGTCACCGTTTCCGGTATCGACAAGGAAAACGTCGGCCAAACCGCAGCAAACATCGAACGAAGCACCACGGTGAAGAACCGTGACCGACGTGTGTTCCAGGATGGAATATACCTCATCCACAAGGAGTGATATGAATGGCAGAAGATTATCAGAAAATGACCGTTGCTGAACTCAAGGAACTCCTCAAGGAGGCAAACTTGCCGCTCTCTGGCAAGAAAGCTGATCTCGTTGCTCGCCTCGTCGAAGCAAACGATGCTGCTCCTGCAGCAGAAGAACCGTCCGATGACGAATGGGACGACGATGGCGACTGGGACGACGAAGCAGTTGAAGGCCATGTTGCAAAGCAAAAGCCAGTTCTTGATGATGACATCAAGGCAGCCCTCGCACTTCGTGCTGAACAAAAGAAAATGACTCCGTCGTTCCGCCGAACCGAATGGTTCCGTTACAAGCGATTGTCTCGCTCCGGATGGCGTGCACCTCACGGAATGGACAGCAAGCAACGACGAAACTACCGCTACCGTAGCTCCCTTGTCCGTGTTGGACACGGAAAGGTCGCTACAGCACGTGGTCTACACCCCTCTGGCTTCCAAGAAGTCATGGTCCAGAACACAACCGATCTCGAATCCATCGACCCAGAAACCCAGGCCGCACGAGTTGGCCGAGGCGTCGGTGGCCGAAAGCGAGAACACATTTACTCACGTGCCGATGAACTCGGTATCCGTGTGCTCAACCGAAGGAGGGATGTTTGATGCAAATCACCAACCAAAAGCGACTCGCTGCCAAGATACTTACCAAGATGACCGGAAGAGAAGTCGGTGTCCACCGAGTGTGGATTAACCCCGCTTATGTCGACCAAATTTCATCGGCAGTTCAAACCGATGACATTCGTGAATTCATTGACGAAGGCTGGATCAAGGCCAAGCCGATCAAGGGCACTTCCCGTGTTCGAGCCCGTGCACGTCTTGAACAAAAGCGTAAGGGACGTCGTAAGGGTCAAGGAAAGCGATCTGGTACGGCAAATGCCCGTAACCCTCGTAAGAACCGCTGGATGCGAACCATCCGTTCCCAACGCCGAGTCCTCAAAGACATGCGGGAAGACGGTACAATCGAGAAGTCGGAATACCGCCGCTACTACCTCAAAGCAAAGGGTGGATCCTACCGTTCCATCGCCCACATGCGCTCTCAGATGACCCTTGAGGGTGTTGCAAACGCCGGAGGTGATGAGTGATGCGAGGTACACAACGCCGCTCCATCTTCCGCCGACGAAAGGCCGGTCTGACCGACTACCGTCGCCGTTTGAAGCTTCTACGCGGTCGCAAGCCTCGTGCTGTGGTTCGCATCTCAAACACCCGAACCACCTGTCAACTTGTTGACTGGGCTGCGTCTGGAGACCTTGTCAAGGTCACTTCAACAGGCTCAGATCTGATGAAGAAGTACGGATGGCCCGAAGACTTCTCGCAGAAGTCGGTGCCTGCTTCATACTTAGTTGGATTTGCTATGGGCAAAGCCGCTATCGCTCAAGGCTGCGAAGAAGCCGTGCTCGATGTTGGACTCGCAGCCACCCCAGTCGGTGGACGTGTGTTTGCAGCACTCAAAGGCATGGTCGACGCTGGCCTTGAAATCCCACACGGCGAACATGTGTTGCCGGACGAAGATCGAGTCAACGGTGCTCACATTGGTGACAACATCGCAGGCGCAGTCGAAAGCACAAAGAAATCCATCGAGGAGGCATACTGATGACAGAAGAAGAAGTTCAACAAATGGCCCCAGGTCTCATGCAAGCGTACGCTCCTGAGGAACCTGAAGAAAACACAGAAGGTCGCCGACCTCGCCGACGCAATCAGGACGACCCAATCATTGCACTGCGCAAGTGGGTCCCTCGTACACGGCTCGGACATGCAGTTATGGCTGGAGAAATCTTGACTTACGAGCAAGCCCTTGCAAGCGGCTTGCCAATCCGTGAAGTTGAGATTGTGGATGCTCTCATCCCCGGTCTTGAAGACGATGTGATCAAAGTGAACATGGTTCAACGAATGACAGACAGTGGTCGACGTGTTCGCTTCAACGTCATGGCTTGTGTTGGTAACCGAGACGGCTATGTCGGTCTTGGCATGGCTAAGGCAAAGGAAGTCGCAACAGCAATTCGAAAGGCCATCACAGCCGCTAAGTTGAACCTCATTTCTGTTCAACGTGGAAACGGTTCTTGGGAATCATCCGCAGGACCAGGTACCTCGATTCCTTTCAAGACTCATGGCCGCTCGGCCTCAACTCGAGTGACCTTGATGCCCGCTGCCAAAGGCAAGGGCCTCGTGATCGGACAAACCGGTAAGCGAGTGCTCGACCTTGCTGGTATCACTGATGTACTCTCCCGAACAAAGGGACAGACTCGCACCACAATCAACTATGCAGCTGCTACATTCAATGCGCTGCACAACATGAACACAACCCGTGTTCCAGAGGAACTTGCGGATCGCTTGTTCATTCACAAAGGGAGGCTGCTCGAATGACATTCATCGTTGTCCGTGCACGAAGCAACGTCGGTGTTGAACGCACCATCAAGGACACAATGCTGCACCTGAACCTCACCAAGGTCAACCACGCAGTGATCATTCCTGATAACGCACAGTACCGTGGAATGCTGCAAAAGGCCAAGGATTACATCACATGGGGCGAAGCTACCGAAGAACTCGTCGAGAAGATGTTGAGCGGTCGTGGCCGAATGGTCGGCGATGCGCCACTTACCGATGAAATCGTTGCAGAACACACAGATTACACAAACATGGCTGAATTTGCTAAGGCAATCACAGCCGGTGAAACAACCGTCAAGGCTGTTCCAGATTTGAAGCGAGTCTTCCGACTCCACCCTCCACGTGGTCCAAAAGGATGGGGCGGCATCAAGCGCTCCTACACCGTTGGAGGCGCCCTCGGGTCTCGAGGGGAAGCAATTGGTGCGCTCGTAGAGCGAATGATTTGAGGTGATGATGAATGGGAACAAAAGCAAACAAGCATCGTGGACGCAACCGATACCATGGCCGTGGCAAGAAAGCTGGCCGTGGCGCAGGTAAGCGTGGCGGACGTGGAAACGCTGGTATGAACAAGCACCGCGTGATGACCAGAATCAAGTACATGCCAAACCACTGGGGTATGCACGGCTTCAACCGTCATCCAAAACTCCGCACCGTTTACGTTACCGTGAACGTGAGCCAACTTGAAGACATGGCTGATGGAAAGGACTCCATCAACCTCACCGAACTGGGAATCGACAAGATCCTCGGTAGCGGCCGAATCAGCACAGCATTGACCGTCACCGTGTCAGAAGCAAGTGCAAAAGCCGTTGAAAAAATTGAAGCCGCCGGTGGCTCTGTTGAGTCCGATGGCGATGACGAATGGGACGAAGAGTGAGTTCATACAAACGAATGAACCTTAATGCTCTTAACCAAATCACATAACCAACAAAGGAGGATGAACGATGAAGCACAAGCCAATTCCATGGGCCGTTGCCTTAACAGGGGTACTTTACTGGGGTCTCCTCATCTATTGGGCATCTGACGATCTGAACTCAACAGGGGCTCCAAGGGATGCTGCTTTGTTTGGTATTATCTTCTCAGTGGTCTATGTCGCCTACACCATGGCGTGCTTCCAAATGGACATGCCAGAGGGGCTGAAAGACGCTCCAGTGATTGGCCGCTATGGTAAGTTGCTTGCATGGCTTGCCTTTGTCGGAATCGCAACCTTCTATGTACGTCCTGAAGCCTGGCTCGAGGGCGTTTGGGGCGGTTATGCAGACGGCGTAGGTTTCTTCCTTGTGGGTATTATTCTGCTTGGATTTGGTGCCGCTGCCGTGCTTACTTGCTTCATGTGGAGCGGGGATAAGAGCAGCCGCTTGTACGCACTTCGTCGCTTCGTCGATGTCTATCCAACCATCACCAAGCCAGAGCGACACGTTCGATTCAACGAAAAGATGTGGACGACAACCTTTGTCTTGATCATCTACTTCGCAATGACCAACGTCATGCTTTACGGTCTATCCGGACAAGCTCTTGACTTGTTCAGTGGTTTCCGTTCCATCATGGCTGGTGCTTCTGGAACCATCATGCACTTGGGTATTGGACCAATTGTTACCGGTTCGATTATCATGCAATTGTTTGCTGGTGCCAAGATCATTCGTCTTGACCTCGGGGACACTGAAGACAAAGCAATGTACCAAGGTGTACAGAAGTTGCTCGTTCTCATTATGATTCCAATTGAATCGATTCCACAAACTTACGGTTTCCTCGACCCAACAGAGATGTTGATTGACACCTACGGTCTTGGATGGGCGAACTTCGTCATTGTCGCTCAATTGTTCGCAGGCTCATACCTCGTGTTCTTGCTGGATGAATTGGTCAGCAAGTGGGGTATTGGATCTGGTATCTCACTCTTCATCGCTGCAGGTGTGGCTCAATCAACCTTCGTTGGTACGCTCTCACCGCTTGCGGCTACTACAGGCGTACCATATTCACTCCAAAACCCTCCATCCGGGACACTTCCGATGATCTTCTACATGTTCCGGGAAGCGACGAATGCTGAGATGATCTCGAACAATGGGTTCGAAACGATGCTTCTGACGCACGTCAATCCTGTTGCGGCTCTGTTCTCGTCCGTTGTCGTGTTCTTGGTCGTGGCCTATGCAGAATCTTCAAAACTCGAACTGCCGCTTACCCACGGAAAGGTCCGTGGTCACCGTGGAAAGTACCCGATTCGATTGGTTTATGCGTCCAACATTCCGGTCATTTTGATGGCGGCATTGCTCGCAAACATCAACATGTTCTCGCTCCTCTTCTGGAGCCATCCAACGCTTTCTCAAACACCGATTTTAGGTCGTCAAGGTTGGGGTTCAGCCTCTGAATTCATCGGGACCTATGATGCCGGCCAAACCACCGCTTCCGGAGGGTTTGCCTGGTATGCAAGCATGGTCAACGGTGTGAACGATTGGATGATTCCACTGCTCAACCAGCAAGGCGATGTCTTCGGGCATAGCCTGACCCAAATCATGGTCCACGTCGTGTTTTACGTGGTGTTAATGACGGTTGGTTCGATGGTCTTTGCGAAGTTCTGGATTGACACCACGAACATGGGAACAAAGGATGTTGCGAAGCAGATCGAGCGAACAGGAATGCAGATTCCTGGTTTCCGCAAGAACCCGAAAATCTTGGAGAAGATTCTCGAAAATTACATTCCACCAGTGACCTACTTCTCTGGTGCCTTTGTCGGTCTTTTGGCTGCTGGTGCTGATTTGCTTGGTACGGTCGGTAATGCGACTGGTACAGGTCTCTTACTGGCTGTTGGTATCATTCTCAGGACCTATGAGCAAATCCAAAAGGAACAAGCCATGGAAATGCATCCGATGATCCGTCAGTTCTTCGGCGCTGATTGAGGAATGCACCGAGTGTGAACGGCCGCCATAAGGTGGCACCATAGCAGCGCAATGCGAAGCTTGCCCACGCAACCCTTGGCTTGGAAACGGTCGGTTTCGTTGGCATCTATGGCTCCAAAGCATAACCGCCACCATACCGTTAATCTTCTCTTAGTGAGTTTGGATTCAGTGGGCGAATGAGTTGCTTTGCTCAATCCATCGCAATGGGGTTATGACGGGTATAAATTCAAAGCAGACTCTGTTTCATTGACTTCTATGCAAGAGGGAGATTTTTGATTCCATTCACAAAACCGGCGAGCCCTGTGATCTGGGTTCGACCTTATCACCAACTCTCAATAGATTCATTGGAGGATGGTAAAGTCATCGTCAAAAAAGCCTCTAATGGACATTCTATAGAAAAAATAGGTCGTTTCCTCGGGGTTGCTGTTGCTCTGTGTTTAATTGTCGTCCCGCTGATTTTAGCAGGGTGGAACGTTCTCGAAAACGCAGTTAACTCTGATGAAGAAACCGACCCATGCAGTTCCTTTAACGGCGGTGAATCCATTGAATTCGATGATGTTGGTTTTTTGTGCTTGGATTACAATGAAAGCATTTCAGCCAGATCGTTTGAAACAGCAGAAGAGCATTTCAAGTTTGAATCTGATTGGGGTGGGTTTGAGGAATTCCGTTGGGCTCAAACCGGCGATGTGGTGACGTTGTGCATTGTGGATTCGTACTACGATGAATATTGGTGTGAGAATATGATTCGAGTTCAAGATTCATTGCCAAATCAGAACCTTTCGTATTACTCCATTGATGGCTCGATGACCTCAGATATGCCTTCTTGGGTCAACGATCGCCCCTCCTCAGTGGATGTGGATTACGAATCATCAACGGTCGGGCCTTTTGGTGCTGATCGGCTTATGAAGTCCCTTGATGATGGCTCCGGATGGGAGCAACTGGAGGTTCGTTCATACAACGCAAACAGCTTTGAGATATCGATCTATTACGCAGCAATGGAACGCGGTATGTTCGAGAGCATCCTCCCTTACATGCTATCCATCTTTTTTGGCTTGGTCATTTTATTGCGTTCAGGGGTTCGTATCCCCCTTCTCGAATTCGATCAACAGCACTCAAAGATCCAACGACGCCTCAACATTGGTACGCCTCTGTCGAAGTATGATTGGACCGGTGTTGACTTCCAAAATTTGACGCTTGCTGAGCATTCATTCACTGTGACACACCATCATTCCGGAGACGAACACACGTCCTCGAGTACAAGCTACTCGCATCACACAGGGCTTAATTTGAGTTGCACCTATGATGGCGGTTCCCATGTTCTTCTTTTCATTGAAGACAAGGATGGACGGGAACGAAGGGACCTTGTTGATCAGTTGTTCAAGGCCCTCAATTTAGAATCTCCTTTCCAGGCTGGGCCCAATTTCGCGCCACCGGTACCCTCTGCTGAACAGGGTGTGATTCTACCTCCTCTCGTGACGAACACATCGATTGTTGAGGCTGAAGAAACGCCTTCATCAGAAGTTCAGGAAGAAGCGGGTGAGGTCCAGGGCTCCGGTGGTTTCTGGGATCAGGCCTGATGCAAACTATTGCATCGACACTCCTCCAAGGTGTTGAAGGCGGAGCCAATCCCGAAAACAGCACATTTTGGACTTACAACCGTATAATCCGTACCTGAACCGCACCTTGCCTACGGGGTTCTTTCATCCGTGCCACAAATTGGACGGTTCAACCCCCATAAAACGATGGCATTTTCCAACGCAGTGCGTTGGTTTCACCCCCTTTGATAGTCGGGTACTTTGATATAGGGGAGGTGAGTGGCCAAGTTGCTTGCGTAGTTGAGAACGGCGTTGGCGGCAGAGTCTCCGGACAATGAAAGCCGCCATCCTCTTGACACGTGGAGCCGAAGCGATTGCGATTCTGAGAAACCTTCCCCCCACGGAAGCTCGCTCAGGGTCAGGTAGGTGATCGAGATTATGACGTATTTTTGTGTAAGAAGCATTAGTGCATTATACTCTCGCCAATTTTTTTAGGACAGCAAATTCAAATGAATTTCAGCGACAAGTAGCCCAAGGATCATAACAAGAGAAATCTGGTTGATCCTGCCAGAGGCGACCGCTTTTGGAGTTCGATTAAGCCATGCGAGTAGAATGAATTAGATCATTGCAAACTGCTCAGTAACACGTGGATAACCTGCCCTATGCTCTGGGATAACCTCGGGAAACTGAGAAGAATACCGGATAGACCACTACGCCTGGAACGGTATGTGGTTGAAAGGTCACGGCATAGGATGGGTCTGCGGCGTATCAGGTCGTAGGGGGTGTAAAGGACCTCCTAGCCATCGACGCGTACGGGTTGTGGGAGCAATAGCCCGGAGATGGATTCTGAGACACGAATCCAGACCCTACGGGGTGCAGCAGGCGCGAAAACTTCACACTGCAGGAAACTGTGATG
>Ga0209603_1000294_pt1 | contig 61690 bp, 57 predicted proteins | sample COGITO_mtgs_1206_FD_184812 | JGI IMG/M metagenome (GOLD analysis project Ga0209603, IMG submission 184812) | Pelagic marine microbial communities from North Sea - COGITO_mtgs_120607 (SPAdes) (version 2) | ecosystem: Environmental > Aquatic > Marine > Epipelagic ...
GTGGCTTCGTGAAAACCACAAAGGATGAGTTTAAGCTTTCCAGGATAGGTGTTGACATCTCCAATAGCATAAATGCCCGGGATATTGGTTTGATAGTCCAAACTGTTGTCAACTTTGATGGCATTTTTCTCTATTTCCAATCCCCAGTGGGCGATAGGACCCAATTTGGGGGTGAGTCCAAAAAGGGGTATAAAATGATCGACGGGGTGGGTAGCCTCTACCCCCAGGGTGTCAACTGTAACGGCCTCTAACTGGGTATTTCCTTTTAGCGCCGTGACTTCGGCAGGGGTAATGAGTTGGATTTTGTTCTGGTCTTTAAGTGCCTGTACTTTTTCTACGGAGTCCAGTGCTCCTCTAAATTCATTGCGACGGTGAATCAGGGTAACTTCTTGAGCCAGTTCGGCCAAAACGATGGTCCAGTCCAATGCAGAGTCTCCTCCCCCAGCGATAAGTACTTTTTGATTTCGGTATTTTTCGGGATCACGGATAATGTAATCAATACCCTTGTCCTCCCATTTTTGAAGGCCCTCTAGATTGGGTTTACGAGGTTCGAAAGTACCCAATCCACCTGCAATAGCAACAACAGGGGCTTTGTGCTGGGTCCCTTTGTCGGTCGTAACTATAAAACTGCCATCCGCTTGTTTTTGAATGTCTTGTGCTGTTTCACCCAGTGTAAAACCGGGTTGAAAAGGTTGAATTTGCGTCATCAGTTGATCGACCAAGTCTCCCGCCAAAATTTCGGGGCGAGAAGGAATATCATAGATGGGTTTTTTGGGATAGATTTCAGCACATTGTCCTCCTGGCTGTGCCAAAGAATCGATTAGGTGACATTTTAACTTGAGGAGTCCCGCTTCGAATACGGCAAATAGTCCTGTCGGGCCAGCCCCAATGATAATAATGTCGGTTTTAATCATTGTTTTATGCAGGATCTACACTGACAACTTCCTCGATCTGAGGAACGTGTTTTTTGATGGTCATCTCTACTCCCGATTTCAGGGTCATTTGGTTAACGGAACAGGCTACACAAGCGCCGTGAAGTTGTACCTTTACTTTTTTGTCATCTTCTATTCCGACCAAAGATATGTCGCCACCATCGGAGGCCAAAAAGGGTCGAATTTCTTCCAATGCTACCAATACTTTTTCTTCTATTTGTTGAGTATCCATATGAATTATTTTATCGCTGCACAACCCACCATATTGGTGATGGCTACAGCTTTGGTTGGAGGTAAACTGGTGTTTCGTTTGAGCAATTGGGTAACCAAGTTTTGGGTAACTTCTACCATGGATCGCTGTATGGGTGTCCCTTCTTGGAGTGCAGCGGGTCTTCCCACATCGGCGGCCTCTCGAACGCTTTGCACCAAAGGTAAGGCCCCTAGGAAAGGGACGTTTTTATCGATGGCCAGATTTTCGGCACCCTGTTTCCCGAAAATATAGTATTTGTTGTTAGGCAGTTCCTCGGGGGTAAAGTAGGCCATATTTTCGATGACCCCCAATACGGGTACTTGAATGTTTTCTTGGTTGAACATGGCGATTCCTTTTTTGGCATCAGCCAATGCTACGTTTTGCGGGGTACTGACCACTACTGCGCCATTGAGTGGCAGGGACTGAACAATACTGAGGTGAATATCGCCTGTACCGGGCGGAAGGTCGATCAATAAAAAGTCTAACTCGCCCCAGTCGGCATCAAAAATCATTTGATTGAGGGCTTTGGCCGCCATAGGACCACGCCAGATAACGGCTTGGTTGGGTTTTGTAAAAAAACCAATGGACAGAACTTTGACCCCATAGTTTTCAACAGGAGCCATCTTGGATTTGCCGTTTACATTAACAGACAAGGGTCTTTTGCCTTCCATGTCAAACATAGTGGGTATGGAAGGGCCATAGATATCGGCATCCAACACGCCTACTTTACAGCCCATTTGGGCAAGGGTAACCGCTAAATTGGCGGTAACCGTAGATTTTCCTACCCCTCCTTTTCCTGAGGAGACCGCAATGATGGAGTCGATACCAGCAATGGGCTGCCCTTTTATGGGTGTTGCAGGCGGAGGAGCTTCTACTTTGGTGTTGATTTTGATTTTGGCCTTGGGATGCACTTTTTGGTGTAGTACTTCAAGGATGGTGACCTCTAACTTTTTACGAGCTTGTAGGCTGGGGTTTAACAAACGAACATCAAGGTCAATTTCGTCGCCAAAAACCATGATGTTGGTCACTGCCTTGCTGTCAATCAGGTTCTCTCCAGCTCCAGGGGCGGTGATGGTCTTTAAGGCATCTACCACTTCTTGCTTGTTCAATTTCATCTCCAGCAGGCTTAATTTTTAGCTTACAAATATACTTCAATCTGTTCAGAAACAAAAGTTTAGACTTCAATTTCAAAGGGAGGCAGGGTAGTATTGGGATCCCAAAAAAAATCTTCGAAATCGACAATTTGATCATTCTCTACGCTGATCCCCTCACTTTCAAGGAGTTGTTGCATCAGTTTTGAGCCAGAAAAATGGTGCTTTCCGGTCAACAATCCTTTACGGTTGACCACTCGATGGGCAGGAACTTCTGGCTGGCTGTGGGCAGCATTCATGGCATAGCCAACCATTCTAGCACTCCGTGGATGGCCCAAATAACGGGCGATCGCACCATAGGAGGTGACCCTTCCAAAAGGGATTTTTTTGACAATGGTGTAAACTAGACTGAAAAACTGAGACATTAATTGAATTGAAATTGAAGGTAAGTGATGGGTTTGTTTTGTTCCAAAAATATTTTTTCATAGAAAGTTTGTACTGCAACAGCCACCTTTGGCGCTTGGGGGTTGTTGTAAATGTCATGGTGGGCATAACACAATTCATAGGCTGGATCGTTTAGAATTCCCAAGGTATAACCGTGTAAAAATTCACTGTCGGTTTTAAGATGAACACTGCCTTTGGGGTGCAATATTTGTTTGTATTTTTTTAAAAATTCGGGATGGGTCAATCGGTGCTTCGTCCTTTTGAACTTGATTTGTGGATCGGGAAAAGTAATCCATATTTCGGATACTTCTTGGGGCGCAAAAAGGGTGTCGATCTGCTCGATCTGGGAACGGACAAAACCAACATTTTCTTTGTTTTGCTCTAATGCTGTTTTTGCTCCTCTCCAAAATCTTGCGCCTTTGATGTCGATGCCGATAAAGTTTTTGTCTAAACTTTCATTGGCAAGGTGAAGGGTGTACTCCCCTTTACCACATCCTAATTCCAAAACTATCGGTCGATCGTTTTTGAAAAATTGGGCGTGCCAATTTCCTTTCATTTCAAAAGCATCATTTTCCAAAAGGGATCGTTCTGGCTGAATGACGTTTTTAAAGGTTTCATTCTCCTTAAAACGTTTGAGTTTGTTTTTACTTCCCATGGCCTATTTCAAAAGACAAAGTTAGCCAATGGTAAATTAATCCTGGTCTTGTTTTACTTCTTTCGTTGCCGTTTGGAGGGTAAAGGAAAATTCTGAACCAATCCCCTCTTTGCTTTCTACAAAAAGTTTTTCCTGATGGGCCTCAATAATGTGTTTAACAATGGACAGTCCTAATCCCGAACCTCCCGCTTTTCGGTTACCCGATTTGTCCACACGATAGAAGCGCTCAAATAGACGCGGTAGGTGTTCCTCGGCCACGCCTTCGCCATTGTCGGTGATTCTAACGATGATTTTTTCGGGATTGAGTTCTTGAATTGCAACTTCCGTTTTTCCCTTTTCTACACCATATTTTAACGAGTTGATGATGAGATTGGTCAGTACTTGTTGAATGCGTTCTTCGTCAGCAAAAACCATTTGGGGGGTAGGGTATTCTTTGTCAAATACAATGGTAATTTTGTTTTTGGTGGCCTGCATTTCCAATAGTTCAAAAACATTTTCTATCAGCTGAATCACATCAAAATAGGTTCGGTCTATGGTTTTGATCCCAGATTCAAATTGGGTGATTAAATCTAAATCTTTGACCACATAGATCAATCGCTCTACTCCCTTGGCGGTTCTTTTTAGATACTTTTCTCTTACATTTTTGTCGTCTATAGCTCCCTCGAGTAGGGTGAGTACATAACCCTGTATGGTAAACAATGGGGTTTTTAATTCATGTGATATGTTACCAATGAATTCCTTACGGTAATCTTCTTTGTCTTTTAAGATTTCTATTTCTAACTTTTTATCATCGGCAAATTTTTGCATGCTTTCTCTAAGCGATTCCATATCAGATTGAACCGTTTGCTGGTTCATGGATACTCCCGAAGGGGAAAGGTCGTTGTAAATGCCCTTGATTTTGTTGAGGATGAATCTTTCTATTCTGTAATGGATCAAGAAAACAGAAAAAATAAAGAACAGTATTGTAAGTAACATCAATTGGATGAGGTTCTCCCTATTGAATGGTAATTCGTTGATGTAAAAAAAAAGGGAGGCCAAAAGGGTCAGTAGCAGCGACAAAGTAGCCGAAAGTCTGAACGCTATTCTGTAATTCTTTAGCCTAAACACTGGTTTTATTTAGAGGGTTTAACGAATTTATAGCCTACGCCTTTGACCGTTTTAAAATATTTATCTCCCACTTTTTCTCTGAGTTTTCGGATGTGTACGTCTATGGTTCTGTCTCCAACTACAACTTCACTTCCCCAAACGATTTCCATGATCTTTTCTCTTTTGACTACTTTTTCTGGCATGGAAGCTAAAAGATAAAAAAGTTCAAATTCTTTTCTGGGCAAGGATATGGTTTTTCCCTTGTTAGTGACCTCATATTGCTCTCTGTCAATGATGAGTTTGCCAAATTGTAGTTTTTCCTGATTTTCTTCTGCTTTTTTGAGTCGACGAAGTAGGGCCTTTACTTTGGAAACAATGATTTTAGGCTTAATGGGTTTGGTGACATAGTCATCGGCTCCTGCATCAAAAGCCGCTACGTAAGAATAATCTTCCCCTCTAGCTGTCAAAAACATTATAATAGTGTCATTAAAAATAGGATCTTTTCTCAATTGCTCACAGGCTTCAATACCATCCGTTTCGGGCATCATCACATCCATTATGATCAGATGGGGAGTCTTTTTTCTGGCCTTTTTTAGGGCTTCATTTCCATTGGAGGCCGTTTTGACGTTGTAGCCCTCCTGCTCTAGATTGTATTTGATGATTTCAATTACATCGGGTTCGTCGTCTACCAAAAGTATTCTGATATCTTTCTTTTTCATGAAGGATTTAAATTAAACTAATATAGAAAAATATCTATGCTCCAAGGTTAAATAAATATCAAATTAGCAGTTGGGCTACATTAGCCATTAATTTTGTTAAATTTGAAATTGAATAGTTTATGATTTTTTTTGATTTGCGATACATTGCTCTCTTATTAATGGTTTTATCTGTGCATTTCGTCAATGCTCAACAGAATGGGGCTGTTGACTTTTTGCAGGATCAATCATCTGAAAAGCTAAAATTTCAATTGTATCCCAATCCCTTGACAGGCGATCTGCTTCACATTGTATCTGGCTCAACGGAAATAAAAAATGTCATGATTCTCAATATTTTGGGAGAAGTGGTTTTTCAAACCTCAACCTATGAGGATCATGTTAGTCCCAGCAACTTGACTGCCGGCATCTATATTGTAAAAATAAAACAGGGAGGTCGTCAAGGACTGAGTCGTTTGGTAGTACCCTGATGAAGGCAAAAAGATGACAATCGATCATTTGGACAATTTTTGGACCCTCGACAACCCAACCCATTTCGATGCTCTGGCTCTCAAAACCTTCCAATTTCAATACGAAAACAATTCTATTTACCGCGCTTTTTGCGATCTGATCAACTGTAATCCCGTTGATGTGGTCTCAACTGAGAATATTCCCCATTTACCCATCTCTTTTTTTAAGTCCAAAAGGGTTTGTTGTTTCGATGATCCCAATGCTTCCTTTTTTAGTTCCAGTACCACTTCTGGAGGTCAAGCTTCAAAGCATTTTTATCAAAATCTCGATGATTATCGAATGAGTTTCCGAAAAGGATTTGAATACTTTTTTGGAGCCATCGAAGACTATACGGTGCTGGCCCTATTACCTTCTTACCTGGAGCGAGAGGGCTCTTCTCTCATTTATATGGCCGATGATATGATACGTAACAGTCAGCATGAAGAAAGTGGTTTTTATCTCAATGGGTGGGAAGAACTTAAAGATCAACTGAATGCATTGGAACGTCAAGGACGTAAAACTTTACTCCTAGGGGTTTCTTTTGGTCTACTCGACTTCGTGGAACGCTATACTTTCGAACTGAAAAACACCATAGTAATGGAAACGGGAGGTATGAAAGGCCGGCGAAAAGAATTGACCCGTGAAGCATTGCACCAACAACTGAGTGAAGGCTTTGGTTGTTCTAAAATTCATTCCGAATACGGGATGACCGAGTTGCTGTCTCAAGCCTATTCCAAAGGCGATGGTCTATTTGAATGCCCTCCCTGGATGCGTGTAGCTGCTCGAGAAAATCAAGATCCTTTCCAAAAACTTCCTTGGGGACAAAGTGGCGGATTGAATATTACTGACTTGGCCAATCGCAATACTTGTGCTTTTATCGCTACCGAAGATTTGGGGATAATTCATTCCGATTCCCAATTTGAAGTATTGGGGCGTTTTGACACCTCCGAAATCAGAGGGTGTAATTTGATGGTGGTCTAGCCTACTACTTTTACAATAAAGTAATTTTTCTTCCCCCTTTGGAGCAGAATGTACTGTCGATCAATTAAATCATCGGAACTGATACGATAGTTTTCATCTGCCTTTATTTTGTTGACCGAAATGGAGTTTTCGCTCAAGGCCCTTCGGGCTTCTCCATTGGATTTCAAAAAAGAGGTTTCAGCAGCCAACAAGGGGATCATGTCGATACCTTTATTGAAATGTGAAAGTTTTATTTCGGCCTGCGGCACTCCTTCAAAGACCTCTAAAAAGGTTTGACGGTCCAATTTTTTTAAGTCTTCTGCGGTAGATTTACCAAACAAAATCTGACTGGCTTGAATGGCTTTTTGTAAGTCTTCCTCTGAATGTACCATAAGGGTAACTTCCTGCGCTATGGTTTTTTGCAACAATCTCATGTGAGGGGATTCTTGGTGTTGCTGGATCAGGTTTTCGATGGTCGCTTTGTCCAATAGGGTAAAGATCTTGATGTAGTTTTGGGCATCTTCATCGGTGGCATTCAGCCAATACTGGTAGAACTTGTAGGGAGAGGTTCGTTCTTTGTCCAACCAAACATTTCCACCTTCTGTTTTTCCAAATTTGGTACCGTCGGTTTTTGTGATCAAGGGACAGGTAATGGCATAGGCTTTACCTGCGACCTTACGACGAATAAGCTCTGTCCCAGTGGTAATGTTTCCCCACTGATCGCTCCCGCCCATCTGTAGCTTGCAATCCATGTTTTGATAGAGGTGTAAAAAGTCATAGCCCTGAAGTAGTTGATAAGTAAATTCAGTGAATGACATACCGACCTTGGCATCGCTACCCAGCCTCTTTTTAACGGAATCCTTGGCCATCATATAGTTGACAGTTAGGTGCTTACCGATGTCACGAGAAAAGTCGATGAGGGTATAATCTTTCATCCAATCAAGGTTGTTGACCAGTTGAGCGGCCAAAGGATTGGCTGCATCAAAATCGAGGAATTTCTGTAATTGTTTTCTGATGCCGTCAACATTTTTTTGAAGGGCAACCCCATCCAAAAGGTTTCTTTCATCGGACTTGCCCGAAGGATCACCAATCATTCCTGTAGCACCACCCACCAATGCTATGGGTCGATGACCCGCTCTTTGAAAGTGGATCAATATCATGATTTGTACCAAACTTCCTATGTGGAGAGAATCGGCTGTAGGGTCGAAACCTATGTATCCTGAAGCACTGTTGCGATTCAAATAGTCCTCAGTTTCTGGCATTATGTCATGTAACATACCCCTCCAACGAAGTTCTTCTACAAAATTTATCTGCATGGCTTTGATTTGCTAGCAAAGATAGATTTATGCCCTAAAACAAAAAATTATTCTTCAAAAAGCATTAGTTTTAATTTATGATTTTGGTCACTGGAGCAACGGGTTTTATCGGTTCTCATTTGATGTGTCGTTTGGCCCAAAAGGATATTTTTCCCGTGGCCTTATTTCGACATGAATCCAATAAAAATAGGGTTCGAGGATTGTTCGAAGCTCAGTTTTCCGATGCTGAGAAACGTTTTGAAAAAATCATTTGGAGAAAAGCAGACTTTAGAGACTTTTCTAGTTTGAACTCGGCCTTTGAGGGGATTACAAAAGTTTACCATTGTGCGGGTTATATTTCGTTGGCCCATAAAGACGCCAACAAGTTACTTGAAATCAATGAAAAAGGTTCGGCCTATTTGGTCGATCTCTGCTTAACCTATAGAATCGAAAAATTGGTTTATGTTAGTTCCATCGCCGCCTTGGGCAATGACCCCACCACGGCTATCATAGACGAAAATACTCCTTGGGACAACAATAGTGACAAAACACCCTATGCCTATTCCAAATACGGTGGTGAAATAGAAGTTTGGAGAGGAATTCAGGAGGGACTGAATGCTGTTATCGTCAATCCAGGGATCGTATTGGGAACCGATAGTCCAATTGCCAAAATACTGGATCGTTATAAGAAAGGATTGAGGTGGTTCACCCCGGGCAGCAATGGCTATGTGGGTATCAAGGATGTGATTGAAGTGATGGATCAACTTATGAACTCTAAAATCAACGGAGAACGATTTATTTTGGTGGCTGAAAATTGGACAGGGAAAGCCATTGCACAACAGATGCTCAGGGTTGGAAATCGAAACAAAGGTGTGATCTGTATTCCAAAAGGTTTATTGTATTTGTTATGGGTTTTGGAACACTTATTACAAGCCTTGGGGCTCAGAAAACGTTTTTTAACCCGTGCCATGATATCGAGTCAATTCGAAAAAAAGGAAATTGACGGAAAAAAAATAAAGTCTTTTATTGATTTTGAATACACTCCCATCGAGGGAATGCTCTGCTAATTTGAATCGATACTAGTATCGGAATCTTACTCCTCCTCCCCTGCTCTTACCATTTTTTGCTCCACAGAGTCTTTTATTATACCGATTTTTATTTGTGCTTTTTTAAATATAGGGATGTATTTCTTAGGGTTTTTGGCATAAAATTCCTGACTGGAAGCCAGTTGAAGACTGTCAATTCCGTATTTATCAAAGAGGTATTGGTCCACCAAAAGATTCTTTTTTTCTTTGATCGCATAGTCATTTCGCTTGATGTTTTTCATCAAAATAATATCTACCACGATATCGCTCATTTGCTCCGGCGGAATAAGGTTGTCGGGAGGTCGGTTGTCTCCAAATTTGGTGCAGGAAAAAAGCATTGCCAGTAAAAGGAGGATTAATTTTCTCATTTATCGCTCAAAAGTAAGTTTTTTGCCCAAGGCGCTTTCAAGGATTTCTCCTTCATTGTAAACCAAATTCCCATTGACAAATGTTTTGACTATGCTGGCCTCAAAAGTAGTTCCTTCAAAAGGAGACCAGCCACATTGGTACAATAAATCTTCTTTTGCGACGGTATTTTTCTTTTGTAGATCCACCAAAACCAAATCGGCATAATAGCCTTGGCGAAGGAATCCACGGTTTTGAATTTTAAAAAGGATGGCAGGATTGTGACAGGCTTTTTCGACCAGCTTTTCTAGGCTTGTTTTGCCTTGTTTTACAGCCGTCAGAAGAGCAGGATAGGCATGTTGTACCAGAGGACCTCCTGAGGGGGCTTTGGTATAGGGGTTTTGTTTTTCTTCTAGGGTATGGGGCGCATGGTCAGTGGCCAATATATCAATCTTATCTTCATTGAGGGCTTTCCAAAGCGCTTCCCGATCACTGGCTTTCTTTACGGCAGGATTCCACTTGATTAGGGTTCCTTTTTCAGGATAATCTTCCTCCGAAAACCAAAGGTGATGCACACAGACTTCGGCTGTTATTTTTTTTTCTGAAAGGGGCTGGGTATTGGAAAATAAAGCGGTCTCAACAGCTGTTGATATATGAAAGACATGGAGCCTCGCCCCAGTGGCTTTGGCCAATTCAATGGCCCGAGAAGAAGAACGATAGCAAGCTGCCTCGCTTCTGATTTCGGGATGTTTTTCTATGGGTATATCATCTCCATACTGATCGATGTGTTGCGCCAAGTTTTCTCTGATGGTGGATTCGTCTTCACAGTGAACAGCAATGGGCAAGTCGGTACTTGAAAATATTTTTCGCAACACCTCTTCATTATCTACCAACATATTACCCGTAGAAGATCCTAAAAATAACTTTAAACCGGCAGCAAGACGGGTATCAAAAGATTTGATTTCCTTTAGGTTGTCATTGGTTCCGCCAAAGAGAAATCCATAGTTGGCAATTGAATCTTTGGCCGCCACTTGCAATTTGTCCTCCAAGGCTTTTTGAGTGGTGGTCTGAGGTTGGGTGTTGGGCATCTCAATAAAAGAAGTAATACCTCCCGCCACGGCCGCTCTGGATTCGGAAGCAATGGTGGCTTTGTGTGTCAATCCTGGTTCTCTGAAATGAACCTGATCGTCAATCCACCCAGGTAATAAATGAAGTCCTGTAGCATCGATGCATTTTTCATGACCCGAAGGAACAATGGAATCTTCTATTTTTTCAATCTTTTCCCCACGGATCAAAAGATCTTTTTGGAATACTTTTCCTTCGTTGACCAATTGGGCGTTTTGAATTAATATTTCCTTCATTGAGTTCGGTTCAAAATACTGTTGATTTGTAAAATTAGCACTGCTGGCAGTGCCTCCCAAATTATTTTACCATTCATTTTGGAAACCCCTAAAGATCTGTTGGTAAATATGATAGGATGTTCTATAAACTTGAAACCCTTTTTCCAAACCTTGAATTTCATTTCGATTTGAAAAGCGTAGCCCACAAATTTTATTTTATTAAAATCCAATTGCTCCAAAACTTCTCTCTTGTATCCGACAAACCCAGCAGTGGGGTCTTTGATGGGCATAAAAGTAGTCCACCGAACATAGAGGGAGGCCAAGTATGAAAGTAAAATCCTACTCAAGGGCCAATTGACTACATTAATCCCTTTGATATATCGAGAGCCAATGACCATGTCAAAGTCCGACTTTAAATGAGATAACATAGGAGACAATTCCCTAGGGTCATGAGACAAATCAGCATCCATTTCAAAGATGTAGTCGTATTTTTTTTTAAGAGCCCATTCAAAGCCATGAAGATAGGCTTTACCAAGTCCTTCTTTACCTGCGCGTTGCTCCAAAAACAAACGATTGGGGTGGGTTTTCATCATTTCAAAAACCAAATCGGCCGTACCATCAGGGGAAGAATCATCGACCACTAAAATATCAAAAACACTATCCATAAGGGTCAATTCTACTACCCTTTGGATATTCTCAGATTCATTATAGGTTGGAATGATTACTAATACTTTCTCCATAGCACAGGGGTAAAATTACTAAAACACAATCAATAAAATGGAGTATGGAATTACTTCCTTAATTTTATGGCATGTTACAGTGGACTGAAAAAATTCAACCGCAACAGGATTGGATTACAATTTTAATCGTTTTGGTTTTTGCCCTCAGTGCATACCTGTATAGAAAGAATACGCACCAATTCAAATTATTGCTCTCCTTTTGGCAATTCAAAAGTTATTTTAACATTTACGGTAAGGAGAAATACGCCAATCCCTTACACTTTTTTAATTTGATTTTATTGCTCATTTCTGTGATCAACTTTTATGTTATTGCGTATTTTTTTTGCCAAAAAAATTTGATGTTTTTGCTTGAAAGGGTTTCCTTCCTTTCTTTTTTTACTTTTATTTCGGTCATCGTTATTGGACGCTACTGGATCTTGAAATTTATTTGTCAGGTTTATGGACAATTAGAAATTTTCCAACAAGCTGTTTTTAAAAGCATGAGTTTTTATGCCGTAGCCAGTCTGTTTGGAATATTCTTTTTTATGTTCTACCATTATCATTTTAGCAACAAACCTAACTTGCTTTTGATACTATCCATTGTAGTTATTTGTTTTGTTTTCGTTTCTCACCTTACTATTTATTTGAAAATTATAGGGATGAAACCCAACTTCATAGTTTATTTAATTTTGTATCTTTGTGCTTTCAAAATAGCGCCCTGGCTTTGGCTCTATAAATCAATTTATTAGACAAAAGCAACATTAAAAGAACAATATGAAAGTGAAGACTATTTTGGTTTCCCAGCCCGAACCTGCAAATGATAAATCTCCTTATTCCCGCCTAAAGGAAAAACACAAACTTAAAATTGATTTTCGCCCTTTCATTCATGTAGAGGGATTGTCAGCAAAAGAGGTACGCCTGCAAAAAATTAATTTTTCGGATTTTGATAATGTGATCCTGACCAGTCGCAATGCCGTTGATCATTTTTTTAGGATCACTGATGAAATGCGATATAAGGTTCCCGATTCGACAAAATACTTTTGCCAATCGGAAGCCGTAGCTTTTTATCTTCAAAAGTACGTGGTCTATAGAAAACGTAAAATTTATGTGGGTAAAAAAAACATCAATGACCTAGAGGCTTTTTTTCAAAAGTTTAAAACCGAAAAGTTTCTGCTACCCACCTCAGACGTTCTAAAACCAAGTATTCCGGATAGTCTTAATAAAATGGGAATCGATTGGACAAGACTACAATTATATAAAACAGTGGTCAGTGATCTTTCTGATTTAAGGAATGTTTATTATGATGTTTTGGTCTTTTTCAGTCCATCGGGCATTGAGTCATTGCTCAAAAACTTTCCCGATTTCGAACAAAATGAGACCCGAATTGCGGCCTACGGAAATGCAACAGTTCTGGCTGCCGACAAAGCGAAATTAAGAATCGATATTAAGGCACCCACACCTGAAACCCCCTCAATGACGATGGCCATTGAAAAATACATCAGCAATAAGGGCAAGTAGTTTTGGCCTATTCGGCTTTGTTTTTAATGATTTTCCACAGAAGCATGGCCCAGCCAATAATCAGTAAACTTCCTCCTATTGGGGTTATGGGTCCCACCCACGATAGGTTGTAAATGGTCAGTTTACCCAAACAAAGAGCGAAAATACTGAAGGAAAAGAAAATCACACCCCAAAAAAACAAACGGAAAATCCAAGGGTTTTGAGCCACTGACATTTGCGATAAGATCAACAAGGCCAAGCCGTGATACATCATGTATCGAATTCCAGTCTCAAAAGATTGTAAAGCACCGACTTCAAAGTAGTCTTTAAGGGCATGACTAGCAAATGCTCCCAATATTACAGCCAAAAGGGCAAAGCTCACTCCTGCAATACTAAATTTTCTCATAAAGTGAATATAGTATATAAATTATATATTCAGATCGATAAATTCTTTAATTTTATTAATATAAAGTGGATTTTTAATTTAATTATTAAAGATCTTAAAAGGTTCAAAGTTTGAAAACAAAAAATGAAAAGGTAGTGATTGACGGTTTGGATAAAATCATCCTCCGAGCACTGATGAAAGACGCTCGAAAATCGATCAATGAAATTGCAAAAACAGCAGGCATCTCTGGAGCAGCTGTCCACCAACGCCTTAAAAAATTGGAAGGCTCTGGTCTCATTTCCAGTTCTCAAATTGTCTTAAACCCCAAAATATTGGGTTATAAAACGATGGCTTTTGTCGGAATTTACTTGGACAAAGCCATGAGAAATCCCGAGGCGGTCAAGCAGCTTGAAAAAATCCCTGAAGTCATCGAATGTCACTATACCACAGGACATTGGAGTGTTTTGATTAAAATACTTTGTGAAGACAATGAACACTTGATGACACTACTAAATCACCGAATACAAGCCATTGAAGGAGTGTCGAGAACGGAAACCTTTATTTCACTCAACCAACAGATCAAAAGACAAATTCAATTGTAGGTCTAAAGAATCTATTTGTTTTTGCGGTGAATCAAAGCAAAAATAATAATGAACAGTTGTAAAATACCCGAAACCAGATTGGCTGCCATGACTGCAATACTGTCAATCAATACACCATAACAAAACCAAATACAAATACCCAAAAACATGATCATGTACATGGATACCGAAACTCCACTGGCATTGCGGTTCTTCCAAATTTTGACTACCTGAGGAACAAAAGCTAAGGTGGTCAATGTAGCGGCAATCAGTCCAATAATTTCAATTTCTAGATCACTCATCAGACAACAATGTTGATTATTTTATTAGGAACTACTATGATTTTTTTGGGTATTGCGCCATTAATTTGATCCTGTGTTCTTTGTTCTTGCATGACAATATCCTTGATCTCTTCAATGCTCAAATCCAATGAAAGCTTAAGTGTAAATCTCATTTTACCATTAAAGGAAACTGGATATTCTTTGGTTTTCTCTGTAACCTTGGAAGGGTCAAACGTTGGGAAGGGTTCGAATTCAATGCTTTTGGTATGTCCCAGTTGTTGCCATAACTCTTCACAAAAATGGGGGGCAAAAGGAGAGAGTAAAATCAAAAGGGGTTCCAACACTTCCTTGGCTGAACACTTAAGGGCAGTCAATTCATTGATGCAAATCATAAATGTGCTAACGCAAGTATTGAAAGATAGACGTTCCACATCATCGGTTATTTTTTTGATGGTTTGGTGGAGGATTTTCAAACTTTCGGCATCTGGAACGTCTGCTGTTACTTTCCATTGATCCTGTTGGTAAAACAATCGCCAAAATTTCTTGAGGAAATTATGGACTCCGGATATCCCAGCAGTATTCCAGGGTTTGTCTTGCTCAATGGGTCCCAAAAACATTTCATACATCCGTAGGGTATCGGCTCCATAAGTATCACAAATCTCATCAGGGTTGACCACATTATATTTAGACTTGGACATTTTTTCGACTTCCCTGCCGACAATGTATTTTCCATCCTCAAGGATAAATTCAGCCTGCTGAAAATCCTTTTGCCAATTTTTGACCGCCTCAACGTCCAATTCATCCTGGGTATTGACCAAAGCAACGTCTACGTGAATGGCTTCTACTTCTTCCCCTTCGATCAATCCTTTGGAGAGGAAGGTTTGAGTGCTTTTTTTTCTGTAGACAAAAGCTGAATTTCCCAAAATCATACCTTGGTTGACCAATTTTCGGACGTATTCATCACGGTCTAAATAGCCCAAATCAAAAAGAACTTTTTGCCAAAATCTTGAATACAACAAATGCCCTGTTGCATGCTCACTTCCCCCCATATAAAAATCAACATCTTTCCAGTAGTCAAGTGCTTTGGAACCTATCCATTGGTCTTGATTTTTGGCATCCATATAGCGGTTGAAATACCAGGAACTTCCAGCCCAACCTGGCATGGTGTTGAGTTCTAAAGGAAAAATAAATTGGTGGTCTATGCGATCTATGGAAACTACTTCTTCATTGATTTCATCCCAAGCCCATATTTGGGCATTGCCTAGGGGAGGTTTCCCATCTTCGGTGGGGAGGTATTTTTCAACTTCAGGCAATTGAAGTGGTAGGTGACTTTCCTTAATTGGTATGGGGATCTCCCCTTTAAAATATATAGGAATGGGTTCCCCCCAATACCGTTGTCGACTAAAAATAGCGTCCCGTAATCTAAAGTTTACCGCTCCCTTTCCGCAATTTTTGGATTCTAATTCAAAAATGACTTTGTCCAAGGCTGATTTAAAGTCCAAACCGTTTAAGAAATGGGATTGGGTTAATTTTACATTTCCTTTTTCAACAAAAGCTTCTTTGGAGATATCAATTCCTTCAAAAATATTGATAATGGGCAATCCAAAATAGCTGGCAAAATCAAAATCTCTTTGATCGCCACAGGGAACTGCCATGACAGCTCCCGTTCCATAGCCCGCTAACACATACTCCCCTATCCAAATGGGAATGGGTTTTCCAGTAAAAGGATGGAGCGCATAGGCACCCGTAAAAACACCGCTGATAGATTTTACATCGGACTGACGTTCTCGGTCGGATTTACCCGCAACCTGTTCTATGTAATTTGAAACTACTTTTTGCTGATCGGGAGTGGTAATTTTTTTTACTAATTCGTGCTCAGGTGCTAAGGTCATGTAGGTGACTCCAAAAATGGTATCGGGTCGCGTGGTGAATACCTCCAATTTTTCGTCATGCTTTTCCAGCTCAAAATAGATGCTTGCACCTACGGATTTTCCTATCCAGTTTCTTTGCATTTCCTTAAGGGAGTCGGACCAATCCAAGCCCTCCAAACCCTCTAATAGCCGATTGGCATAGGCTCCAATACGCATACTCCACTGGCGCATTTTCTTTTTGGTAACAGGGTGTCCTCCACGTTCCGAAACGCCATTTATAATTTCATCGTTTGCCAAAACGGTTCCCAAAACAGGACACCAGTTAACTTGGGTTTCAGACAAATAGGTGAGTCTATAAAATAATAGTATTTTTTGTTGCTCATCGAACCCTAGGGATCTCCATTGTTGGGCATCAAAAACGGGGGTGTCTTTATCGCAATGGGCCTTTACTTTTATATTTCCTTCTTTTTCGAACCGTGTTATGAGTGTTGATATGGGGATTGCCTTGTCAGCCTCGAGATCATAATAGGCGTCAAATAATTTTAAGAAAATCCATTGAGTCCATCTGTAATAGCTGGGGTCAGAGGTACGTACTTCACGATCCCAATCAAATGAAAACCCCATACGATCCAACTGCTGGCGATATCTATTAATGTTGGTGGTGGTGGTTTTAGAGGGATGTTGCCCAGTCTGGATGGCATATTGTTCGGCAGGAAGTCCAAAGGAATCATAGCCCTGAGGATGAAGGACATTAAAACCTAAGTGTCTTTTGTATCGGGCAACGATATCACTGGCAATATATCCTAAAGGATGACCCACATGAAGTCCCGCACCTGAGGGGTAAGGAAACATATCCAACACATAGTATTTGGGTCGATCGCTCTGATTGTCTGCCTTAAAAGTTTTTTGGCTTGCCCAAAAGTCTTGCCATTTTTTTTCAATTTTACAAAAATCGTAATCCATTTAAGGCCTTTTTTTTTGAATGTGTAAAAATACGCTTATTGAAGGAAAGGAAAAAGTTTCCAGCTCTCAAGGTTCTTTTTATTGAGGGTTTTTTAATTTTACTGAAACATTTCATCCCCTTGAGACAATTACCAGAAGAAAAGTTTAACAAAAGAAGATTAATCTCCACGTATTTTTCGGTGGTATTAAGCATTTCGTTAGTCCTCTTTTTAACAGGAATACTTGGGATTTTGTTGCTCAATTCCAAAAAAGTTGCAGATCATTTTAAGGAGCAAATTGTCATGACAATATATGTCAAAGATTCTGCCAAAGAAATTGAACTAAAGCAATTACAAAAAACATTACGCTTAAATGTTGCGACCAAAAAGGTAAATTATGTTTCCAAAGAAGAAGCTTCTCAAAGGCATGCTCACGAGATTGGAGAGGATTTTATTGAGTTTTTGGGTTATAATCCCCTGCTCAATTCTATAGATGTCTATTTTAAAGCTGCTTTTTTGAACCCCGCAATGGTATCAAAATTGAGTAAAGACATCGAACTCTACAGCTATGTAAGTGAAGTGGTTTACGATAAACCTCTTTTGGAGCTCTTAGATCAAAACATCAAAAAAATAACTTTTTGGATGCTATTGGCCAGTGGGGTGTTTATTTTTGTAGCCGTATTGTTGATCAACAGCTCCATACGCTTGTCCATCTACTCCAAAAGGCTGATCATCAAAACCATGCAATTGGTCGGGGCCACCAAGAGATTTATTCGAAGCCCTTTCATCAAAACCCATTTATTGATGAGCACTTTTGGATCTATAATTGCAATGGCAGGAATGGCTGCGGTGATCTATGAAATGCAAAAAAGATTTCCTGAATTACAAATCTTTAACAACCTGTATGAGTTGGGTTTGATTTTCGCAGGGGTATTTGTCCTCGGTTTGGGGATCACACTGATAAGTACTTTCTTTGCTACACAACGCTATTTGAATCTTAAATCTGACGCCGTAAACTAAAACCTTATCCATGAGTGAAGAAAATCAGAAAAAACAATTCCTTTTCGGAAAAAGAAATTATCGTTTATTGCTCCTCTCCATGGCAGTTATAGCTTTCGGATTCATTATTATGTCGGGTGGAGGAAGTAATGATCCTGATGTTTTCAATCCTGAAATTTTCAATTTTAGGAGAATCAGACTGGCGCCAACTATTGTGCTTTTGGGTTTTGGCCTGGCCATATACTCGATTTTTGCGCCTTCAAAGAAAGGTAAATAATGAGTGCACTAGAAACCCTGATCCTTGGAATTGTCCAAGGGCTTACAGAGTTTTTGCCGGTTTCATCAAGTGGTCATTTGGAGTTGGTCAAAGCTATTTTTGGCAGTGATTACGAACAACAACAGGGGCTATTACTGACCATTACATTACACGCAGCTACTGCCTTCAGTACAATCTTTGTATTCAGAAAAGACATTGCTGAAATTCTTTCCGATTTACTCCGGTTTAGAAAAGGGGAACATTTAAATTTTAGTTTGAAAATTATCCTCTCCATGATTCCTGCGGTTATCATTGGGCTTTTTTTTGAAGATTTTATCGCCTCGCTTTTTGATGGTAAAATTGCCCTTGTGGGTGGACTATTGATCCTTACCGCCTTGTTGCTGTTTCTGGCAGATCGTGTCAATGAAAACAATAATAGACTGAACTATGTCAATGCGTTGTCCATTGGAGTGATTCAGGCCATTGCTATTTTGCCAGGGATTTCCAGAAGTGGCGCTACTATTGCATTGGCTGTTTTGCTTAAGATTGACCGCAACCAAGCGGCACGCTTTTCTTTCTTGATGGTCATCCCTTTGATTTTGGGTAGTATGGCTAAAAGTATTATTGACGGAGATTTATCTGACGACGGAGCAACACTATTTCCTCTAGTAATCGGTTTCGTCAGCGCATTTATTACGGGAGTTTTTGCTTGTCGGTGGATGGTCACCCTGGTCAAAAAAAGTCAGCTCAAGTACTTCAGTATTTATTGTGTCTTGGTAGGTGTTTTGGCCATCATAATGAGTCTCTGATATGGACTTATCCCTTGAATCCATCTTGGAAGGTCAACTGTTGTTGGTAGACAAACCCTTGGAATGGACTTCTTTTCAAGTGGTCAATAAGTTGAGGTGGGCGCTAAGAAAAAAATTCAAGCTCAAAAAGCTGAAAGTAGGTCATGCTGGAACTTTAGATCCGTTGGCTACAGGGCTATTGTTGATTTGCACGGGAAAAATGACCAAAAAAATTAGTGAAATTCAGGCCCTTGAAAAAGTATATACTGGAACCATAACCCTCGGAGCCACTACCCCTTCGTTTGATCTAGAAACCCCTTTTGATAATCATTTTCCCATTGATCATATTACAAATGAACAGCTCCATCAAACTACAAAACTATTTACAGGAGTTATTGAGCAATACCCCCCTCTATTTTCTGCCATCAAGAAAGAAGGGAAACGTTTATATGAATATGCCCGAAAAGGAGAAAGTATAAAAATTGAGTCAAGAAAAATAATCATCAATCGGTTTGATTTGACCCAAATCAAACTTCCTAAAGTAAGCTTTTATGTGAGTTGCTCAAAAGGGACTTATATAAGGTCTTTGGCCAACGATTACGGTAAAGCGCTGCAATCAGGATCGCACCTGAGTGAACTGAGAAGAACAGGAATTGGTCAATATAATGTAGATAATGCTCTTACCCCCAAACAAATAATCGAGCGACTAAACGGAATATCGCCCTAGGATGAACTGAGAATCCTTGATTTTTAATAATTTTACAGTAAATCAGTTGGATATGGAACTCACCTCTGCTGAGGTAATGAAGCGATTGGATCAAAAGGGGTTCCTCGATTTGGAAATCCCGGAAGGACTTGATCTGGTGGCAGAGATTAAGCGACTCAAAAAAGAAAAAAAGGCCGTGTTGTTGGCGCATTACTACCAAGAAGCTGAAATTCAAGAGTTGGCTGATTACTTGGGAGACAGTCTTTATTTGGCACAAGCGGCAGAAAAGGTAGCGGCTGAAATGATTGTCTTCGCCGGAGTTCACTTTATGGCCGAAACTGCAAAAATCATTAATCCAAGTAAAAAAGTAATCCTACCTGATCTTAATGCAGGGTGCTCTTTGGCCGATTCCTGTCCCCCCAATGAATTTAAAAAATTTATCGATCAATATCCTGGAGCTCATGTGGTGACCTATATTAATTGCTCTGCCGAGATCAAAGCACTTAGCAGTATTGTTTGTACTTCGAGTAATGCCGTCAGAATCATTGAGTCCATCCCAGAAGGTGAGACTATTATTTTTGCACCTGACAAAAATCTTGGAAGATATCTTATTAAAGAAACAGGCAGAGATATGATCCTTTGGGACGGATCTTGTATCGTTCACGAAGCTTTTTCATTTGAAAGGATCGTATCGCTGGCCAAAGAATACCCCAAGGCGAAGTTCATCGCCCATCCCGAAAGTGAATCTCAAGTACTCGATATCGCAGATTATATTGGCAGTACCTCAGGTTTGTTAAATTATGTTGAAAAAAACGCTTCTAATACGTTTATCGTCGCCACGGAAGCTGGAATTCTACATGAAATGAAAAAACGTTGCCCCAACAAAACTTTTATCCCCGCCCCTGTAGAAGATGAAACTTGTGCTTGCAGCGAATGTGCTTTTATGAAACTTAATACGCTGGAAAAACTATACCTGTGTTTGGAACATGAAAATCCTGAAGTCATTCTGTCCGAAAGCCTTATCGCAAAAGCCAAGCTTCCCATCACCAAAATGCTAAAGTTGGGCTAAAGAATGGACACCAATATTCTCGTTATTGGAAGTGGTATTTCTGGATTGACTTATGCCATTAAGGTTGCTGAGCAAAATCCGAGTCTTGAAATCGTAATGATTTCAAAGAACAATCTCCTTGAAAGCAATACAAGATATGCACAAGGGGGAATTGCAGTTGTTTCGAATTTTGAAAAGGACTCCTTCGATAAACACATTGAAGATACTTTGATTGCTGGAGCTGGGGGATGTGATGAGGAGGTGGTTAGGTTTGTTGTAAAAGAAGGGCGTAAACGGGTTAAAGAATTAATCCAATGGGGTGCCCAATTCGACACCCAAAGCAATGAATTACACCTCACCAAAGAAGGGGGACATTCTGAAAAGAGAATTGTTCACCATAAGGATAAAACGGGACTTGAAATTCAGCAATCTCTGATTAAAAAAATTAAAACCTTCTCCAACATTTCTCTATTGGAAAATCACACTCTTGTGGATTTAATTACTGACCACCACAGTGGAAGCAATTATAAAAGATGCTATGGGGCTTATGTAATTTCTAATTTGGAACAAGAAATCATCAAAATCTCTGCACAAATTACAGTCTTGAGTACAGGTGGGGCTGGGCAGCTTTTTTCTCATACGACGAATCCCAAAAACGCAACAGGAGACGGGCTGGGGGCTGCCTATCGGGCTAAAGTGTTTATGGAAAAAATTCCCTTTGTTCAGTTTCACCCCACTGCACTGTTTCCAAAAATAAAAGGAAATACTTTTCTGATTTCAGAAGCAGTAAGAGGTGAAGGTGCTTTATTAAAAAGTCTTTCTGGTAAAAGATTCATGACGGAATACCACGAAAAGGCAGAACTGGCCCCAAGAGATATTGTTGCCCGTGCAATCGCCGAAATGATCAATCAATCCAGAGCAGACTGTGTTCAATTAGATTGCCAGGCCATCAGCGAAAAAGATTTTGAAAATCAATTCCCTACTATCAAAGAAAATTGTCAGAAAATCGGGATCAACCCTCCAAAAGATCCCATTCCTGTCATTCCTGCCGCCCACTATTTCTGTGGAGGGATCAGCGTAAATCACTATGGCGAAACCCAACTCAAAGGCTTGTATGCGATTGGAGAATGTAGTTATACTGGCTTGCACGGCGCCAACCGCTTGGCCTCTAATTCACTGTTAGAATCATTGGTTTTTTCACATAGAGCAGCGCTAAACTCCATAGCACAAATGAGGAAAACACTTCCACCACAAGATTTTTACGATCATCTTCCCGAATGGAAAGAAGAACATTATATTTCCAATGAAAAAATCAGTGCCATTGGAAAAATGAAAAAACAGTTACAAAAACTTATGACAGCTAAAGTGGGGATTTTTAAAACCTCACAAGGGCTGATCGAAGCTGAAATGGAGCTGAAAAATATCTTTAAAGAAACACAAGATATTTACCGACAAAATAAATTAACACTGGGTATCTGTGAGTTGAGAAATATGGTCAGTGTGGCCTATTTGATGATCAAACAGTCTCAGGATTTGAAAAAAAATATGGGAGTGTTTTACAATCAAGATTATGTTGAATAATTTTTACGAACAATACAAAACCGCCATTGATCGTTTTATAGATCAAGCCCTGCAAGAGGACCTTGAAACAGGAGATCATAGTAGTGATGCTTGTTTTGACGAGACCCTAGAGAGAGAAGCAATCCTAAAAGTCAAGGGAGATTGTGTGATTGCAGGCATTTCGCTGGCACAAAATATTTTCCATCATTACGATAATTCATTGATTGTAACCCCTCATACAAAAGATGGAGACCTGCTTGATTTGGGATCGATTGCTTTTGGGGTCAAAGGAAAGGCACAGTCTCTTTTGGCCACAGAAAGACTGGTATTGAATTGCATGCAAAGAATGAGTGGCATTGCAACATTGGTTCGCCATCTGACAAAAAAGATACAGCATACCTCATGTAAAATTCTCGATACACGCAAGACCACTCCAGGTTTTCGATATCCTGAAAAATGGGCAGTTGCTATTGGTGGAGGGTACAACCACAGAATGGGTTTATTTGATGCCATCATGATCAAGGACAATCATATCGACTTTTGTGGTGGCGTGAGACAAACATTGGAAAAAACCAAAATCTATCTGGAGCAAAATACACTTGATTTGCCTGTGATCGTGGAAGTTAGAAATGCCTCGGAAATAGACCAGGTAATGGATTTTCCTTGGGTTAAAAGGATACTTTTGGACAATATGCCTCCCAAGGTTCTAATGAAAAACATTGAAGAAATCAACGGGGATTTTGAGACCGAAGCCTCAGGAAATATTACAGACCAAAATTTGGTTACCTATGCAGAAACTGGGGTTGATTATGTGTCAATGGGAGCACTGACCTATGGAGCAGTTCCTGTAGATTTGAGTTTAAAAGCCATATAATGATTCCCTCTATATTTGCTATATTTGTGTAATTACCAAAGGGTAGACCTCTGGGTTCATTATTAAAGTATAATAAATTCTGCAAAAAAAATAATGCTATATCAATCCTTTAACTTGAATTTAAATCTGTGAAATACAAAAGAATTCTTCTAAAACTAAGTGGTGAAGCACTGATGGGAAATCAGAACCATGGGATTGATCCCGTTAGACTCAATGAGTATGCCACAGAAATTAAAGAAATTCAAAAAACAGGTACAGAAATTGCCATCGTGATTGGTGGGGGAAATATTTTTAGAGGAGTTTCTGGTGCCAGTAAAGGAATGGATCGTGTGCAAGCCGATTATATGGGAATGTTGGCCACCGTAATCAATGGTCTGGCGCTTCAATCTGCTCTGGAAAACAATGATGTACCCACAAGATTACAAACGGCTATAAAGATCGAAGCCATCGCAGAACCTTTTATCAAAAGAAAGGCCACCCGACACCTAGAAAAAGGAAGGGTTGTCATTTTTGGATCGGGGACAGGCAATCCCTATTTTACCACCGATTCGGCTGCTGTTCTCAGGGCCATAGAAATAAATGCTGACGTGATTTTAAAAGGAACTAGAGTAGATGGCATTTATAATGAGGATCCAGAAAAAAATAAAGCCGCCGTCAAATTTGATAATCTTTCTTTTGATGAAGTACTAAAAAAAGGACTAAAAATAATGGACACTACCGCTTTTACTTTGAGTCAGGAGAATAAGTTGCCCATTATTGTTTTTGATATGAATACCAAAGGAAACCTCAGCCGCATTATCAAAGGTGAAAATATTGGAACCCGAGTTGATCTTTAAATTTTTTTCGAAATGAATGAAGAAATAGATATCATTACTGAAACGGCCAAGGAAAGCATGAAGTTGTCTGTGCAACACTTGGAAAAAGAACTGCTCAACATCAGGGCAGGAAAAGCAAATCCCATCATGTTGAATAGCGTTTTCGTGGAGTATTATGGTACCCCCACCCCACTGAGTCAAGTTGCCAATATCAACACTCCCGATGGAAGAACCCTGAGTATTCAACCTTGGGAAAAATCTTTATTAGCCGAAATAGAGAAAGGAATTCTTCAAGCCAATCTGGGCTTCAATCCCATGAACAATGGAGAATCTTTAATTATTAATATTCCTCCTCTGACAGAGGAACGAAGAAAGGAGCTGGTCAAATTGGCTAAAGTAGAAACCGAAAATGCAAAAGTCGGTATTCGAAATGCGCGTAAAGAAGCCAACAATGATATTAAGAAAACCGACAGTTCCGAAGACCTACAAAAAAATGCTGAAATTGATATTCAAGAGCTCACCAACCAATTCATTAAAAAGGTAGATGATATTTTCGATGTCAAAGAAAAAGAAATTTTAACTGTTTAGTTCCATCTCCTAGTGGTGCCTGACGACAATGAAGCGTAAACAAAACTTTTGGGGCGCCGTAGCTAACCTCATTCTCAGAAATCGTTTTTTGATATTGGGGAGTCTCCTATTGGTTACCCTCTGTTTGGCGACGCAATGGAAATACATGCGTTTCACTTTTTCGGAAGCCAATCTTTTACCCAATAAGCATCCCGAAAACTTACAATACGATGCTTTTGTTGACACCTTTGGAGAAGAGGGGAATTTAATTGTCATAGCTGTCAAAGACGAACGTTTTTTCGAAAAACAAATTTTTGATCAATGGATTACACTCAATGATAAAATCGAAACCTATCCTGAAGTAGATTTTACTCTATCTACTAATAATGTTCAGGAATTGGTCAAAGACGAAAAGCTCAAAAAGTTTGTCTTACAATCGGTTTTTAACCCCCAAGACTCCGGTCTCTCTGCCATTGAAAAATTCAAACAAAAGCTGTTCTATGAGTTGCCTTTCTACAGCAATATTCTTTATGATGAGGAAAGACAAACCATCAGAACTGCCATCTATCTGGACAAAACAATTGTCAATACTGCGCAGCGTAGAGACTTTATTTTTAAAACCTTCATTCCCTTGATTACTGGTTTTGAAAAAGACTCGGGTCTGGATGTCAAAATATCTGGTATGCCTTATATCAGAACACTGAATGCCAAAAATATAGTTGACGAAATAGGAGTTTTTGTGCTTTCAGCCATGTTGCTCACCAGCCTGATTTTCTTCTTATTTTTCCGGTCGTTCAGGGCTACTTTCATCTCCATGTTTGTCGTGATCATTGGGGTAATGTGGGCCTTTGGGATTTTAGGGTGGTTGGGGTATGAAATTACAGTTTTGACAGCTCTTATCCCCCCTTTAATTATTGTCATTGGAGTTCCCAACTGTATTTTTCTGATCAACAAATACCAGCAAGAGGTTGCCAAACACGGTAACATGATCAAATCTTTACAACGGGTGATTATGAAAATAGGGAATGCTACCTTGATGACCAATCTGACGACCGCTTCGGGTTTTGCAACTTTTATTTTAACCGACAGTAAAATCCTGAAAGAGTTTGGCATTGTAGCCTCCATCAATATCATTGCTATTTTCCTACTTTCTCTATTAATCATCCCCATCGTCTATAGTTTCATGGGCCAACCCAGAAAAAAGCATTTAAAGCATCTTAACAGACATTACCTCAAAGTTTTTGTTAGGTGGATGGAAAATAAAGTCAGAAACAAAAGAATCAATGTCTTTATTATATCCATTATCAGTTTATTATTTGGTATTATCGGTGTCTATCAGATCGATATATCGGGAAGTATTATTGAGGATATGCCCAAAAAATCTGGTTTCTTTAAGGATATTCTTTTTTTTGATGATGAATTTAACGGTATCGTACCCATTGAAATCATAGTAGACACCAAACGTAAAGGAGGAGCTACAAGATTATCTACCCTCAAAAGGATTGATCAACTGGAACAGTTTATCACGGAAATTCCAGAGCTATCCTCCCCCATCTCATCCGTGAGTGGTGTTAAATTCATTAAACAAGCTTATTATAATGGTAATCCCAATTATTACAAGCTACCCACTTCCCAAGAGAATTCTTTTATCGCCCGCTATCTGAAAAACGTAAAAGAATCGAAAAATTTGATGCAAAACTATATTGATAGTACAGCCCAATTCAATAGAGTTACCACCTTTATGAGAGACATCCCAACAGAACGAATTGAGGAAATTGAAAAGGACTTAGTCAAAGAAATTGATAAAATATTTCCTCCTGATCGGTACCAGGTCAAATTGACTGGAAAAGCATTATTGTATCTCAAAGGGACTCATTATCTGATCCGAAATCTTATTATTTCTTTGTCGTTGGCCATACTGCTCATTGCACTTTTTATGGCTTATATGTTCCGTTCCTTTAAGATGATTGTCATCTCGCTTATACCCAATCTTCTTCCTCTCATCATTACAGCTGGGGTAATGGGCTTTTCGGGCATTCCCCTTAAACCCTCTACGATATTGGTTTTTAGCATTGCTTTTGGAATTTCTGTGGACGATACTATCCATTTTTTGGCCAAATACCGACAGGAATTGATTTCCAGCAAATGGAAAATCAAAACGGCTGTTTACAATGCCTTAAGAGAAACTGCAGTGAGTATGTTTTACACCTCAATTGTGCTTTTCTTTGGTTTTGCTGTATTTATGAGTTCCAATTTTGGTGGAACCGTGGCCTTGGGAGGGCTGGTTTCTGTCACCTTACTATTTGCAATGTTGGCGAATTTAATTCTTTTGCCCTCTCTGTTGATTTCACTAGAGGATAGTGTGAGTAATGAGAAGGTAATCAAAGAACCTAAGATCAATATTATTTCTGATGACGATAGCAAAAATTCCTAAACCTATTTTGTAAATAAGCCTATCTTTGCGCTGAAAATAAATGGCCATGAAGCACCCTCGAATAGCTGAATTACTCCAACAACCCGAAAAATACAATAATGTAACGGTCAGAGGTTGGGTAAGAACCTTTCGCGCCAACCGATTTATAGCACTTAATGACGGTTCTACCCAAGAAAACCTTCAATGTGTTGTCGATTTTGAAAATACGGAGGAACGCATTCTCAAAAAAATAAATACAGGCGCAGCCGTTGAGATATCTGGAGCATTGGTCGAAAGTATGGGACAAGGACAATCGATAGAGGTAGTGGTCAACTCTATAGAGATTGTTGGTGAGGCCGATCCAGACCTCTATCCCATTCAACCTAAAAAACACAGCTTTGAATTCTTGAGAGAAAAAGCCCACCTTAGGGTAAGAACCGCCACTTTCAGTGCTGTTATGCGAATTCGATCTGTACTTTCGTTTGCCATTCATCAATTTTTTCAAAATAAAGGTTTTTGCTATGTCCATACACCAATCATAACAGGCAGTGACGCCGAGGGGGCTGGAGAAATGTTTCGTGTATCAGTTTTGGATCCCAAAGCCCCTCCTGTAGATTCGAATGGAGAGGTTGACTACAAACAGGACTTTTTTGGAAAAGAAACTCATTTAACAGTTTCTGGTCAGTTGGAAGCAGAAACATATGCACAAGGCTTGGGCAATGTTTACACCTTTGGTCCTACCTTCAGAGCAGAAAATTCAAATACTTCCCGTCATCTGGCCGAATTTTGGATGATTGAACCCGAAATGGCATTTTATGATTTGACAGACAACATGGATTTGGCTGAGGAATTCATCAAATATACCCTCAAATATATTTTAGAAAAATGTGAAAAGGATCTTGCCTTTCTGGATCAACGATTATTCAATGAGGAAAAAACCAAACCTCAAAATCAAAGAAGTCCAATGGGGCTTATTGAAAAAATAAAATTTGTGGCGGAGAATGAATTCAAAAGGGTTTCGTACACAGAAGCCATTGATGTTCTCAAGAACTCCAAACCCAATAAAAAGAAAAAGTTTGACTATTTAATAGAGGAATGGGGGACTGACTTACAAAGTGAACACGAGCGATACTTGGTCGAAAAGCATTTTAATGCTCCTGTTATACTATTTGATTATCCTGCCAAAATAAAAGCTTTTTATATGAGAATGAATGAGGATCAAAAAACAGTTCGGGCGATGGACATCCTCTTTCCAGGTATCGGAGAAATTGTTGGTGGGTCTCAAAGAGAAGAACGTTTGGACGTTTTGGAAAAGCGAATTGTAGCTATGGGAATTGACGCGGAAGAACTATGGTGGTACTTAGATTTAAGACGATTTGGAAGCACACCACACAGCGGATTTGGACTTGGATTTGAACGGTTGGTCCTTTTCGCCACAGGGATGTCCAATATCAGAGACGTAATTCCTTTTCCTCGTACTCCACAAAACGCTTCATTTTAATTCCTACTGCTCTTGACTTTTTTTATCTTTATGAAAGCTATTTCATAAAATGTTAAAACAACAGCTCCAAATAAAGCTTTCCCAAAAACTGTCTCCCCAACAGATTCAGTTGATGAAGCTTATTCAACTGTCGACTTTGGATTTGGAACAGCGCATTCAATCTGAGATTGGCGAAAACCCTGCTCTTGAAAAAGGGAAGGAAATTGATGAAAATGATTTACAAGCTAACGATCCTTATGATGATTATCAGAACGATCAAAAAATAGATGCAGAAGACATCGACATTGACGCTTACTTGAGTGATGATGAAGTCCCTAACTACAGAGTTCAAGCCAACAATCAATCCTCAGACGATGAGAAAGGAGAAATTCCATTTTCAGGAGGTACTAGTTTTCATGAATATTTGGAGAGCCAATTACAAAATTTAATACTGACCGAAGAGGAGCGACCTATCGCTGAATTTTTGATCGGTAGTATTGACAACAGCGGCTACCTACGCAGATCTGAGGATGATATCATCGATGATTTGGCTTTTACCCAAAATATTGTTGTAGAAAATACGGAATTGAAAAGAATTCTGAGAAAAATACAGTCTATGGATCCTCCAGGGGTGGGAGCCAGAACCCTTCAGGAATGTCTGTCGATCCAATTGGAAAGGAAAGAAAAAGCTCGCCCCGAGGTTGCCTTGGCTCGTAAAATAATCGATAAAGCATTCGATGAGTTTTCTAGAAAGCACTACCAAAAACTACAAGATCGTTTTCATTTATCGGAGGACGAATTGCGATCGGTTTTTGAGGAGATCGGTAAACTGAATCCCAAACCAGGGGGAGCTCTTTCAGAGAGTAGTCAAAATAATCATATTGTTCCCGATTTTATACTGACCATTGAAAATGGAAAATTAAAAGTTACACTGAATAGAAGAAATGCCCCAGAATTGAGAATTTCCAATAATTATAAAGAAATGCTTTCGGGATATGCTGAGGCTCCAAAAAAGAATAAGTCGCAACAAGAGGCTGTTCTTTTTATCAAACAAAAATTGGATGCTGCTAAATGGTTTATCGACGCCATCGAACAGCGGTATCAAACCCTATTCCTGACCATCAACGCAATCGTAGATTACCAGAGTGACTATTTTTTGACTGGAGATGAGCAAAAGCTAAAACCCATGATCTTAAAAGATATTGCCGATAAAATTGAAATGGATATTTCGACTGTCTCCAGAGTCGCCAACAGTAAATACATCGATAGTCCTTATGGGGTAAGACTTTTGAAAAGTTTTTTTTCTGAGGGTATGAAGAACGATGAGGGAGAAGATGTCTCAACCATCGAAATAAAAAATATCTTGGAAGAGCTTATTTCAAAGGAAGATAAAAAGAATCCCCTTGCCGATCAAGCATTGTCTGCATTGCTCAAAGAAAAAGGATACAAGGTAGCCCGAAGAACTGTTGCCAAATATCGAGAACAATTAGACCTTCCGGTTGCACGTCTCAGAAAATCAATTTGATTAAAGGATGTAAAAAATTAACCCCACTTTTAAAGATTGGAGTTTGGGGTAATTGCCAGAGGAAAGTTGCGTATTGGGTTTATAAATAGGATTGAGATCATACTCCAAAAATATGTTCCATGTATTGAATCCCATCGATAAAAAAGCAGCCGCATTGTTTTCTCGGATGTAATCGTTTTGAAAAGAACTTCCATAAAAAGGATTGAATTTGGCTCCAAAGTTTAACTTGTATTTTAACCCACCATAAACTCTCCAGAAATCTGTTCTGACTGGGGTAGCAGTACGGAAACGAAAAGAAAGAGGAAAAACAAGTGAAGAAAAAGTTTGAACATTTTTTTGATTATCGCGTAATGTAAAAAAGGTGTTGTTTCCCTCGGTTTCTATACTGAGGTTTGAAATCAACCGATTGTATTCATATCCAAGCCCCAAACCCAAAGCAAGAGTTCCATGAGTGTTAATTGGAATATCTCTCACGAAACCTACCTGAAAATTATTTGAAAAGCCATTCTGCTTGAATCCATCAATTTTTTCCTGCTGAAGCTGGAGTGCAAAACTGAGATAGAATTGATCTTCACGGAATTTTGTTGATAATGAATCTACTTGCGCCATAGCAAACCAACTCATCAATAAACACAATCCAAAAAATAAATATCGAACTGTCATCTAAATAAAATATTCTTACTAAAGTACTCTACTCTGAGTTTGGAGTAAAAAAAAAGTGCCATTAATGGCACTTTTTTTTTATAATAAATAGAATTTAATCAATATTTTGAGAGTAATCTCCTACACGGGTAGTGTAATTAAGCTTTAGTGCATTTACTTTTCTAAGCTCTTGCTTGATATCGGTAATCAAACCCATCTTGGTGTCACCATCTACCTTTAGTGAAGTGGTCAATACATTTTGTAATTCCTGACGCTTGGAAGCTCGCTCTGACAATACGAAGGCACCTACCTCAGATACAGTAGCAAACTTATCATTTAGCTGAATACGGGCTTGTGTTCCGTATTTGTCGGTATAGCGACTGGAGGGTTCTCCAGCATATATGTACATTACACGATCTTTTTTATCCAGTTTTTGAATTTGATCTGCTGCAGGCAATTGATTTTTTACCATCAATGTACTGTCTCTCATTACCGTAGCTACCATAAAAAAGAACAACAACATAAATACAATATCAGGTAAAGATGCAGTAGAAATTGCGGGTAACTCTCCTCCTTTTTTCTTTTTAAACTTTGACATTATTGTTTTTTTTAATTTGTTTTACTGGGTTCTGCTTCAGAGAGCTTTTGTGGATACATCAATTTGATCTCCCCTAATTTAGGTTTAAGTCTTGATTTCTCATCAGGAGAAGTTCTTGGATCAGAATACTTCTTGTTGGCTTCCACAAAACTCATTGATTCGTTGGGAAACAATCTGGTAAATTCTCGGTCTCTCAGGTCATTGTAGGCTGCCACCAATTCATTTTGAACAGCGATGTAAACCTTATAGGAGGTTTCTCTATCGTTTTTCAAGGAAATAATAGCTTTATCGGGATTGTCAGAAGATTTGGAATCACGAGCGCCCTGACAATAATCGCAGGCTTCTTCTCCTGTTCCTCCTCCGTTATCAAGAAATTCAACTGCTAAGGAACGCAAGTCAGAAATATCTGTCAATTCTTCCTCAACCAAAAGTTGGTTGTTCTTGTTAACCACCACCGTAAAGATATTTTTCTGTTTGATGATAATATCTTCTTCTTGCTCTTCCATCGGAGGCAACTTACGATTTATTCCACTATCGGTTTCGATTGTGGTTGTTACCAAGAAGAATATCAATAGCAAAAAGGCAATATCTGCCATTGATCCTGCATTAACTTCTGGTGCTGATCTTTTGGCCATAGCTATTTATTTTTTAAGAATTTTTCTCGCCCCAGACAAAGCCATCAAACTGATGGCCACCACGGAAAGAATATAAAATGTTCTGATTCCAGTACCTACCCATTTGGATGCACTAGCAGAAAGTACTTCTCCGTCCTTTAAGGGGGTCTCTACTCCTTCGGAAAGTGAATAGGAAATGAATATAACGACTAAAAATAATCCGATAGCGATACCTGCTTTTTTGAGCTTGGCGGCGTCGGAGAATAAGCCCCTCAAAGTAAAGATCAAGGTTACAGCAATGGTAATGATCAATACGATTCTGGAGAGTTCTACTAGGGGAGAGACGGTACCAAAATCACCCATACTCGCGGCCATTTTAATATCATCGTCACCAGTACCTATAATTCTGAGTAGGAAGAAGGCTCCAAGTACGCCAATAATAGCGCTGACAATTTTAACTATATTTTGAATTTTCATATTCCAAATTATTTTTTCTGAGCAACCAAAATATCTATCAGGTTGATAGAAGCATCTTCCATATCGTTTACAATACTGTCAATTTTAGCGATGATGTAGTTGTAAAATACTTGAAGAATGATGGCAACGATCAAACCAAATACTGTAGTCAAAAGGGCTACTTTAATCCCCCCTGCAACAAGAGAAGGTTGCATGTCTCCGGCAGCTTCGATCTTATCAAAGGCCTGAATCATTCCGATTACAGTACCCATAAACCCAAGCATAGGCGCCAAAGCGATGAACAATGAAATCCAAGAAACATTTTTTTCTAATTGCCCCATCTGAACTCCACCATAGGCAACAACAGCTTTCTCAGCACTCTCAACTCCCTCATCAGCACGATCTAAACCTTGATAAAATATGGAAGCAACAGGTCCTTTTGTGTTTCTGCAAAGTTCTTTAGCTGCTTCAACACCACCTGATGATAAAGCTTCTTCAACACCAGCAGTTAGTTTTTGCGAATTGGTAGTTGCGAGGTTGAGGTAAATAATACGCTCGATGGCAATGGCAAGTCCTAAAATAAGACATATCAAAACGATTCCCATAAACCCTGGACCTCCTTCGATGAATCTTTTCTTTAGTTCTTGGGTAAAAGAAGCTTCGACAGGCGCTGCCTCTTCTTCCATTACAGAGGCTTCTTCCTCCACCACAGGAGCTTCCTCCTCCATGGTTTCTTCGGCCATAGCATCCTCAACAACAGCATCTTCCTGTTGCTCGGCTTCTTGTATGGTTAATAAATTGGTTGTAGCGAAAGACAATGTTTGGGTCATTAACATCCCAACAAGGCTCAGGGCAAAAAATAATTTTTTCATTTTGATTAAGTTTTGTTCTATTCTATAATTTTTTAAAGATAAAAAAAAATACATACTAAAGCATTTTTTTTGCAGAGAGGAAGGGATTCGAACCCTCGATTCCGCGATAACGGAATACACACTTTCCAGGCGTGCGCCTTCGACCACTCGGCCACCTCTCTAAATTTTAATTTAAAATCCCACCAATAAACAAAAAAAATACATTTATATAAAATTTTAAATCAATAAAGATATGATCTAAGTAATTGTTAGACAGGGACATAAGAAATGGCTTCAAATTTTAAAGACCGAAAGTGCATTTTTTGAAGTAATTGTAGCAATCTCTGATGCACTTCTTCGATATATTAAAGCCAATTTTTGGAGTATATGGACCAAATATTCACTTTGATTTCGTTTGCCTCTGAAGGGAACTGGTGCCAAATAGGGGGCATCCGTTTCCAAAACAATGTGATCGAGGGAAATCTGATCCAAAAACTGATCAATTTTACCATTCTTAAATGTCACTACCCCTCCTATTCCCAATTTTAGATTTAGATCTATGGCCCGATCGGCTTGGTCTTTGGTTCCCGTAAAACAATGGAATATCCCTGATAAACCTTCACCTCGATGATCTTCCAAAATTTCAAAAACTTCATCAAAAGCATCGCGACAATGAATGACTATGGGTAACTCATACTTCTTAGCCCATCGAATTTGGGTATTAAAAGCCTCTTGTTGTTGTTTCAAAAAAGTTTGATCCCAATAAAGATCAATTCCAATTTCTCCCACGGCTGCAAATCGATGTTGGGAAAGGTTTTGCTCTACGTGCTGGAGTTCCTCCTTACAATTTTCTTTAACATGTGTAGGATGGAGTCCCATCATCAAACGAATGTGATTTGGATATTCTTTTTCCAGATCATACATTCTAGAGGTGTATTTACTGTCAATGGAAGGAAGGTAAAAACGTTCTATTCCTTTGGCTATGGCATTTTTTATTACTTTGTCACGATCCTCATCAAAGGCTTGGGTGTAGAGGTGGGTATGGGTGTCAATCAACTTCATCGACCGCAAAATTAAGATTTCGTTTTTTACATTTGCAAAAAACTAGCACTTTGTTCGAAAAAGCCACTTCCAAAAAAATCAAAATAAAATTAACTAAAACCCGCCACTTGATTTGTCAAGCAAGAATTAATGGCAGCAAGGCTATTTTACTAATTGATACAGGCGCCTCGAACAGTTGCATTGCGATGTCAGAAAAAGATCACTTTAAAATCAAGGAAAAGGGAGATCCATTTGAAGCGTCGGGTGCGGGGAAGGATAAAGTCAAAGCCATCCTGGGGCACCAATGTGATTTGAAACTGGGAAGACATGCTGTAGGAAAACATTCTTTTATCTTGCTAGACATGGAACACATCAATGCAACATTGGCACACGAGAACGCAAAACCGATCGACGGTATACTTGGAGCGGATTTTTTTAAAAAGAAGCGCGTAGTAATTGATTACAGGAACAAGACCCTCAATCTATAGTTCTAATGCTTTTTTGATATCGTTATCCATCAAAAATTCCTCAGGACTTTCCAAAGCTTCCTTTACAGCCACCAAAAAGCCAACCGATTCTTTACCGTCAATGATACGGTGATCATAGGACAGTGCCAAATACATCATTGGACGAATTTCCACCTTACCATCAACGGCAACAGGACGTTCGATTATGTTGTGCATTCCCAAAATACCAGATTGTGGAGGATTGATAATGGGCGTTGAAAGCATAGAACCAAACACGCCTCCATTGGAAATGGTAAAAGTCCCTCCAGTCATATCATCAACTGTAATTTGACCTTCTCTAGCACGAATGGCCAAACGTTTGATCTCTTGTTCAATTTCTCTAAAAGATAGATTTTCAGCACTTCTTACAACGGGTACCATTAATCCTTTAGGGCCAGACACGGCTACGCTGATATCACAGTAATCATAAGCGATTTTATAATCCCCATCAATCATGGAGTTCACATCAGGGTACATTTTTAATGCCCTGACAACTGCCTTGGTGAAAAAACTCATGAATCCAAGTCCTACCCCGTGTTTTTCAGTAAATTTTTCCTTGTATTTTTTTCGCAGGGCAAAAATTGGTGCCATGTCCGCTTCGTTAAAAGTGGTCAACATTGCGGTTTCGTTTTTCACTGCTACCAATCTCTCGGCTACCTTTCGGCGCAACATAGAAAGTTTCTTTCGTTCTCCCCCTCTTTCGCTACCCTCTTTTGCTGTCCCCATTGAAGGTACAGCTTTAACGGCATCCTCTTTGGTAATTCTTCCGTTTCTTCCTGTCCCTACCACAGTTTCCTGATCTATTCCTTTTTCAGCTATGATTTTTTTAGCTGCTGGAGAAGCAGTACCAGAAGCATAATTATCTTTGACCACAGGAGCTGGGATTTCAGCTGGTGGACTTGTAGCCACTTCTTGGGCAACAGGAGCAGCGCTTTGACCTTCTTTTGGAACGCCTTCGGTATCAATTAGGCAAACGACTTGGCCTACTTCTACAGCATCTCCCTCCTCAGCCTTTAGGCTAATGGTTCCACTGACCTCTGCGGGTAATTCAAGCGTTGCTTTGTCAGAATCTACCTCTGCAATGGCTTGGTCTTTCTCAACATAGTCACCATCGGCAACCAACCACTGGGCAATTTCTACCTCTGTTATTGACTCTCCCGGTGAAGGGACTTTCATCTCTAAAATCATAGTTTATGGTGATTTACTTTTTTTTCTAATAAAATTATCCAATGCAGGATCAAACACATAGTCAATGACCTGTTGGTGTCTGTTTTTAAACCTTACTGCACTTCCTGCTGCAGGTGCGCCGTAATACCTTCGTGTGGCAGGACGCATTTGATTAGCCTCTGGCAAATGAAGTAGCAAATAACCCCAAGCTCCCATATTTCTGGGTTCCTCTTGGGCCCACACTACTTCCTCTAGGTTAGGGTATTGATTGATCTGGGCTTTAATTTCTTCATGAGGTAAGGGAAATAATTGTTCTAACCTAACTATCGCGACATCCATTTGCTGTTTTTTAGCTCTGGCATCGATTAAATCGTAATAGAATTTTCCTGAACAAAAGACCAGTTTTTTGGCTTCTTTGGTTGCTATTTCATTGTCTGGAATTACCCTTTGAAAACCTCCACTGGTGAGCTCCTTCACTTTAGATATGGCTTTGGGATGACGCAATAAGCTCTTAGGGGTAAATATTATAAGCGGTTTTCTATAATTTCCTACCATTTGTCTTCTTAAAAGATGAAAGAAGTTGGCAGGCGTAGTACAGTTGGCCACAAACATATTGTCATTGGCACTAAGTTGTAAATAGCGTTCCATCCTCGCTGAGGAATGCTCTGCTCCTTGACCTTCGTATCCGTGAGGCAGTAACATCACGATACCGTTTTGTGTTTTCCACTTGTCCTCTGCCGCAGAGATATACTGGTCGATCATGATCTGAGCACCATTAGAAAAGTCCCCAAACTGGGCTTCCCAAATGGTCAAGGTATCGGGACTGGCCATGGCATAGCCATAGTCAAATCCTAGAACGCCATATTCTGACAAAAATGAATTAAATACCCTAAACCTTCCTTGTTTTTCAGGGCGAATTAGATTGAGTAATATCACCTCTTCCTCAGCCGACTCTGACTTAAGCACCGCATGACGGTGTGAAAAAGTTCCTCGTTCTACATCTTGACCAGAAAGTCTAACATTGTATCCTTCTTGAAGTAGGGTGCCATAAGCCAAGAGCTCCCCCATCGCCCAATCTAAGTTGTCGGTCTCAAAAAACATTTTGTTGCGGTCTGCAATCAGTCGCTCAATTTTTCTCAAAAACTTTTTATCGGGCGGAACATTGGTAATCGTTTTGGCTACTTGGGTCAGCGCATCTAAATTGACGGCAGTAGGTATTTCGTGATGCATACCTTTTTCGTCTACTCTTTGATAGCCCAACCACTCATCTTCCATAAAGGGTGTGACAGCAGTGGTTTCTTCCGTTCGAGAAACTTGAAGGTTTTGCTCTAGTTTGGACTTATACGCCTCCTCCTCTTGTTTAACGTAATTGTGATCTATAATGCCTTGAGCTATAAGTTTTTCAGCATAAATATCTCTTGGATTTTTTTGCGCAGCAATGGCCTTATACAATTTGGGTTGGGTAAATCTCGGTTCATCACCTTCATTGTGCCCATATTTTCTGTATCCGAGTAAATCGATAAAAACGTCTGCGTTGAAATGCATTCTAAAATCCAAGGCAAAAAGCACAGCATGGACAACCGCCTCTACATCATCAGCATTAACGTGCATTACTGGAGATAAGGTCACCTTTCCCACATCTGTACAGTAGGTACTTGATCGTGCATCCAAATAATTGGTCGTAAAACCAATTTGATTATTGACTACAATATGAATGGTTCCTCCTGTTGAGTAGCCTTTCAATCGAGCCATTTGAACTATCTCGTAGGCAATTCCCTGTCCAGCAATCGCTGCGTCACCATGAACCACTATGGGTAAAACCTTTGATGGATCACCGCTAAATTTATTGTCCATCTTGGCTCTAGTGATACCCTCTACTACGGCTCCCACGGTTTCCAAGTGTGAAGGATTGGGGGCGAGATTGATATTGATTTTTCTACCGTTGTTGTTGGGGTCAATCTTTGCCGTCCAACCCATATGGTATTTCACATCTCCATCAAACACGACTTCATCATAGTCCTTTCCATCGAATTCACTAAAAATATCCTTGGGCGATTTTCCAAATATATTGGTTAAGGTATTGAGTCTTCCCCTGTGAGCCATTCCCATGATAAACTCCTCAACCCCTTTTTCGTCTGCTGCCAAAATTAGGGCATCTAAAGCGGGAATGAGAGACTCCCCTCCTTCTAACGAAAATCGTTTTTGACCCACATACTTGGTGTGTAAAAAACTTTCAAAACTTACGGCTCGATTTAGATTATTGAGTATATCTTTCTTTTGCTCGGGACTAAATTTGGGGTGATTTTCATTTTGATGGAGTCGATCTTTGATCCAATCTTTTTTCTCCAAATTCCTAATATACATGTATTCCACACCTATAGAATCGCAATAGGTTCTTCGAAGGTGTTCGATAATGGTTGACAAGGTACTGGGTCCAATGCCCATTGTGGAGCCTGCATTGAATACGGTTGGCAAATCGTCTTGAGACAAGCCGAAATTTTCGATATCCAAATTGGGGGTGTAAGTTCGTCTGTTACGAACAGGGTTGGTTTTGGTAAACAAATGGCCTCGGGTGCGATAGCCTTCAATCAGCTTTACCACCTGAAATTCTTTCTTTACCGACTCGGGCACTTCTACTTCGGTTACCTCTACAGACGACTCACCATTTTCCACTCCAAAATCAAACCCTTGGAAGAAAGCCCTCCAGCTGGGTTCTACAGTATCTGGATTTTGTAGGTATTGGTCGTACAATTCGGCAAAGTAGGCGGTATGCGCCGAATTTAAAAATGAAAATTTGTCCATTAAATAATATTACTACTAGTCCTTAAAGCAAAATTACAATTTTTGCCCAAAGAGGTAAGATTTTGTCGATAAAACAATCCTATTCTTATTAAATTTGTAAAGGATCGGTGCTGATGATAGGGTTGTTTTTCAATTAAAAATCAAGACTTTTTCACGGCCACTCCTTTTCAAAATTTGATTTTATAGATGTTTGCTTTAATCGATTGCAATAATTTTTACGCTTCATGTGAGCGGGTTTTCCAACCCCAATACGAGGGCAAAGCAGTGGTCATTCTTTCCAATAACGATGGCTGTGTAATTGCCCGAAGCAATGAAGCCAAAGCTCTGGGGATTCCCATGGGAGCACCTGCCTTCAAATTTCGAAACGAATTCAAAAAACACAACATCAAGGTTTTTTCTTCTAACTACCCCCTCTATGGAGACATGAGTAATCGGGTGATGAAAATCTTGGAAACCTATACTCCCAATGTGGAGATTTACAGCATAGACGAAGCCTTTTTAAAGTTTGAAGGCTTTGATCATTTTGACCTGTTTACAATGGGTTTGAAGATGCGCAAACAAGTACGGCAGTGGACAGGGATTCCCGTCTCTGTTGGGTTGGCTCCCACGAAAGCTTTGTCGAAAATTGCTAATAAAATCGCTAAGAAATTTGACCAAAAAACACAAGGAGTCTACTGTATCGATAGTAATGAAAAACGTTTAAAAGCGTTAAAGTGGACCCCCATAGGAAATGTTTGGGGAGTGGGCAGGCAACACGCCAAACGATTGAAGGCCATGCAGGTAAAAACTGCCTTGGATTTTGTGAATTTGCCCGATGAATGGGTCAAAAAACACATGAGTATATTGGGACTACGGCTAAAAAAAGACCTAGAAGGCATTCCTTCCATCCAATTGGAAGAGGTTGTGCCTAGCAAAAAGTCGATTGCGACGACTCGAAGTTTCAAGAATATACTTACTATATTTAATAATCTTGAAGAACGTATTACTACCTACACCCTCCTAGGAGCAGAAAAGTTGCGAAAGCAGAAAAGTTGTGCTACAGCCCTTCACGTTTTTGTAAGAAGTAACCCTTTTGATCCCAAGTCCGAGCAATATCGCAACGGCTGTACTATTACACTTCCCCACGCTACAGATTCCAATTTTATTTTGAATCGGTATGCACTGATGGGATTGAGGAGTATTTTCAAACCAGGAATAGAATATAAGAAAGCGGGGGTGATACTTTTGGGACTGACACCTTCCTTCTCAAGACAAATTAATTTATTCGAACAGGATACAGCAAAACATACCGCATTGATGGAAACCTTAGATAAAATTCATCGTCGATATGGCCCACACCGAATGAAATTGGCCAGTCAAGATTTAAAACAAACATGGAAAATGAAACGGGAGCATCTTTCCAATCGGTTCACAACAGAAATGAATGAAATCATCAGGGTAAAATGAGTAATACAGGAGATAAAATCGTCTTTTTTCAACCGGATCAGGAGCGGAGAAAATCTTCTTATCTGGCTCAAGAGGGCATTTCGGCAGGCTTTCCTTCCCCGGCAGATGACTTTAAGGAGTTGCGAATCAGCATTGACCGAGAGGTGGTCAAAAATGAGGAGGCTACTTTCTATGCTAGGGTATCGGGCGAATCGATGCAAGGGGCGGGGCTGGACGATGGAGATTTGTTGGTGATCGACCGAAGTCTAGAACCACAAGACAATAAGATTGCAGTCTGCTTTATCGATGGAGAGTTTACCGTAAAACGCCTAAAAGTAGAGGAGGACTGTGTTTATCTGATGCCGGAAAACTCAAAATACAAACCCATCAAGGTAACCGAAGACAACCAATTGATTATCTGGGGAGTCGTAACTTATGTGGTGAAAAAAGTTTAGACTAGAATCTTTCAAAAACACCAGCAATTCCTTGCCCTCCACCCACACAGGCGGTGACCATACCGTATTTTTGATTGCGACGTTTCATCTCATTCAACAGCTGTATGGTGAGTTTGGCTCCAGTACAACCCAAAGGATGCCCCATGGCAACGGCTCCCCCATTGACATTGACAGTGTCGGGATCCAAACCACTTTCTTGAATGACGGCTAAGGCCTGAGCAGCAAAAGCTTCGTTGAGCTCTGTTTGCTCAATATCAGAAAGTTTTAGTCCCGCTTGCTTTAAAGCTTTCGGTATGGCCTCGCAAGGGCCGATACCCATTAACAATGGATCAACTCCTCCAACAGAACAAGCAGCTAGGCGCGCTTCTGGCTCTAGGCCTAACTCTTTAACTTTTGCTTCACTCATCACCAAGGTAAAGGCAGCTCCGTCGGAAGTCTGAGAAGCATTTCCTGCTGTGATGATTCCCCCTTGTTTGAAAACAGCCCTCAATTTGGCTAAGCCTTCTACTGTGGTATCTCTTCTAACTCCCTCATCTACAGAAACGGTATGGGAGCTAGTGACTTTTTTTCCTTCTTTGACAAATACGTCTTCAACAGTAATGGGGACAATTTCGTCTTCAAAATATCCCTTGTCAATGGCATGAGCGGCTTTTTGGTGAGAAGCAAAGGAAAAATTATCGGCCGCTTCACGACTGATGTTAAATTTACCAGCAACGGCTTCTGCTGTAGCCCCCATACTAACATGGTAATTGATGTTTTCCATGTTGGCTTTGTAACTGGGCGATAATTTGTAGCCTGTCATAGGAAGTAAACTCATGCTCTCTGTACCACCAGCGATATAAACATCTCCCATCCCAGCCTTGATTTTGGCCACTGCCATGGCAATGGCTTCTAGGCCAGAGGCACAATAACGGTTGATGGTAATACCTGGAACTTCAATACCCAAAGCTCTAGCAGAAATGAGTCTTCCTACTTGTAGGCCTTGCTCCCCCTCGGGATTGGCACAACCCACAATGACATCATCTACAGTGGTGGGATCCAAAGCAGGTACTTGACTGACCAAATGTTTTAGAACATCTACGGCCATATCGTCGGATCTGTAGTTTTTGAATCCTCCTTTTTTAGCTTTTCCGACTGCAGTTCTGTATCCTTTTACAATATATGCTTCCATAACTTCTAGTTTCTTAAGGGCTTGTTATTCATTAATAGGTATTGGATTCTGTCTAGGGTTTTTTGATTTCCCAGTAAACTCATAAAAGCTTCTCGTTCTATATCGAGCAGGTATTGCTCATTTACTTTCTGTGGGCTGGTCAAATCACCTCCACAAATGACGTAGGCTAACTTTCGAGCGATTACCTCATCGTATTCAGACATATAGCCTCCCAAACGGTATTCATTGATGGCCGAATAAAGTGCCCCCAATCCAGATCGTCCAAGAACTTCTATGTCTTCTCTTGCAGCAGGGGGGATATAGTCCTTGGATAATGCTAATACTTTGTCTTTAGCCAATCCAAGATTACGCTGAACGTTATAGGAAACACTGTCTCTATTTTCCAATAGATAATGCAGATCAAATGCCTCAGAGGCTGAGGTGGAAACGGCTGCAGTGGCAATGGATTTAAAATGGTCGATCAACATGGGTATTTTAACGTCTCCCTCATAAAATCCGTCGGAGACCCGAAGGGCAAATTCTTTGGTTCCCCCGCCTCCAGGAATCAGCCCGACACCAACTTCAACCAATCCTATGTAGGATTCGGCAGCACAGACGGCTGCATCACAGTGCATGGTAATTTCACAACCTCCTCCAAACACATAGCCCTGAGTAGCAACAACCACTGGAATTTTGGAAGTTCTGATTCGCATGTTGACTGATTGAAAATCGGCGACCATTTGATCCAAGGTGTCAAATTGTTTTTGCATGGCCAACATTCCAATGTTCATTAAATTGGCCCCTACACTGAATTGCTTGGCGTTGTTTCCTATGACAAGGCCCTTCCAGTTTTCGCTTTCTGCCTTATCTACTGCTTCTGCAATGGCTTTTCCTATGCCTTCACCTATGGCGTTGCTCTTGCTTTGAAATTCCAAACACATGACTCCATCTCCAATGTCGTGAACTGAACATTCGCTGTTTTTGATGAGCGGTGTATTTTCTCTAAAACTTTCCAAAATAATAAAGGCATCAGAGCCAGGAATAGTTTTGTATTGTTGGCTTTGAATATCAAAATATTTCTTTTGACCTTTTTCGTATTTGTAAAATTGATCTGCACCCGCTTTTTTCATTTGGCCTATCCATTCGGGAAGGCTTTCTCCAGCGGCTTCAATCATGTCCAGTCCGTTTTGAAAACCGATGAGATCCCAGTACTCAAAAGGTCCAAAATCCCAAACATATCCAGCTCTCATGGCATCGTCAACAGGATAGTATTGATCGGAAATTTCTGGAACTCTCTGGGCAGAGTAGGCAAAAATAGCTGTAAAGTATTCTTTAAGGAAAAGACTTTCTTTGTCTTCTTTTCCCATCAAAAAGGACATGCGTTTCTGCATTTTCTCAATGGCCTTGGCTTCTTTAAGTATGGGGTTTTTCGGACGTACACTGGGGTTATACTCCAATGTTTTTAGGTTCAGGGCATTGATGATCGTTTTCCCTTTTTCGTCTTTTTGATTGGTTTTTTGATAAAAGCCTTTCCCTGTTTTGTTCCCCAAAAAGTTATTTTCTAATAGAAAGGTCATGAATTTTGTTTCTGGTGCCTTACCGACCGATTCAAAAAAGGAATCGTTTTTGACGTTGTTAACGACAAATTGGGTGACTTTCTCTCCTGTATCCAGTCCCACCAAATCTTGGAGTCTGAAAGTTCCTGTATTGGGTCTTCCTATCAATGAACCTGTTAAAGCATCTACTTCTTCAATAGAGAGGTCGTATTTTTGGGTTAGATCAAAAACTTTTACTCCAGACATGACGCCAATTCTGTTGGCGATAAATGCAGGAGTGTCTTTACATAATACGGTTTGTTTGCCCAGATTAATTTCTCCAAAATGCATGAAAAAATCAATCAACTCAGGTTGGGTTTCTGGGATGGGTATTATTTCTAGTAGTCTTAAATATCGAGGCGGATTAAAAAAGTGTGTTCCACAGAAGTGTTTTTTAAACTCAGCAGATCGTCCTTCAGACAATTGAGAAATGGGAATACTAGAGGTATTGGAACTAACAATACTTCCTTTTTGTCGGTATTGTTCAACTTTTTCAAATATCTGTTGTTTAATATCCAGTCGCTCTACCACCACTTCAATGATCCAATCGGCCCCTTGAATTTTTTCAAAATCATCCTCAAAGTTCCCTACCGTAATTCTACTGGCATATTCCTTTTTGTAGAGGGGTGCGGGCTTTGATTTGATGGCTTTGGTTAAAGCATCTTGAGCAACACTGTTTCTGTTGCTTTTATTTTTTTGTGCTTGTCCTTGGGGCAGAATGTCCAGCATCAAAACTTTTAGACCGACGTTTGCGAGCTGACAAGCAATCCCAGATCCCATGACACCAGATCCAAGGACGACAACATTCTTTATTCTAAAATTCATCGTTGGGTTTTTAACAAAGCTATTAAAAATCTATGAGGGTTGCATTTTTTTATACATTTGTTGAAAACATTAAGTTATGAGTCATCAGAAAGTATTTGAACAGTTTAAGGAAAGAGCCGAAAATGCTTCACCATTGGGAGGTACCCTAAAGTTTATGGTAGATGAAAATCCCATTCTCATCGATGGTAATGGTGATCAGAATACGATTTCTATGGATGACTCAGAGGCAGATTGCACCATTGTTGTTTCTACAGAGGTATTGGAAAAGTTAAGGGATGGGGAACTCAACCCCATGATGGCCGTTATGGGGGGTCAAATTAAAATTACTGGAGATATGGGCTTGGCCATGAAGGTCCAATCTCTAATGGGTTAAAATTGTTAATATAAAACATTCACACCCACTTTTATTTTTACTTTTTATTGGTATTTTGTTGTTGCTAAAAATCCAGTATGGAACTTAGAGATGATCAAAATATTGTTGATGAAGTCGTTAGGTCAAAGGTTAAATATGCGGTTTCATTATTGATTACTTTGCGTAAAAGAAACCATTCTAAAGAGCTGGGTTCTGACATCGATAACATTTGGAAAATCAGTGGCTTTAAAAACAAAAAAATATTTGAAAAGCACTTTAAATTGATAATGGGGTTTTCCGTTAAAAATTACATTAAGAGTTTACCCCAGCGATTTTAGTACTTTACACGGTCAATTGAAAAGAACGATTTTTTTGATGCCAGTAGAACTTAATTGGCCTTTAAATTTTTTCATTAATTATAGGGTCATTATTTCAAAACTTACCTAAAAAGTTTAGCAAATATCACCTTACTTATTGAAATTTCTTATGTTACCATAACAAGTAACAAATACGAAATCAATGATAAGCTTTATTTTTAATTAGCTTTGTATTACAACAAAACCAGCAGTAATATTTAATTAAATTATTAGATTATGAAGATTTTGGTATGTATAAGTCACGTACCCGACACCACCTCTAAAATAAATTTTGTCGAAGGAGATACGCTCTTTGATAAGAACGGTGTACAGTTTGTGATTAACCCCAATGACGAATTTGGTCTTACCCGAGCTGTTTGGTTTCAACAAAAACAACAAGCAGAAGTTACGGTGATAACAGTGGGAGATGCCAGTTGTGAACCCACACTCAGAAAGTGTTTGGCTATTGGAGCTAACAGGGCTTTTAGGGTTGACCTCCAACCCTCTGATGGGTTTGAGGTGGCACAGCAGTTGAGTGCTCACTGTAAGGAAGGAAATTATGACTTGATCATTGCGGGAAGAGAATCGATCGACTACAATGGCGCTATGGTTCCCGGTATGCTATCTGCTCTTTTGGGATATAATTTCGTAACCAATTGTATGGCACTTGAGATAGCAGGTGGCACTGCCAAAGCCTCCAGGGAAATTGACGGGGGGATTGAGACTGTTTCTTGTGAGTTGCCCTTAGTGATCGGTGCTCAAAAGGGTTTGGTTGAGGAGAAAGATTTGATCATTCCCAATATGCGGGGTATTATGCAGGCGCGTCAGAAAAGTCTTTCAGTGCTTGCTCCTGTTGAAAGTGATGCCAAATCCTCGATTTCAAAGTATGAAAAACCAGCTCCTAAAGGCGCTGTAAAATTGGTAAAACCCGATCAAATTGATCAACTCATTGACTTGCTTCACAACGAAGCCAAAGTAATTTAGCATAATCATTATGGGAATTTTAATCTATACAGAATCCGAAAACGGAAAGTTTAAAAAGTCTGCCTATGAGTTGGCCTCCTATGGAAGGGCCATTGCAGATCAATTAGGGGTTGAACTCATTGCTGTGAGTTTTAACCACGAAGACGCTAGCCCATTGGGGAGTTATGGTGTTGATCAAGTCATTCAAATTAATGATCCTTCATTGGAAAGCTTTACAGCACAGCAGTATGCTTCGAATTTGGCGACAATAGCTCAAACAAAGGAGATCAAGTTGATTGTTTTGAGCTCTAGTGCCAATGCAAAATACATTGCACCCCTTTTGGCCGTATCTCTTTCGGCGGGCTATGCTTCCAATGTGGTAGGGCTTCCTGAAAGTTTGGAGCCTTTGACGGTCAAACGGTCTTGTTTTACCAATAAGGCGTTCAATACCTGCACGTTGGACAATAAAGTAAACATTATTGGATTGTCGAATAACTCCTATGGTAGTTTTGAAAATCCAAAGGAGGTAAATGTTAGTCAAGCTTCAGCGGTCATTGTTGAAACAACTATAAAGGTTGAACAAGTAGAAAAATCAAGCGGTGAAGTGAGTATAGCCGATGCCGATATTGTGGTATCTGGGGGACGCGGATTAAAGGGTCCAGAGCATTGGCATCTTATAGAAGATTTAGCTACAACCTTGGGAGCAGCTACAGCCTGCTCCAAACCTGTATCCGATATGGGATGGCGACCCCACAGTGAACATGTAGGGCAAACTGGGAAACCTGTGGCTTCTAACTTATACATTGCTATAGGCGTATCTGGAGCCATTCAGCATTTGGCTGGGATTAATTCTTCTAAAGTCAAGGTGGTGATCAACAACGATCCAGAAGCGCCATTCTTCAAGGCTGCAGACTATGGGGTAATTGGAGATGCCTTTGAGGTGGTACCAGAATTGATCGAAAAACTCAAAGCTTTCAAAAGTTCTTAGTCCAAAAGCTGAGGTTTTAAATGGATTTTTTTTGCTTTTGGGCATTTTAGAAAAACATTTTTCCGAAAAGCTTGGGTGTATCCCGAGTGTGTTTTGGTGATTGCTTCCCCCCTATCTTTAGTTCACCAAACGATCTACTATCTAGCAAATGGTATAAGAAGTTACTGATTATTTGTCCCTCAAGATCAATAGGTTTTGGTTTTGAAAAACTTTTAGTCTTTCATCACATCCATGACCAATTTTGGAGTTCTATCTACCTTATACAACCCCCAATGTTTTTCTGGCTCAAGAGGTTCGGACGAGCCTTTCCAAGGTTCATCAAATGCTTCAAAAAAGAAAGTAAGTATTTCGTTTTTCTCACTCCAATTTACTAAATCATGATAATATGTTTTCTGAAATTCCTCATTCACGTTTTCGGGTTGGATTCCTCTACCATTAGAGTTGGTTGCCCAGCCAGCCTCAGTGATCACTATAGGTTTATGAGGATATTTAAGTCTTACACTCTCATAATTTTCATTGGTATACTCCAGTCCTTGTTGAATGTTTTTGTATTCCCACACTGGGTAAGTATGTATGGAAATAAAATCAACTTCGTCAACCAATTTTTCTAATTTGTCAAGCCACGGCAGGTAATTTTCACAGAATGTAACGGCCTGATCTGCCTCTTTTTTAATTTTTCTAACAAATTCAATTACTCGCTGAACGGGAACAAAATGATCGGTCCAATCAACACAGGCTTCATTACCCGCCGACAACGAAAAGATGATATCGGGGTATTTATTTGCCAAGTGTATTAATTTTTGTATTCTGGCATCATTTATTTTTTTGTTGTTCTCTAAAACTTCTTCTGAATAAACACCACCCCAAGGACATCCGGGGTTATTTTTTTCGGCAACAATGTAAGCACCCAACATTACCTTAAAGTTTAACTTTTCTTTTCGTATTACCTCAAGAACAGTGTCGGCTTGTTGATCGCAGTCGTACAACCTGAGGTATTTCCAATTGTCATGAAGAATTAATAAATCTTCTTTAATCTCCTCATAACTTGGATAAATCTCTCCAGGACTCTGGCCCTCTCTAAAACCAGAATAACAAATGGCTTTACCGGGTAAAATATTTAATTCTTCTGTGTATCTCATTATTAATTATTAAACTTTACCCTAAAATAAGAAGTTTTAGTATTTTAAGTTCTCGATTTTGTCCCAAAGTCCCCAAAACGCACCTACATCTCCCTCAGCATCAATTTTCCATGATTCGTCAAATGAAGAGAAGTAGAACATTTCGATATTTTCTTCCTCAGACCATTTTTGAGAATTAATATAATAACGGATAGCGTTTTCGTATGAAGGTTCGGCACCAAAGAAACTTTGTCCTCTATCAGGCCAACCTGCTTCTGATACAATTACTCGTTTTCCTTTGCTAGCAATTACCGCTCTTCGGTACATGTCTTTCATATACAGCAATGAATACTCGAGCTTACAGCCTTCCCAATAAGGATAACAATTTGCAAAAATCACATCGCAGGCCTCTGTAATTCTTGGTCTATCGGCAAATTCGTAGTATGCATCAACATAACCTACTTGAATTTGTGGTATCGCTTCTTTGACTTGATACATGAATTTCAACAATTCATCTTCTGATAAATCACCTCTGTACATCACTTCGTTACCTACTGCCGCCAAATCAACATAACCCTCTTTTGCAAGTTCTATCAGGTTTGCTATTTCTTTTCTATTTACTTGATCGTCACTTCCCAGCCAAGCACCAACCATTGTTTTGATGTCAAATTCACGGGCTATTTTGGGGATCAGTTCATTACCTTCTGTACAGGAAAAAGAGCGAACCCAACGGGTATAAGGCTGAATGATTTTCATCCGTCTTCTTATTTGCTCTTCGGAAATAATATCACCAGGCTTTTGGCCTTCTTCATAGGGACTGAAACACAAACCGTGCATTCCATTGTTTAATACTTTTTTAAACAATATACTCAATTCCTTTTTGGATTTTTTTTCGTGCTTTATTTCTGCAAGAGATAAAACTTTCTGTCTTCTTTTTGACATAGCCAGAATAATTAAATTGGTTTACTTTTGATGGATCTCATTTCGTTGATCCAATTGCTTTCGAATGTCGTTGGCTCGTTCTTCTGTAATGGAATAATCGCTCATTACCCAAATGGCGAATAATGTTCCGATAATGGGCAATCCAGAAAAGAATAGTCTTAATCCAAAAATAGCATTTTCGCTTTGAGTTGGACTTCCTGATTCAAAACCTATTAGTGAAAATATTACACCTGTGAGACCTCCTGCAATTCCAAATCCAAATTTGACCATCCACCAGTAAATCGCTCCAAAAACTCCTTCACGACGTTTTCCTGTGTTGAGTTCGTCTAGATCAATTACATCGGCCGTCATTGACATCATTAGGGTAAATAAGCCCCCTATGCCGAATGAAAAGAATGGCATGGCAAGCAAAAACATATAAGGTTTTCCTGGGATGAATAAGAACCACAGCATGATATAGCCAATAATAGATATGGATTGCGAAATAATAAACGCTCTCTTTTTACCTAATTTCTTAGACATTACTGTTACTATTGGAATGACTAAAAATGTGGTTACTAGAGCACCTACACTTCCGAAAAGTGTTGGCCAAATCCAAGCGCCTTCTTTTCCAGTAACACCGTCAAAAAGATAGTAAACAATGATAAAATATGTGAATGCAGCTACGGTATTGAATGCATTGAAAATTAGGAAGGTAGCAATACATAGTTTTCGAAATGCTCTTATCTTGAAAGCTTCACTAAAATTAACCACAAATATGGTATGCAATCTTCCTAAGATATTCTTGAGCGTAATGCTCTCATATTTCTCATTTAGAGTAGATTTACTCTTGATAAATATTGCAGGAATCATCGCGAGAATCATACAAATACCTCCAACCCATATTGCCAGTTCTCTCACAGCGACATCACTCGATGGAAACCATTCTTTGTCATCCATGGCAATCCAAAACCAAGGGGCGATTACCCATGCCCATTGTCCTATCCATTGTGCAACAGCCATAATATGGGTTCGTTCATGAAAATCATCACTCATCTCATAGCCCATTGCTACATAGGGTACGCTAAAAATTGTCAAGCCCAAATAAAATATCAAGGAGGTAAAAAGAAAGTAATAAAAGTTAAATTCTACGCTGTTTTCTCTGAATAATTGCCACATCACGACAAATGAAACACCCATAATCAAAGAGCCAATAAAAACATATTGTCTTCTTCTCCCCCATCTTGATTTGGTGTTGTCAGAAATAAAACCCATTATGGGGTCGGTGATGGCATCAAAAAGTCTTGGCACTAAAGAAACTACTCCCCACATCCAGCCGGGGAAACCTAATCCTTGAACAAGAACAACAATAAATATACTTATAACAGCGGGAAACATTTGGTTGGCTAACATTCCCAAACCAAAGGCTACCTTCTGGCTCATGGGTACTTTTTTGTCTATACTTCCTTCTCTTGCATTCATATCCTTGGTTGGTTTTTTGTTTTTTTAATCAAAATGATTGTATTGCTCCTTCAAAACATGGAAAGACTCTTTTTTATTTCTGTCAATATCAACGATGCCCCAGAACTCCTCGTTGGGATTACCATCATATGGAACCCCACTACTGTTGGGTGCCTGACCGCCAATGTCTTGTTGATCGGGATTGCCCGCCTTCCACCATTCATCGGAAAAGGAAAAAAGCGTTAATCCACTGATGAGGTGTTTGTTTTGAAAAACAGTTTCTACTATTTTGGCATTGGCAACCGATTGAGCTTTTTGGTTTTCACCATCTTTAAAATTGTCGCGTTCAATTGTCATATAACTATCGCTTCCCGCCTCAGAAAAATAAAACGGCTTGTCGCTTAATTTCTCCCATTGGTCAAAAAGGGCCGAAGGGTTGTCCCATCGGTATATATTGAGTCCCCACAAATCAAGGTTTGAACACATGGAGAAAGCCAAACTGTCTGGTAGTTCGCCATGGGCTGAGGAAACGGGGTGATTGCCATCGATTTTATGGATGGTTTGGGCTGCATCGTTGAGGGTGGAGTACCAATTTTTGATGTTTCCCTCAAACCACTCGGGATGGTAATTGTATTCATTACCCAACTCCCAAAACAAAATGGCATTATGGTTTTTGTATTTTTTGATGTATTGGGTATAGGATTTGGAATAGAGATCGAAGTAGCCTTGCTGATTATAGCCTATCCCAATAATGACTTTGATACCCGCTTTTTCAATTTTATCCAAAACGGAAATCTCCTCAATGGGACTGTAAACTCTGATGGTATTGATGCCTGCCTCTACCATCAAAGCAAGGTCAGCTTCCAAGCTGCTAAAATCCCTTTTTTTCTTGCCCTTGGGAACAGGATTGTAGCAAATCCCTTTGATAAAATAGGGCGCATCGTTGACCCATATTTGTCTCCCTTGGGTTGTTACTACTAGGGAGGGCTTGCCACACGACAAGACTAGGCAAGTAATACCCCAAATAAAAATAGAAAATACAGATTGGCTCCTTTTCATTTTTTTGGTGGGGTTAAAAGGGTGGACAGTAGTTGTTCTTTATTGCCTTGAAATGTTTTTTCAATGGGAGTATTTCCTCTACCAAGTCCTTCCAATGCACCCTGATCAATGAAATTCCAGAGGCTAAATTTGGCCTTGCCCTCAATGGTAAACAGTCCGAAATGATTCTCAGAGTGTTGGGGATCAATGGGATTTTTCCATTGTTCATCGAAGGCTTCAAAGTATACGCAAGTGGTTTTGTTTTGCTTCGCCCAATCACTCATCAATTTAAAATATAATGCTTGTTTGTATTCGTCAGCAGCCCGTGATCCTTGGTTTCCATAAAATCCACTGCTTTGAGTAGCCCACCCGGTTTCTCCAATGTGAATAGGCTTTTCGACCCCCAAACTTTTTACATAGTTTTTTACGTTGTTGTATTGCATAACAGCAAAGTTTTTGGCTCTAAACATTGCGCTGTCGATAATTTGGAGGTCTGAGGATTGACTTTCCGATTTAATTTTTGAAATCCAAAACTTAGGATTGTAGTGGGTGTTGTGAAATGGATAGGTATGGATGGATATGTAATCTACTGCGTGTACCAGTTTTTCTAAATCGGGTTCGTGATATGAAGGATCTCCTCCTCCCCATGAACTGAAGTCATCGGAACTGGTGATCCAAAGATTTTTTGGGAGTTTCTGATCTGCTTTCAATTGTTGAAGATGGTTGACCCAATTCAAAATGACTTTGGGTTGAACAAAATAGGAGGTCGCCCAACGAACACGGGCCTCGTTCCCTACCGATATGATTTTAACGATATCTGGATAGGCTTGGGTAAGTTCTACTGCCTGACTTATCTCTAATGCATTTCCTTTGAAATCTTCTTTGTCATGATTGGGCTGATCTGTCCAAGCATTTTTGCAGTTGATCCAAGCACCGAGCATTACGTACATTTCAAAGTCGATGCGTTTCATTTTTAGGAGTCTGATCGCTTCTAAAATATTTTTTGCAAATTCAAAATGTACATTATAGGTTCGGATGAGTTTAAACCCTAGGGCTTCTAGTATGATTAGATCCTCGGTAATTTGATCAATGGTGGGCTGGGTATTTCTAGTGTTGGCTCGATATCCACCATAGGAAATGGCTTTGTATTTGGAATTTCCCAAAATGTCGGAGGCAAAGGGGGAATGATCTTTAGTCGACTGATCTTTTGACTGACAAGCCATGAAAAGCAAACCTACAAGAAACATAATACGGTATGTCTTACGGAATGGGTAACCCAAAAAATCGGAATGCTTTATCAAGTTTTTTGGTTTTAGATTTTTAGTATGTCTAGGAATACAATCATTTTTTCATATTCTCCCGATCTACTGAATAGGGACTGGCTTGTTTTGACGTCAAGTTTATTGCCTTTAAAATGAATCACACTTCCGTCTTTGGCGTAGACCTCTATAACATTTTCGTCAGATTTTTGATAAACTACTGGTACTTGGCAAATGGTAAAGGCAAGGGATTTTGGTTCTATCTGAATTTGATTTTTTTTCTGACGTACGTCTACGTAGGAGAATAGCTGACCTTCTTCTATAAATTCGTGATCTCTCAGTAAAACAGGTTCAAAACTAAGAGCTCCTTCTTTGATTTTCACACCCAATTCTCCTAATCTACTGAGCAGATCTTCCTTGACCTGACCGGTCATTCCGGGTTGTTGTGCTCCTTTTCCTTTGGGGGTATGGGAGTATGGGTCGGTTGGAAAAGCTCCGTATAACTCGGGAGGTTTGTTTACACCAATGCCATCATTGATTTGATGAAAATGAATGGTCAATCGGTCGATCAATTTTTTGTCGGCATCGGATGCTATGGCTTCTGAAACGGCTTCGCAATTGGCCAATAAGAGTTTTGAAACCATGTGCCAATAGATGGACCCCAGTCCTTCGTATCCAAAGAATGTCCCCGATCTTCCAGTAAATGATTTGTGATTAAATACGGATTCGTAAATTGAAAAAAGGGCTTCTGATTCTTGTAAAACTAGGCTTTGGTATTGGATCGGAAGTTGGACCAATGCCTTTTTAAGTCCGTTGACATTATTAAAATCAGCATTAAAATGGTACTGACCCAATACGTCTTTTGAGATAATTTCGCTGTTATTGTTTTGGATAAGTTTTTGTAACAAAGCATTATCAGCTACCTTCTCATGAGGTATGTTGTTTTTTTGGAGGAATTGGGGAAGGTTTCTATCGGGATAAAGAATGTAACTGTTTTGATCTTCTCTGTAGAGTTTGCTTTGTCTCAAACTATCCAAAAGCTCTACAGTCTCCTGTGTCGATAGAAAACCTGAACTCAAAACGGCCACTTGCCCCTCCAGCATTTCAGAGAGGTAGGAGATGCTCATTTTGTCTTCTTCCACAGCCACCAAATTATAGGCATGATAGAGTCGATCTTCTCTTTTATTGGCTTTGATAGTGTGTTCTACAAAAGCAGTGGTCAATGTGATGAAGGAGTCTAATTTTTCAGTACTTACGGCTACTTTTTTAGCGGTATGACCATTGGAATATATCTCTTGACGGTATTGACTTGCTGCCATTCCAAGGTTTTGAAAAATGGTCTTGCGATCTTGATCGTTGATTGGATCATTTAGTAAATCTTGGTGTTCCTCAAAGGTGTGAACGATTTGATTGAAGACTTGATTTAACTCCTCAGAAATGGTAAAACTGGATTGTTCGGCACGAGAAATGAGGGTTTTGAAAAAGGGTAAAAATCTTCTTAAATAGTAGAGTGTAACCATAGAAACACCATTACCCACAAGGGCATTGTTGGCATCGTTCCATTCAGGTCGTTGGGTATTCATCCAAATCCCAGCCTCAGGAATTAAGTTAGAGACTTTGGCCATGAGGGTAATTAAGATTTTCTCAATAAAATTGACTTTGTATATCTCCCCTTTAGCGTCTTGAAGTAAAGCTCCATCTGCTCCAATTATATTTTTTCTATTTTGAATTTTCTCATGAGCTTCCTCATCAAAATCGATTGTATTTTTGGAATCTTTGAGTATTTCTTCAACGGCTTTGATTTTGTAGGGGACGTTGGCAAAAACAAATAAATCCTGTTCGAGTATTCCATTAAGTTTGTTTGGAAAATAGTTTTCACTAAACTCTAAGAACTTAAGTAAATAAATTATCTGATGATCGCCCCAGTAACCAATGTAGGACCATGGATTGTCGGGTTCAATGGTTTCCCAATCAAAACCGTCTCTTGTGAGTCGGTAGGGATTGTAACCTTCAAAAGTAGTTGCATTTAAAAATTTATATATCATCCCCTCGATAAAATCGGGATAGGAGTGGGCAAGAGCTTCCCAGTTTTGAAAAATATCTCTCCAGTTCCCTTGGTAGTCGAGTATTTTTGATCCATCCACCTCATTTTTAGTGTTGATGGAGAATTTGTTCCATGGACGACTGGGATCTCCATGTCTTCTGCTAAATTTCAACGGAAGATATTCTTTTGCCAGTCTAACAAAATCTGTATCGGATTCTTGCGCTAGGAGTACTTTTATTGTTTCTAAGTCAAATTTCTCATCAAGCTGTTTTAAGACCTCTATTTTATTTTGGTAGAGTTCTTTATTGGCTGCAGCTAAATATTTGGAAAAATGAGATTTTTCGATAGTGTAATTGAAATCGAAAATTCCCCCTCTCATAATATTGAATAGGGTATTTGAAAAATGTCTGGTATTTCTTGGTCCATCGGCGGTGATCTGCAAACCATCGGCTGCAGCCACCAAACGAATCAATTCCTCTGATCCAAGGACAATGTCTTGATTTAACGATTCAGATAGGTTTTCCTTATTGATAAGGCGTTTCCGAATCTCGATTAATTGGTTGATGTTTTGATTGACATCGGCCACAATGGTCCAATTTTTTGAGGATTTGGGTGCGAGTTTAAAATCGGTATTTATAAAGTAGGCCCCTTTCTCTGCTCTTATTTCTGATTCATTTTCAATGGAATATCCCGCTCGAAATTGATCCAATTGTAGGGAGGATAATAAGTGTTTTGGGTTTTCAAATCCTAGAGACCATACTGTATTGACTTTTAATGCTTCACTGGGTTCTGCTCTATCCACAATCAGGGCGGAGAGGGAATAAATCCCCAAGCCACTTTCTTGGTCTATTTCATTTTTTTTATAGGCATCGGCCAAATTACTGCTTCCTGCTTGTAGGCTTTCTTCTATGCCCCAAGGTAGTATGTTTTGAAGTCCATCGATCAAACTGATATTGGTGGAGTCAAGGGCTTGATTATGTAATGTTGCTTCACGGACAAAACCGAAACGATCACTGGTTTTCCATGAGTATGAAAAAGTCAAGTTAAGATCGTGATTGATTTCTTCAAATATGATTTTGTTCCCTAGCGAATTTTTATAAAGATTTCTTGATGTTTTGTAAATCCCCTGTTGTCTGTGAGAGAAGGGCTCCCAAAGAAGGGTAGTTTGGGCTTTTGAAACAAGTAAGATAGTTTTACTTCCTGTATTTTCGACTGATTCAATGATTTTATCATCAGTGTAGTAGGGAAATAGCGCATTGCTACTGTCTTTCCTTCCTGCTGTAAGACCACCAGTGCTGGATATGAAAAGCCAGTGGTTAGAGTTACTAACCAAGCTCATAAAGAAGGGACGCATACCGTCCACATTTGAGATTTTGAAGAAGTTTTCTCCTTCGATAAGTATTTCCTCTCCCTTTACAGGATTTTTGGGATGTAAACTATAATTTTCTAAAAATTGTTTTTCTTCTAAGTTGATCATTCAACTGATATTTTTTTATTTAAAACCTTAACACTGGTGGTTATTTATAATCTAAACCACGTGGTTAAACTGGGCTATATATGAGGCTGAATTAAAATCGGCTGAGTCATTGATAATCGTACTTAAAGAATATATGTCTTATAGGTTTCTTCTTTCCAATTAAAATTTTTCGTAGTTAACCGCTAGGCTAGATCTCCAGTTTTGAAGAGCCTCTCTTAATTCATAAGGTCGAAAGTTTTATTCCGTTAAACCGTTTACCATTTAACGATAGACTCTTACATAGTCAATTTCCATAGAACTTTCATTGAAATCTTCAGGAATTTGTCCTCCAGTATTACCTCCCATAGCAACATTTAATATGATAAATTGTGGTTTATCATAAGGCCAGTTGTCCTCAGTTTTATTTTCAGGACTGTAGGTGTAATATTCGTTTCCGTCAATAGAAAAGACGATTTCGTCAGGCGTCCAATTTACTGAGTAAATGTGGAAAGCTGTGGTTGAAGTTGGTGCATCAATTAACTTAACGTTTATAGTATTACCTGAACTGGATTGATTATGAAGAGCAGCAGAAATCTTGGTTTTATCCCAACCTTTTTGTTCCATAATGTCTATTTCTCCACACTTTGGCCAACCAACGGTGGAAATATTAGAACCCAACATCCATAAGGCCGGCCAAGTACCAGCAGCAGAGGGGAGTTTGGCTCGAATTTCAACTTTTCCATAAGTAAAACTGAATTTACCTTGAGATTTCAATCGAGCAGAGGTATAATCAGCTCCTTCGTAAGTTTCTTTCTTTGCCTTTATTTTTAGAAAGCCATCCTCCACTATTACATTATCACTGCGTGAAGTATAGTACTGGGATTCTTGATTTCCCCAACCATTATCTCCAGTACCAATATCATAAGTCCATTTTGAATTCATAGGGGAACCTTCGGTATCAAATTCATCAAACCAGTAAAGATCGGTGTTACCCAGATATGCTCTATCTCCATTTACGTCATTGATGATTTCTTGCAGTTCCGTTAATGTTGTTGGAATTGGATTTGCATTAGCAATAGCAATTTCATATTTCTCTTGGTTATCCTCCAAATTTTGTACACCTGCGTTTGATAAGTCTTCGATAGAAGGAGTTCCTCCATCGGCTGGACTTTGAGATTCTGTTACAATTGTTTCAATAAGTTCCGCTACATAGGGAATATTTTGATCTTTTGCACAAGATGTAAAAAATAAAAAAAGAAAAAGACTTTTGTATGTAAGGTTAATTTTTTCCATTCAATTTAGTGAGATAGTTATCTATTATACCATCAAAATAATTAAGCTTAGTTAATGTTTTGAATATTTGATTTGTTTAAAATTTTTGAAAAAAACAGATTAATTCAAAAGAGGTTTTGCGAATACCAAAATGTTTTAACTCTAGCGTGATGGGCGAACAAAACTTATAAAAATTAACCCATTAGTTTGTTGGATTTTAAATTGTTTACCTGTTTAAATTAATAGTTAAAAAAACCCCGTACAAAAATTGCACGGGGTTAATTGTATTCAATTAATAAAAGTAAAGGTTATCGATGTAGAACGTTTGAGTTCCGTCTCCACCATCAAAAATAATCTGTCCAATTTTACCATCAGCAGTTAAAGTGGTAAAATCACTCAATGCTAATACAACATTGGTCCATGTTTCTATTGCGGCAGCTTCAGTAACGGTAACTATAGGATCAAAAAGATCTCCTGCATATTCACCATCAGCTCCATAATCGACAAGTTTCAATTTTAGAGTGGCTCCATTAGGTGTCCAGTAGTCAAATGTAACGTGAGTTACATCAGCAATAGAAACTCTATTTGCAGCGTCACCTCCAACATTATCAATTCCAACAAAGTTAAAGTTAGCTAGTTTTTTTACTGCATTATCAGCAATAGTCTCTTCAGTTGAGACAGTTGTTTGTCCCCAGTTTGGTGCAAATGTTGAAGCTAAATCGGTATAGGCATCACTGAAAATCGAAATAACTGTTGAAGCCTCAGCAGATGGTGCTGCAGGAGCATCCTCTGGAGCAGTTATTACAGGACATCCAGAATCTTGTGTACCAGCAACAGTTGGACACTCATCATAAGCATCAATTACACCATCTCCATCAGTATCTGTTTGAGGAATGGCTGCACCTGTTGTTCCTTCTTTGGCGAGTTTCATTCTCCAATAATTCGTACCATCATATACTTTGAACACTGTCATTGTGTTTCCGTCATCTGAAAAAGATACGTCGGTATAAGTTATGCTTTCGTCAGCAGCTGAACCTGTTGCCAATTCACCAGTTTCACCTAATTTGAATAAACCTAGGTATGAACCACTACCAGAAATTGTAATAGTGTTTCCTTCTTCGTCATATGCCCAAGTACCTGGAGATGAACCATCCCATGGAGCTATAGTCGTAGCACAACCTTCAGGATCATTTCCAAATGCAGGCTCAATCCAAGTCTGGTCTCCAGGAGTACTTTGATAAGTACCATCTGCACTAAACTCAAATACATCATCAAAAAGACAATCTCTTGTTAAAACATCACCAAGTTGATTTGACCACCAAGAGAAGTCAGTAGCAGATGGTCCTATTCCCAATGCTCCTGCATCATGCATTATTACCCATCTTCCTTCTACTGGAGAAGGATCTGGTTCGGTATAATCAACTGATACCTCTTGTGATGCATCGGCATTCTGAAATCCAAGTGCAGAAGCAGTTACAACAATAGTATAGGTTGCATCTGATTCAGGATAAGTATAGGATACTCCTGGCCCAGCTGATGTTAAAACATCATCGTCTGCTGAACTTCCAAAATCAATAGAATAAGATGTTCCTTCGGTAGACGTAGGAGTTACTGTAATTACGTTACCTGCTCCACTTGCTTCAGCTGTAAATGATACATTTGAAATTAACGGGATTTCAGGGTCAGCTTCGTCTTTACTACATGAATAAATAATACATAACCCAGCAAGGGCAAGCATTCCTTTGTTTAGATAATTTTTCATTTTTTAAAATTTAATATTAATTGACTAATTACTTCTGATTGTTTGTTAATCGTGATCAAAAGATTTTTTAAACTAATACCCGGGATTTTGTTCCCAGCTATCGATTGCGTTTGCTAAATTTATTTCTTCGAGAGGTATGGGAAATACCTCATTTTTTCCATTTGTAAAATTGATTTTTCTTCTCGTTTTTTCTTCCTCTGTTAAGTCCTCACCATCGATGGCTGTATTATAAGCAGAAAAAGCTTCTGCTGCTTTCCCAGTTCTAACCAAATCAAAGAATCGATGTCCTTCACCAGCCAACTCTAAACGTCTTTCATGATATATAGCTTCAAGTAAATTGCTCTCACCATTGAAGGGATAGTTGCGTGAACTGTTTTGAAAAGCTCTCTCTCTTACTTGGTTTAAATAATTTACTGCATTGGCTCCTCCAGTTTGAGCCTCTGCTTCAGCTGCCATCAATAACACATCAGAATAGCGTATTACACGGTAATTATTTTGATAACTAACAGGATCTGAGGAAACTGTAGGTTCATTTTTATTTACTAAGTATTTCTTATTGTAGTAACCTGAATTTTCTCTACTGACACCATAGGTACCACTCCGAGGAGCAAATACAGTAACGCCTCTTCGAATGTCAGAAGGACTGTATTGTTGGTAAAGGTATTTTGAGAAAAAATTGATTCCCCAACCTGATTTATAGGTTGTGTCATCAAAAGGAGGTCTTGGTCCGTTGCTTTGAGGCATGTAATTTCCCGCATTACAATGAAGACAGTCCCAGTTGTTTCCTACAACCCCAGTATATTGGACTTCAAATACTGACTCGGAGGAATTTTCACCACTTCTTGTAAAAAGATTTCTGTAAGCAGAACCTGTTAGTAATTGATAATTTCCACTATTGATTACCTCATTAAATTGATTTGCCGCTTCTTGAAAATTACGATGATATAAGTAAACTTTTCCCAATAAAGCTTTTGCAGCCCCTCTTTTAATTTTATAGATTTCTGAACTTGGCCTTGTTTCTGGTAAATTAGGGATAGCCTCTTTTAAATCTTCTTCTATTAGACTGTAAATATCTTCAACGCTTCCAACTCTATTGATTATATATTGATCTCCAAATAAGATTCTTTTATCTGCAATCCTATTGATTCCATTTCTTTCCTCAACAACCAGAGGAACATCTCCGAAAAATTTTGCCAGCTCAAAAACAAAGTGGGCTCTAAGGAAATAGGCTTGTGCAATGACGTCGTCTTTACCCTCAAAATCAATTATGTCTTTAAATTCCAATACATAGTTTGCTCTGTTATAGGCAGCATACATCAGTTGCCAAATAAGTTGAATTTGATCGTTGTCCGAAGGAGAATGTAACATTTTATCAATCCTTTGGAGTGTTGGCTGATCGAATGTATTTGGATCACCTCCAGCAATAATATCGTCAGAAGCAGTATGACCCACCATTACATTGTAGAGGGTTGTTTGTAGCATATCATAGACCCCGATCAATGCCTCTTCAAACTCACTTTCATCATTGAAAAAGTTTTCTGAATTGGGAGCATCAGGAACTATGTCAATGTATTTGCTACATGCGTTTATGAAAATCAACGAAACGAAAAGGGCGTAAGTGTAATATATTTTTTTCATTTTGTTTAAAAGTTTAAGCTTGTGCCAATTAAGAATGTTTTTGCAACTGGATAAAATCCTTTGTCAATTCCTGAACCAATTGGTTCTCCTTTTCCATCGGTTCCTCCACCAACTGCTGAGGGATCGTAACCTTTATAATTGGTAAATGTGAATAAATTGTTACCAGAGAGATAAATTCTACATTTTTTTATTGCAAACTGTTGTAATAGTGTCTCTTTAAAAGTGTAACCGAATTGTATATTTTGAATTCGAAGATAGGAGGCGTCCTCAACAAAATAATCAGAAAAATTATCGAAACTAACTGAAGCACCATTAACAGGTCTAGGCACTATATTGCTTGGATTGGTTGTTGTCCAACTGTCCGTAACATATGAGTCTTTGTTTGAATATAAATTTTTTCGCTCGTAGTCTCTAACGAGATCATTTCCAAGGGAAGCAAAGGAGGAGGCGCTAAAATCCATATTCTTATAGTTGATTCCAAACGTTAACCCCATTGTCATATCAGGAATGGGGTCACCTAAGTAGGTTTTATCCTCAACGGTTATGGTATTGTCTCCATTAACATCTACAAATTTTAAGTCTCCCGGTTTGGCATTTGTGTGATAGACCTTTGTTCCACCATTTGTTGGAACTGGAGCGTTAAAATTTAAAGCATCAATCTCAGCCTGGTTTTGATAAACTCCGTCAGTCTTATATCCATAAAAGTAGCCAATGGGATGACCTGCTTCCATTCTTGAGGTTCTTAAATTTTCTCCAACCATAAATGAACCTCCCTCAAGAAAACCTTCAGTACTCCCAACATATACTACCTCATTGTAAAGTTTACTAAAGTTATAACTAACATTAAATCTTAAGTTGTCATTAATGGCTTTGTTGTAGGATATTAGTGCCTCAAATCCTTCGTTGAGAACATCTCCCGCATTGATAACGGGAGGGGATGATCC
>Ga0209603_1000296_pt1 | contig 61512 bp, 63 predicted proteins | sample COGITO_mtgs_1206_FD_184812 | JGI IMG/M metagenome (GOLD analysis project Ga0209603, IMG submission 184812) | Pelagic marine microbial communities from North Sea - COGITO_mtgs_120607 (SPAdes) (version 2) | ecosystem: Environmental > Aquatic > Marine > Epipelagic ...
ATTATTTCATAATGTAATATTGCTTGGTATTGCTCATTTTCTACTTGTGATAATACTTGATTGCTCAATACTGTAAAAAGCATCAATACGATTACTGTTATTTTTTTCATCTTAGTATTTTAAAAGTGTAATTGGTTTATGATGTAAAAATATAAAATCTTAATTAAATCTATATGTAGTTTATAAAGAAATAAACACTAGTAAGTTGTCAAATAGTTGCCAGGAATTAGTACTGTAGCATTAAGGTCCTTGCTAAGCATTAGCAACAAAAAACCCCTCAATTAAAAAGGGTTTTAAGGGTGGTCTCACATGGGCTCGAACCATGGACCCTCTGCCCCGATAGCTATCGGGGGAGTCAGATGCTAGTTTGCTTTTTTATTTTATCTACTAGTTCTGGATATTTTCTCAAATTTTCAATAAAAACTCTGCTTTTCATTCGTTTAATTTTACGTTCGAGTCTAATAGCATGCTTGTTTGTTTCGGTTTGAATTACCAAAAAGCGTTTCCAATCGTCAGACTTGGAAGTGTAAGAAGCGACGTATTTTTTGGAATTATGAGCTTTCAGTCTTAGGTCAAAATCAGCACAAGACCCTGTGTAATACTTGTCAAGTTGAGAGCTGTATATGATATAACAAAAGGGCATCGATTTGGTTTTGATATAAAAAAGCAGCCCTAGAGCTGCTTTTAACTGTGGTCCCACGAGGGCTCGAACCTCGGACCCTCTGATTATGAGTCAGATGCTCTAACCAACTGAGCTATGGGACCAATACGGCTGCAATATTACAACGTTTTTTAAAATTATAAAAAGAAAATCACTCTTTATTAGACCGTTCCTGACAGAGTTCAATCAGAACGCCATTGGTTGATTTTGGATGTAGAAACGCAATGCGTTTATTATCTGCTCCCACTTTGGCAGTCTCATGAATCAGCTCAAAACCTTCCATTTTTAAACGTTCCAGTTCAACGTCAATGTTTTCCACCTCAAAAGCAATATGATGTATGCCTTCGCCTTTTTTAGCAATAAACTTCGCAATGGGACTGTTGGGGTTGCTTGCTTCTAGCAGTTCAATTTTATGTGTTCCCACATCAAAAAACGATGTGGTCACACCTTCCGACGCAACTTGTTCGGTTTTGTAATGCGGCACGCCTAAGAGCTTTTTAAACAATGCATTAGAAGTTTTTAGATCTTTTACGGCAATACCAATATGTTCTATTTTCTTCAGCATAGCACAAATTTAACCGAAAAGGACTAGCTTTTAAACAATTCACCCAGAAATATATTATTTTTACCCCATGGAAAGTCAAAGACAAAAAAAAATAGCCTCCGTTTTACAGCGTGATCTCGTTGAGGTACTTCAAGGCGCAGCCACCCAAGGCGGGATGAAAGGCATATTAATTTCAGTTACAAAAGTCAATGTGACTGTCGACCTTTCGATTGCCAAAGTTTATCTCAGTATTTTCCCAATAGATAAAGGTGCAGAACTTTTGGAAGGCATAAAATCAAATGCGCCGCTCATCAAACATGAGCTATCGCAACGCACCAAGCACCAATTACGTCGCATGCCACAATTGATTTTTTATATCGATGATTCATTGGAGTATATTGACCAAATAGACAAATCATTGAAACGCACAGAAAATCCAATTGAAAACCCCGATTTGTTAGAAAAACGAAAAAAGGCCTAATTGAAATTCTCGCTATATATCGCCAAACGGTATCTGTTTTCGAAAAGCAGTAACAACGCGATTAATTTTATCACTTTAATTGCTGGCTTTGGGATTATTATTGGAACCGCTGCTCTTTTTATAGTACTTTCAGGATTCTCAGGGTTAAAAACCTTTACCGTACAATTCACATCTTTTGCAGATCCAGATCTTAAAATTGTACCAACCACTACCAAAACCATTCGGTTTACAGCGGCCCAAAAACAAGCCCTAACAGCCTTAAGTTCGATCGCCTCTTTCACCGAGATTGTGGAGGAACGCATGCTTATGAATTGCGACAATAAACATCTAGCCGTCACGCTGAAAGGCGTTGATGACAATTATCCGCAGGCCACCATAGATTCAATTTTAGTATATGGTCAATGGTTCGAGCCCAACACCCCACAAATCGTTGCAGGATGGGGCGTCACCAACGAATTAGGATTTGGAATTTTCGATGTCACTAAAGTTATTAAGCTTTATGCCCCAAAACCCGGAACAGGACAACTTAGTTCCGTTAACAGCGCGTTTAAAAGTATGAAAGTCGCCAATGCGGGAATTTTTCAAATCAATGAAACGCTCAATAATTCGCAAGTCTTTACAACCCTTGAGAACGCTAAATATTTGTTGGGGTATGATGCCGAAACTCTCAGTGCAATTGACCTCTACTTAGAACCGTCTGCCAACGAAGACGAGCTACGTACTCAACTACAATCTATTTTTAAAAATCAAATCACTATAAAAAATCGTGTGCAGCTTAATGATGCATTGTATAAAATGCTAAATACAGAGCACGTCGCTGTCTATTTGATTTTCACCTTAATTTTGATTATTGCCTTATTTAATATTGTAGGTGCGATCATTATGATGATTTTGGACAAAAAAAAGAACTTGAAAACCTTATATAATTTAGGTGCTACGGTTAAAGACTTACGGAAAATATTTTATTATCAAGGTGTTTTAATGACTATAATAGGTGGCGGTATAGGGCTAGTCATTGGGGTGATTGTTATAGGACTCCAGCAACACTATGCGTTAGTAATGATTACACCCTCATTGCCATATCCAGTAGATTTACAGCTTGCCAATGTGGGAATAGTGCTGCTTACCATTTTGACGTTAGGAATCCTAGCCTCACGCATCGCATCCCAACGCATTGCTAAAACACAGCTAGAGCGCTAGACAAACTGATAGTCACCAAAAGTTGTTTCTACAGCATCAAACGCTGCAAAAACATCAGCACTGAGATCACTGGTGACCATTCGTGTTCGGAACGGTTTAAAATTAGGAATGCCCTTAAAATAGTTGGTATAGTGGCGGCGGGTTTCTAACACTCCTAAAACTTCCCCTTTCCAGTCAATTGCCATTTGCAAATGACGTCGTGCAGCTTCCACACGCTCGAGCATGCTTATAGGACCTAAATGCTCACCCGTTTCCATAAAGTGTTTCACTTGTTTAAAAAACCAAGGGTTTCCAATGGTAGCACGGCCAATCATTGCACCATCCAGCCCATACTGATCACGCATTTCTATAGCCCGTTCGGGCGTGTTGACATCGCCATTTCCAAAAACAGGAATGTGCATACGGGGATTGTTTTTAACCTCCGCAATTGGCCCCCAATCGGCAGCGCCTTTATACATCTGTGCACGAGTACGCCCATGAATAGAAATAGCGGCACAGCCCACATCTTGTAACCGTTCTGCAACTTCTACAATATGAATAGAATTATGGTCCCAGCCCAAACGTGTTTTGACGGTAACCGGTAAATTGGTACGCTTCACCATTTCGGCGGTGAGTTTTTCCATTAAACACACATCTTTTAATATGCCCGCGCCCGCGCCTTTACTCACTACTTTTTTAACAGGACAACCAAAATTAATATCAATAATATCTGGATTGGATTTTTCAACAATATCAATAGCTTGTAACATGCTGTCCAAATTGGCACCAAAAATTTGAATCCCAACGGGACGTTCTTTTTCATAAATATCCAATTTCATGGTGCTTTTTACTGCATCACGAATGAGGCCTTCACTCGAAATAAATTCAGTATAGACCACATCGGCACCTTGTTCTTTACATAACGCTCGAAAAGGCGGATCGCTCACATCTTCCATAGGGGCAAGGAGTAAAGGAAATTCGGGAAGTGTTATAGGACCAATTTTAACCATGTTTTATTTATAAAAATTCATTTCATCTAAATAGTCCCAAACGGCGGCAGGCAGCATAGGTCGAATATTTTTACCCGACTTAATGGACTGACGAATAAGGGTAGACGATAACTCCATAATGGGCGCGTCTATTTTTGTAATGTTAGCCTCTTTTTCAAAGACAGCTGTTTTTTTGAGTTCAGAGGATTGTCTTGGATATACATAAATCGGATAGCCTTTGATAAGCACATCTGCGTTTTTCCATTTTGGTAAAGAGTTCAAATTATCTTCTCCCATAATAAGTGCAAAACGGTGTTCTGGATATTTTTCTTCTAGATAAGCCAGAGTGTGTACGGTATAATTAGGTTGTGGTAAATCAAACTCAATCGCACTTGGTTTTAGCTTTGGATAGGCTTTAGTCGCTCGATAGACCATTTCTAAACGTTGATGATTATCTAACAAGCTTTGCTTTTTTTTATGGGGACTTTGTGGAGTGACCACGACCCAAACTTGATCCAAATCGGAATACTCTGCCATGTGATTGGCTATGATAAGATGACCCACATGTATGGGGTTAAACGTTCCAAAAAAGAGTCCAATCTTCATAGGTTATTAAGAAATAAATTTAGCAACTTTAGTGTAGGCTTCTTTTTGAGCTATTTCCAAAACATCATTCTCAATGATACAATCAAAAAGTGGAGCAGTAGCAAGTTCTGCCGAAGCTTTTGCAACACGCATATTGATTTTATCTTGAGTTTCTGTTTGTCTTTTTTTGAGGCGAATTTTTAATTCGTCGATGCTTGGGGGTTTTACGAAAATTGCTAATGTTTGTTCTGGAAATTTTCGTTTAATCCGTAAACCACCTGAGACATCAATATCAAAAATAACATGTTTTCCTAAGGCCCAAATCCGTTCCACTTCCGATTTGAGAGTGCCATAAAAGTTGTCACGGTAAACTTCTTCCCACTCTAGAAAATCATCTGCTTTTATGTGTTGCTTAAATGCATCACTAGACAGGAAATAATAGTCTTTTTCATCGACTTCAGTGCCTCTTTTTTCACGAGATGTTGCCGACACAGAAAATTCTAAATTCAACTCTTTTTGCGCCAACAAATGTCTTACAATTGTTGTCTTTCCTGATCCCGACGGCGCCGAGAATACAATTAGTTTGCCTTGTTTTTTAGAGGACATTGAGTAATTGTTCTTTAATTTTTTCTAATTCATCTTTCATTTGAACCACTAGTTTTTGCATCGGAGCAAAATTTGCTTTCGATCCAATGGTATTGATTTCACGCCCTATTTCCTGAGAAATAAAGCCTAATTTTTTACCATTAGAATTGTCAGAATTTAAGGTTTTTGTAAAGTATTCTAAATGGTTTTGAAGCCGTACTTTTTCTTCTGTGATATCAAATTTTTCTATATAATAGACCAGCTCTTGCTCAAAACGGTTTTCATCATATTTTTCTTTAAGTTCCGAAACCCCTTTATGTAAACGCTCACGTACATTTGTGATGCGCTCGGGGTCTATTTCAAGGACTTGCTCTAGTAAATTGGATATGTGCGAAATGCGTTTTGTGAAATCAAGTTCTAAGACGTTACCCTCTTCCATTCGGTATGCTCTTAGGCTCTCTAAAGCGTTCAAAACACCATTTTGAATATCAGCCCATTCCGATTCATCAATATCTTCGCGTTCTGTACTAATCGCATCGGGCATTTTGATGGCCATTTGCAAAAGATCCATTTTGTTTCCTGTAACTAGTCCTTCAAGTTGTTCGATATATTTATTTACAACTGTTGGATTCACATTTGCAGGGGTTTCCTCTCCAGTGCTTTCAAAAAATAATGAAAAATCCACCTTCCCTCTATTTAATTTTGAAGCAATAAGTTTTCGAAGATCTAATTCTATTGATCTATACATAGACGGCATGCGCATGTTGAGGTCCAAGGATTTACTATTCAACGATTTTATTTCTATTGAAATGGTTTTGTTAGGTAATTGTAATACAGACTTACCATAGCCCGTCATGGAATGTATCATGCTTCGGTATTAAAAACTTTTTTCAAAGATACTGAAAACCAGTAAGTATACACAAGTTGATTTTTAGGTTCTGCTAATCTCAAAAAAAGTAATCTAAAAGTTTGTATATTGCTGTAACTTAATTTATAAACCTACTAATTATGAATGACTTTTCAATGAATTGGCTGGCCATAGTTGTTTCAGCCTTTATCCCTTTAGCAATAGGAGCACTATGGTATCCTCCAAAAGTGTTTGGTACGGCTTGGATGCAAGCAACAGGAATTACAGAAGCCAAAATTAAAGCGGTATCTCCAGCAAAAGCTTATATAGCTGCGATTATCTTGTCGGTGATCCTTTCTTTTTATCTATACATTAATGTTTTGGTGGGCGGTCCTGACGAAATGCGTCACGGTCAAGAGGCTTTTATGACGTTCAAGCACGGAGCTGCTCATGGGGCTTTTTTAGGTCTTTTTGTTGTTTTTCCTGCACTAGCTACCAATGCAATTTTTGAAATGAAATCGATAAAATATATTTTTATAAATGTGTTGTATTGGATTGTATCCTTGGCACTCACGGGTGGTGCTCTAAATGCATGGCCAACTTAAAACTTTTCTATTACTTAAATGGGGAGTGGTGCTTAAACGCCTTAACCTTAATCCGTCTAAAAAACGGTTTTATGAGTGCATTTATAAAAGGATTCTTATGTTTTATATAACAACTCAACTCTAAAGGAGTGGCGCCTATAGTAGTTTTTATTTCAGAAGCTGTACGGCCTAAATTAATAGAGGAGACCTGTTTTTCGATTCCGAGTCTTACATAATCATTTAAGATACGGGGGTAGATGGCTAGAGATTTATTCAAGGCATAATCTAATCCAATAAAATGCGCGTCAAGAGTGTTTTTATTAACAAGTGCAGTCAAAAACCCAACGAGTTTATGCTCTAGGAAATAGGCTTTAACAATAAAGTCGTCCTTGAATGTTTGTCGTAAATGGATATAGGTATCCAAGTTTAGCACTTGAGCATTAAAATTCGCATTGGCAATAGTGTTCTGATATAAAGCTTGCAGCTCATCTTTATAGGTTTCAAAGTCGTGCTCGGTAAATAAGCGAGTTTCTAAAGCACTACTTTTGGTGTCGGCCTTATTTGCCTTCACGCGATACTTTGATTTTAAGATGTTTTTATAATCCTCAAAGGTTTTCCATTCTGGAAGTAGTTGAATGATCATATTGGGCTCAACCTTAATTTCAGTATAAGAAAAGTTTAAAAACTGACGCGTATTTTTTAGAGATTTTGCTTTAAAATCTTTAATAAAGATGGCATGTAGAGGCTTGGTATTTGCGGCAACAGTATCCAAGGCAGCACCAATTTGAGCCATAATTTCAGTTTTTGAAACATCATTTGAACTGCTAATACCATGCTCACCACTTAGAAATACATTACCACAGAATAGAATTTTTATATGCTCATTACAAAAAAACAGATTCAAAAATTTTCTTATAAATGGGGCAACTTTAATATTTTTCAAAGTGCCTTCTACACTTAAACTGATGATCTGAACAAGACCAAGAGCTACTGTTTTTTTATGACCATCGGAAATTGTGATGTATTGGAACTCAATTTGTGGGTTGGAACGTTCAAAAGCCTCTAAAAATGATTTTGAAAAATACACGTTTTTATCGGTATTGACAGTGTTAAAAACAACAGGGTCAATATCCTTAACGGAAGCGCTTAAAGAAGTGGAGAACGAACTCATTTGTCTGGTTGTGGATTGGGTGTTTTAGAAACCAAATATACACCTAAAAATATTAAAGAGGCGGCAATAACTTTTATGACGCTTAGGCTATCACTTCCCATCATTATGGCAAAAATCCCTGCAAAAACAGGTTGGACATATACAAATGTGCTCACCGTTGTGGCACTTAGTTTCCGTAGCGCCATCGGATTTAATAAATAGGTTGCAAAGGTGGCGCAGACCACCACAAAAAGAGCTGAAAACCAAATATAAGGCGTAAAACTACTCCAATCGACCACAGAAAGTTCTTTGTATCCAAAAGGAAGCACAAATAGCGTTCCAAATAAAAACAACCATTTAATGAATGTGTAAGGGTGGTATTTTGCTGTTATTTTTTTAATCAAGATTAAGTAATAACTGTAAGAAGCAGCATTGATAAGCACCAAGAAATTACCTAAAAGCACATGATCTCCAGTACGAGTTGAGGGGTTATAGAGACTCAATATTAAGGCGCCAGAAAGGCCTGCTAAAATTCCTAAAACTTTCAGTTTAGTGATTTTTTCGCTAAAAATTATAGCGGATAGGACTAATACAATAATTGGTGTTGTGACCATAATCACAGAACCATTGATTGGGGTTGTAAACTGTAGACCTTTAAAAAAGGCTAACATATTTAGTGCGACACCAAAAAATGCAGCAGTCATAAATTTTGGATAATCTGAACGTTCTATTTTTTCATTTGGAGTCCATAAACTAAATATCCAAAAAAGAACGGCAGCGAGACTTACTCTAAACAGAATAAATCCGTAAGGCTGTATGTAGCCACCGTCGATAACATCATTTGCGAAAGTAAAGGTAACACCATAAAAGAGTTGCACCAACACTAGAGCTATCAGAGCAGAGTTATTATTTTTCATTTAAGAGTGCCGTACTAGCGGAGTTAATTACCCTAGAGCTATTGCCAATAAACACTTGAGATCCCACCACAAGAACAGGGCGTTTCAAAAAGGTATAATGCTCTAAAATGTAATCTCTATAATCCTCTTCTTTTAGAGGTTTATCCTTTAAACCAAGTTGTTTGTATAATTTTGCGTGCTTGCTAAAGAGTGCTTCGTAGCTTCCTGCCAAGGCCTTTAACTGTTCTAGATCTTCAGCATTGATTGGTTTTTTTTTGATGTCTTGTAATTCAAAACTAGAATCTAGAGCCAAATGATTCAAGATTCGTTTACAAGTACTACAGCTGCTTAAAAAATAGAATTTTTTCATGGGATTCTTTTCTTATTTTTACAAAGAAAATCATTTCTTTACAAAGAACTAAATAATCTCTCAAAATTATGGAATGGAATTATAATGTAACCCTTCAAAACAGAAAACTACTCTCGAAATTTATTGAAAAATTTTCTTTAGATCAACTTAACACAATTCCTGACGGCTATCGGAATTCCGTGTTTTGGAATATCGCACATACCATTGTCACCCAACAATTGTTGGTATATGGATTGTCTAATATTCCCTTTTTAATAGATTCAGATTTGGTGCACGCGTACAAAAAAGGCACTAAGACTGTTCATAAAGCGACCGCAGAAGATTTGACGCTTATCAAATCACTTTTGTTGTCAACGATCGAACAAACTAAAGTAGATTACGAAAATGGAGTATTTAAAAATTACACTCCTTACACCACTTCTCTAGACGTTACTTTGACTACGATTGAAGAAGCGATGAGCTTCAATACCTTTCATGAAGGTATTCACCTTGGCTACATTTTAGCAATGAAAAACAGTTTATAAATCGAGTTATATAAACTCAGAAATATGAAGTTTAGACCTGCAACGTATCGTGAAAAACTGCTGTTGTAGGCTTTCGAATTGGATTAAGCCCTGTAATCGAGGGAGCTGCAGACGTATGGACAGATTTAAAACAGGCCTTAAACCAATATTTTATGCAACGAATTATACATTTCATTAAATAATTCCCATTAAAATGACAAATTAGTAATTTAAATCTTAATTATAGCCTTGTAATTATCAAATACAAAAAAATAGGGCGTTATTTTTAAAGATATTATATATTTGTACTGTATAAATTTAAAACATAACATCCCAAATAATTTATTATGCAAGAGAAAATAAAAGGTTTTTTAGATTTAGTAAAAAAACGCAATGGGCACGAAGCTGAATTTATCCAAGCGGTTGAAGAGGTTGCCGAAACGGTAATCCCCTATATTGTTCAAAACGATATCTATCACGGAAAAAATATCCTATTGAGAATGGTCGAACCCGAACGTGCAATTACTTTTAGAGTGAACTGGGTAGATGATAAAGGAGAAATTCAAGTCAACCGAGGCTATAGAGTACAAATGAATTCGGCAATAGGACCATATAAAGGAGGACTTCGATTTCATCCAACAGTGACGATGAGTATTTTGAAGTTTTTAGCGTTTGAACAGGTTTTTAAAAATAGCTTAACGACGCTTCCAATGGGTGGTGGAAAAGGCGGCAGCGATTTTGATCCAAAAGGAAAAAGCGACAATGAAATCATGCGATTTTGCCATGCGTTTATGAGCGAATTATTTCGTCATATTGGGTCCAATACGGATATTCCTGCAGGAGATATAGGCGTTGGTGGTCGCGAAATCGGCTATCTTTTTGGGATGTATAAAAAATTAAGAAATGAATTTACAGGAGTTCTGACTGGTAAAGGCATGACGTGGGGAGGGTCGCTGATCCGGCCAGAAGCAACTGGCTATGGCACGGTATATTTTGCGGATAAAATGTTGCAAACCAAAAACGACAGCTTCAAAGGAAAAACTGTGGTGATATCGGGTTCAGGAAATGTGGCACAATATGCTGCAGAGAAAACAATTCAACTCGGAGGAAAGGTACTAACCTTATCAGACTCGTCAGGTTATATCGTAGATCACGAGGGTATAGACGCCGAAAAATTGGCGCATATTATGACGCTTAAAAATATCAAGAGAGCCCGAATTAGTGCATATATTGAAACCTATCCAAATGCAACTTTTGTGGCCAATAAAACTCCGTGGGACGTTTCATGTGACATTGCATTGCCATGCGCGACACAAAATGAGTTAAATGAAAAAGATGCCGAAATATTACTAAAAAATGGTTGTATTTGTGTGAGTGAAGGCGCTAATATGCCTTCAACCAAAGAAGCAATTGCGAAGTTTCATGCGGCCAAAATTTTATTTGCACCAGGAAAAGCTTCTAATGCCGGTGGTGTTGCAACTTCTGGTTTGGAAATGACTCAAAACTCTCTTCGTTACAACTGGACAAGAGCTGAAGTTGATGAAAAATTAAAAGATATCATGTCAAATATCCATGATGCCTGTATTGAATATGGAAGAGATGAAAAAACAGGATATATCGATTATGTTAAGGGTGCGAATATTGCAGGCTTTGTAAAAGTAGCTGATGCCATGTTAGCCCAAGGCGTTGTATAACAACTACCAAACCTACTTAAAAAAGCTTTCATTAATTTGAAAGCTTTTTTTGTTTATGTATAATAATACGTCGTTTTCTCGTTAGTAATAAATATATTTGTACCTATAATTCAATTAACTTTTATGCAAGCCTTTTAGGTTTTTTCATAAATAAAACTCTTGATATTTGGATAAAATTAATGTTAATAATTTCGATTTCTTAAGAATTGTTTTTGCTTTAACTGTCGCATTATCACATCTAATTGAATTAAGTGAACAAGGAATTCTTGAACCGTTTAAAATCTATTTCAACGCCCGCTTGTCAATAGATGGTTTTTTTATTGTTAGTGGATTTTTAATCGCAAAAAGTTACGAAAATAGCACTTCCACAAAAGACTATATTATCAGAAGAGCTAAACGTATTATTCCAGCTTATGCTGTGGTAATTTTAGCTTCTGCATTTTTATTTAGTTTTATTTCAGTAAATTCATTTAATGACTATTTTTCTAACACCCAATTTTGGAACTACCTTTTGGCAAACCTCTCATTTCAAAACTATATAGAACCTTGTTTACCAGGAGTGTTTGAGTCGAATAAAATATGCGCCATAAATGGAGCTTTATGGACGATTAAAATTGAAGAAGCTTTTTATCTTCTAGTACCTATATTTTATTGGCTTGTGAGAGTTAAAAAGCTAAACTATTATTTATTAATTATAATTGTGTATGTTTTATCAGTAACATATTTTAGTTATTTTATGTCTGTAAATAATTATAGAATAGCAAAGCAACTTCCGGGTGCATTAGCTTTTTTTACAACAGGAATTGTGTTTTATAAAAACTTTTCTTTCCTGCTTAAATGGAAAGATTACATTATTATTCCATGCTTAATATTATTTATAGTTGAACAATATGTTTTTCATACTCAAATATTAAAGCCAATTGTATTTGGATTTATGGTCTTTTTCATTGCCTATAGTTTTAAATTTTTAAATAATTTTGGAAAGTATGGTGATTTCACCTACGGGATTTATATTTATCACTTTCCTATTATTCAACTATTCGTGTTTCTTGGCTTCTTTAACACATATTATATAGCAATTAGTTGCTTGGTTGTTTTGATGGTCACATTGCTATTGGCTATATTATCTTGGTATTTGGTTGAAATCCCATATCTATCAGAAAGCAGAAGGTCTCGACAAAAAAAGTTAAGGACATAGAACTAAGATTTATATAAACGAATTGTTTTTGTTTGTAGTCAGCTAATTATAACAAAATATTTGAATATTATTACTTTAATTAAAAAGCATTAAATGTATTTGAACATTCTAAACCAGTGGACACTTAATAGGCTGTTAATTATATTTTTATGGTTTCCAGTATTTAATTTTTCTCAAGATTTTTCTGAGTTATGGGAAGGTCACTTTTCCTATCTAAACATTACAGAGATTGTTACCTCTAAAGATAAAATCTACGCTGCTGCTGAAAATGCGATATTTTCTTACGAACCAAGCACAAATCAAATAGAAACCATTACAACACTAAATGGGCTTTCTGGAGAGCTAATTACTACGATACACTACAGCAGTGAATATGAATTAGTATTGATAGGGTATCAAAATGGTTTGATAGAAATTTTTAAAGAATTCGAAAACCAAGTCCTAAAAGTTGTTGATATTGTAAACAAAACAACAATCCCTTCAAACATCAAGAGCATTAACCATTTTAATGAGCTAAACGGGGTAGTTTACATTTCGACAGATTATGGGATATCTACATATGATTTAGCAAATTTCGAATTTGGGGACACTTACTTTATTGGGGTAGGTGGGCGACAAATAGCAGTAAACCAAACAGTAATAAAGGACAATAAAATTTTTGCTAACTGTAGAAACAATGAAGGGATTAAATCGGCAGTCCTTAGCAATTTAAACTTAATAGATTATCAGCTATGGACGACTATAGTACCAGGAAACTTTGTTTATATGACAGCTAATGAAAACAACTTAATTGTCACCTCATCTAATGCTGTGACTTCAAAAATAAACGAAGATAACTCACTATTTACTTTATTTACAACTCCAACATTACCTACGGATTTATATTTTTCTAATGAGTACCTGATTGTGACGCATAGCACTGAAATCAGTTTTTATGACTCCAATTTCAACCTAGCGAATACATTAGTTTTAAGCACAGAATTTCAATCATCCTATTCTTGCACAGTGACAATTGGAAATGCTATTTATATTGGAACAATTGGTGATTTGAGTGCTGGGAAACCTGGCTTTGGGGTTTTAAAAACCTCTTTAACAAATAATCAAACATATGAAGAAATACACCCTGATGGTCCTCAACTAAATAATCCTTTTTCTCTTGAACTTAAAAACAATGATCTATGGCTTACTTTTGGAGGTTATAGTATTTCTTTTGGTTGGAGTGGTGGACAAAGAATCTCTGGATTAAGTCGTTATCGTCAAAATGAATGGTTGAACATCTCCTATGATTCTATAAGTTCATCGGTTAAACTTCCTCAATTTTTATCTAATGTTTCGATTAATCCCTTTAATACAGAGCAAGTCTTTGTAAGTTCTTATTATTCTGGTCTAATTGAAATTGAAAATGAAGAGATTACCAATATTTATAATAAAAATAATAGTTCTATTGCTCCATTTATTCCGGAACGCTATTTGACATCAACTAGTGAATACGACGACAATGGGGCTCTTTGGATTGCTACAGGAAGAGTACAAAACCCTTTAAGTAAATTTGAAAACAATCAATGGACTTCTTATGATTTTTCGTCAATAATTACAAATCCGCTCACAGATGAAAATGGGTTCAGCGAAATTGTCATTGGACCAGATGGTACGAAGTGGATCGGGGGCTTAAAAAAAGGGTTAATTGGATTTAATGAAACAGGAATGTTACTGAAAAACATTGATGATCAAGACGTGGCAAACCTTCCCACAACTGCTGTGAAAGCACTAGCATTGGACAACAACAACGTCCTTTGGATAGGAACTTACAGAGGACTAAGGCTGTTGTATAATACCTCTAATTTTTTTAAAGAAGGTACAGTCGTAAGAACAGAACCAATTATTATTCTTGAAGATGGCCTAGCACAAGAGCTATTGGCACAACAATTTATCTCAGATATTATCGTAGATGGCGCCAACAATAAATGGATTTCTACAGCTGAAGCAGGCGTTTTTTATGTCTCTTCGGATGGTCAAAACACTATCCATCATTTTACCAAAGACAACTCTCCACTTCCATCCAATGGAGTCAATGATATGGCCTTAGATTCTGAAAATGGGATTGTGTATTTTGGAACTAATCGCGGCTTGGTTTCTTTCAAAACAGGAGGGTCTAGCACCACTGAATCCTTAGAGAGCGTTTACATCTATCCCAACCCTGTTAGACCTGGATTTAATATGGCAGACGATAAAATTAAAATCAAGAATATTAGTGATAATGTCAATATTAAAATCACAGATATTGAAGGAAATTTGGTCGCAGAAGCACAATCTAATGTTAACTTACGATATAAAAATTACAACTTAGAAATTGACGGCGGAACTGCCTATTGGAACGGTAAAAATTTAGCAAATAACACCGTAGCATCTGGAGTTTATTTGGTGCTTTTTTCTAATTTTGACACCTTTGAAACGAAAGTTTCAAAACTAATGATTATACGGTAATGGTCACTTCTACCAAAGCCATAGTAATCTCGAAAATTAAATATAATGACAACGATCTTATTGTCAAATGTTATACAGCGGCTCTTGGGGTGAAAAGTTACCTCATTAAAAACGCACTTAAATCTAAAAAAGGGAAACTAAATCCGGCCTATTTTCAATTACTAACCCTTATTGAAATTGAAGCGGAACACAAAGACAATCGGAGTCTACATTTTTTTAAAGAAGTACGATTATACAAACCCTATGAGACTTTACATACTAATGTATATAAATCTACAGTCCTATTGTTTTTAGCAGAAATACTGTCTATGATTCTAAACGAAGAAGAAGCCAACCTGCCCCTTTTTGAATACCTAGAAACTACCCTATTGTGGTTTGATGCGGTTGAAAAAACAGGAACATTTCATCATCAGTTTTTAATGGGGCTTACAAAATTTTTAGGCATTAACCCAGACGTCACCAATGATTCACTACCCTATTTTAATCTTGAAAATGGTAATTTCCAACCTCATGATGCTGCACATTGTGTTGCGGGATCAAAATTAGAATTGCTAAAACCGTTTTTGGGCACAAAATTTGATACATCAATTGCTCAAGAGTTAAATTCTACACAAAAGCACGACTTACTTAATATGATTTTAGACTATTTTAAATTACATTTACACGCCTTTAAACAGCCAAAATCGTTAACCATTTTAAATCAAGTTTACCGTTAAGATGAACCGTTTTTTTCTTTGTATTTCATGTTTATTTGTGCTGAGCACAGAAGCACAACAAATCGTTGTTGTTGACAAATTAGAAAACACACCCATTCCAGCCGCTGCCGTTTATAATTCTCTCAAGACCAAAATACAAACTACAGATATAAACGGGCTTGTTAGTATTGATGAGTTTGCAGCTTCCGAGAAAATTAATTTCCAGCATATTTCATATCAGAACATATTAGTTTCTAAGTTTTCAATACAAGACACTATTTTTTTGACACCTAAAGCGACAAGCTTAAACGAAGTTGTTGTTTCTGCTTCTAAGTTTCAACAAAGCAAAAAAGAAGTCCCCCAAACAATTATTAGTATCAACTCCAAAGCAATTCAGTTCTCTAATCCGCAAACTAGTGCAGATTTGTTAAGCAATAGTGGGCGTGTTTTTGTGCAAAAAAGCCAGTTAGGTGGCGGGAGCCCACTCATTCGAGGGTTTTCAACAAATCGCTTATTAATCACGGTCGATGGAGTGCGCCTAAACAATGCCATATTTAGAGGTGGAAACGTTCAAAATGTACTGTCAATAAATCCCTTTAATATAGAAAAAACAGAAGTCATACTTGGGTCTGGATCTGTGATTTATGGTAGCGATGCTATTGGGGGAGTAATGAATTTTTATACCACAACTCCAAAACTCTCCGAGTCTAAAACACCAGTTTTTTCTGCCAGAAGTACGGTTCGACACGCCACTGCTAATACTGAAAAAACCGCACATCTAGATTTCAATGTTGGATTTCAAAAATGGGGATTTCATACGAGTGCTAGTCTATCCGATTTTGGAGATTTAAAAATGGGTGTACACGGTCCTGACGACTACTTGAGTCTATTTTATAGCGAGCAAATAAATGGACGGGATGTGATGGTATCAAACCCCACGCCACGTGTTCAGAAATTTACTAATTTCCAACAAATTCACCTTGCTCAGAAAGTATTATTTAAAGCTACTGATGATTTAAAATTTGATCTAGGAATTCAGTATTCAACAACCTCAGATTATCCAAGATATGATCGTTTAGCAACACATGATTCTGAAGGTGTTTTGCGTTATGCAGAATGGAATTATGGACCACAAGAATGGCTATTGGCCAACATACAAATGACCAAATTAAGTAGCCGTTTAAACCTTTATGACAAAATTAAAGTATCGGCAGCGTACCAAAACTTTAAAGAAAGTCGAATCAATCGAAGGTTTAATGCCAATAGTCGTAAAATTAGAGAAGAAAACGTAGATGCAATATCTCTGAATTTCGACTTTTATAAAACCCTTTCAACTAAATCTAATATTTCTTATGGAACAGAATATATTTACAATAAGGTAGGCTCTGCTGGTCATTCTGAAAACATTAGGACTGATGTTACTGAAAGAATCGACTCACGATACCCAGATGGCTCAAAGTGGCAAACCTTAGCCGCTTATTTAAGTCATAAATACAAACCTAATACAAACCTCACGTTACAGTCAGGGATACGCTATAATTATGTAACGATTGACGCAGATTTATCAGCTAATAATACATTTTTCAATCTTCCATTTAAAATGGCAAATCTAAAAACCAGTGCGCTTACAGGAACTTTTGGACTTAGCTGGAACCCGAACACCACCTTTCTATGGAAACTCAATGCAACTACTGCATTTCGAGCACCAAATATTGATGATATTGGCAAAATATTCGAGTCGGAGCCTGGCCTAATTGTGGTTCCAAACAGCAATCTTCAACCTGAATATGCCTATGGAGGAGAACTTGGCCTGACCATCAATTTGAACGAATCTATAACTTTTGATACCTCCACTTATTATACGTATTTAGACAATGCACTAGTTCGAAAAAACTTTACAGTCCATGGCGTATCTGAAATGGAATATGATGGCGAATTAAGCGAGATTCATGCCATTCAAAATGCTTCTAAGTCTTGGATTTATGGATTTGAAGCAGGCTTAAAAGTTCGGTTCTCAAAGGCCTTAAAATTTACATCACAGTACAGTTATGTTCAAGGGGTGCAAGAAGAAACTTTAGGCGTGGAATTGCCTGTTAGACATGTAGCTCCTGTTTTTGGAAACGCCCATATTATTTGGAGGCATAACAAGCTTCAACTGGATGGATTTATAAATTATAATGGTGCACTTCGCGACTCAGAGATTTCTTCGGAATTAGCAGATTCTTTATTTGCTTTAAATGCCCAAGGCAATCCCTATGCACCGTCATGGTACACGCTCAATCTTAGAACTCAATTTGATTTTAATACATCAATTTCATTTGTTGGTGCCATAGAAAATATGACCAACCAACGCTATCGGCCTTTTTCATCAGGAATTTCTGCGCCAGGAACGAACCTCATTTTGGCGATTACATATAAACTGTAAGGATGTACCAAAATCATAAATCATATACTTTAGACGAGGCTCTTTTGAAACTTCAAAGGTATTGTGTCTACCAAGACCGTTGCCATAAGGAAGTGGAACAGAAGCTGAAAAATATGCGAATGATCCCTGAAGCTATTGACCATATCATCGTAGCGCTAATCAGCGACAATTACCTTAATGAAGAGCGTTTTGCTAAGGCTTTTGTAAGGGGAAAATTTAGCATAAAAAAATGGGGTAAAGTGCGATTAACTCAAGAACTGAAACAACGCCAGCTGTCTAAATATACAATCAAAATAGCCCTTAAAGAAATTGATCCTAACGACTATCTTCAAACGTTTCACACCTTAGCTGAAAAAAAAGCAGCAACGTTGACTGAAACAGATCCGTGGAAAAAAAAGAAAAAACTCGCCGATTATCTTCTTTACAGAGGCTGGGAATCTCAATGGGTTTACGACAAGGTCAATACACTTATTAAGTAGTTAGAACGTATAATTCAGACCCACTAAAACATTTCCTTTTGGCATAGGCACAAACCCTGTTTCTATATATTCCGTATTGAAAATATTATTTCCAATAATAGAAAAGTCAAAATTAGAAACACTTAAGGTTGCTTGAACATCTACGACACTATAACTTGTGCCTGAGGCCCGTTCGGCAAATTTATAAACGATACTTTGTGTTACATTTTTTAAAAATTGTGAACGAACTGTCGCTGTAAAATGATGTGTCAATGCGTTGAGTACATATTTAGAAAAAGCGGTTTTAATATCATTTAAATTTTCATCTAAATAGGTGTATCCTAAGCTAATGTTTTGTGTGTATTGTCCCGATTTAAAACTAGAAGATAGATTAAACTCAAGTCCAGTTGAGGTTAAGCTCTTCAGGTTTGTAGCTTCCCATTTGTCGGCTTCATTTTCTTTGGTATAATCAATTAAATTATCTGAGGATCGATTAAAAACAGCAACATAGGCATTAAAGTTTTCTCCAAAATATTTTAATCCAAGTTCTTCAGATAGTGCTTTTTCAGGTTCTAAATTTACATTTCCTAAATCCGTTCGTCCCACATAATATAAGTCGGTATAAGTTGGCACTCTATAGGTATAACCCACATTCGCATAAGCTTTAAAGGTATCATTAATAGCGTAACCGATATCGACACCTGGAAAAGCATGAAATTTAAAATCCGAGAAATAATTTACCGAGACTCCTGGCGTAATATCTAAAGCGTTATCTGCTAAAGAAAATCGATGTTCAACAAATAAATTTGCCATTGTTCGGTCGCGCTCCCCCAAATTGGTACTCGTCATAAACACTTTTGCAGCATCAATTCCAAACCCTGTAATTCCAGCGTTTGAGGTATATGAGGCATTGACTTGTAGTCCTACTTTGTTGGAGTGGTGTAAGTTTCTGTAAATCGATGGATTTTCACGAACGTACAAATACATATCTTGATTTCGTTTCCAATATACTCGTGGGGTTATTTTAAGGGTTTCAGTTTTAAATTCTGTTGAAGCACCCACAAGACTACTTTGTGTTTCTTCGTATTGGTCGTTCCCACTTTCAACAGCATAAAATTGATTCGCACCAAATTTACGCTCAGAAAAAGTACCAATGACTTCTACAGGATTTTTAAGGGTATTAAATCGTCCTTTTATAAAATAATTTTGATTCTCAAAATCCGTATTATAACGATAACCATCTGAAGTATTTACAGAAGCATGGCCAATAAGTGGTGAGTTCTTTATTTGCGTTCCTAAAGTTCCTGAAGCTTGATGCTGATTATAAGACCCTAGTTTATAGCACACTGAATTTACAGCATCAGCATTTGATTTTGTTACAATATTAATAGCACCTGTAAACGCATTTTGCCCAAAAACACGCGCTGCTGGGCCTTTGATAATTTCAATCCGTTCGATGACTTCCAGAGGCAGCGCCATGTTTAATGTATGGTGGCCTGTCTGAGGGTCTTCAACTTTAATCCCATCAATTAAAAGTAGGGTTTGATCAAAACTCCCTCCTCGGATATAGAGATCCGCTTGCATGCCATTCACCCCTTGACGCCGGACATCGATACCCGCTTCTTGTTGCAAAAGCTCTGCTAAATTAGTTGCCGGACTTTGCCGTATGATTTCCGACGAAATAAGTGTAATAGTTCTCGAATTCTTTTTAAAAGGCAATTCGATTCGGGTAGATTTAATTGTAATAGAATCCAATTTTTTAATTTCCGAAACTTCTTGTGCAGCTAGAGCATGAGTTGAAAAAACACTAACAATGAGCAGTAATAGATAAAATCTGGTTTTCATAAAAATCTTAATTTAGACCGGTCAGTTTTATTTGGTAAATATATACATACTATTATATCTCAATCAATAAAAACAAATAAAATTGTTAAACTTTTTACTCGATGTAAAGAACAAAATAGTTAAAATAAATAATTATTTTGTTTTAGTCAAACCGCAAATGCGCTACCTTTATAGCATGTTTGCACTTGTTGATTGTAATAATTTTTATGCGTCCTGTGAGCGGGTTTTTAATCCTAGTTTACGAGATAAGCCGATTGCCGTTTTATCTAATAACGATGGTTGTGTGATTGCGCGAAGCGATGAAGCTAAAGCACTGGGGCTACCGATGGGTGCGCCAGCATTTAAGTTTAAAGAATTCTTCAAATCAAATAACGTTCAATTATTTTCGTCCAATTTTGCATTGTATGGCGACATGAGTAGCCGTGTGATGCGTATTTTAGAACACTTTAGTCCCGATGTAGAAGTGTATAGCATTGATGAAGCGTTCTTAAAACTCAACGGATTCGAGGCCTATAACCTACATACCCATGGGATTGAGATGCGCCAACGCATTCTTAAATGGACGGGTATTCCTACTTGTGTAGGCATTGCCCCCACCAAGGCGTTGAGTAAAATAGCCAATAAAATTGCTCGTAAGTTTCCCAAAGAAACCGGAGGAGTCTATGTCATTGATAGCGAAGAAAAACGCATCAAAGCGTTGAAATGGACGAAACTCAAAGATGTTTGGGGGATAGGGCCAGCGCTACACAAACGCTTATCCGAAAAGCAATGTAAAACCGCCTATGATTTTGTTCAACTTCCTGACATGTGGGTGCGTAAAACCTTTTCAATTACAGAATGGAAACTGAAAAAAGATTTGGAAGGGATCTCTAAAATTGAAACTGAAACCGTTAAAAATAAACGAGCTATAGCCACTACACGTAGCTTCGAATCAGCTATTAGCAACCTTGAGGAAATCAAAGAACGCATTTCTACCTTTGCATGTAGTGGTGCTGAAAAACTTCGAAAACAAGGGTCTAGTTGTCACATGATGATTATTTTTATACGAAGTGATTACCATAAAAAAGAGACTGAACAGCACCGTGCTAGTGTGGTCGTCAACATTCCGTTTCCAACCAATTCTAGTTTAACTCTAAGTGCGAATGCCATTAAAGCAGTAGCGTCAATTTATAAACAAGGAATTCACTATAAAAAAGCAGGCGTTATCCTTACAGGAATTGTTCCCACAGACAACCATCAGCTGCAATTATTTGATAAAGAAAATCCAAAGCATTTACCATTAATGCGTACGATTGATTTTATTAATAAAAAGTATGATGTCCCAAAATTAAAATTAGCCAACCAAGATTTAAAGCGTACCTGGAAAATGCGCCAACAGCATTTGTCTCCAAAGTACACAACCAATATTAAAGATATAATTACAGTTCAATGTCCATAAAACAACAACCCACACCGCTTACATTTTTTACTCCTGAAAACCTCAATACACTAGGTGCTGTCTATTTTGATACAGGAATTTCTGCGGGATTTCCATCTCCAGCAGAGGATTTTAAGCAAGAACGGCTGTCGTTGGATAATGAACTTATTAAAAATAAAGAAGCCACTTTTTTTGCGCGTGTTAGCGGACAATCTATGGTTGATGCGGGGCTTAATGACAATGATCTTTTGGTCATTGATCGCAGCCTTTCTCCTGCACATAACAAAATTGCAGTTTGCTTTTTGGACGGAGAATTTACAGTAAAACGATTAAAGGTCGAAAAGGAAGAGGTTTGGCTACAACCTGAAAATAAAAGCTATCAGCCTATAAAAATCACTCCAGAAAATGATTTTGTAATTTGGGGAATTGTCACCAATGTTATTAAAAAAGTATAGCTCTAAAGCTCCTTTCGAAGTCGGGCTACAGGAAGGTCGAGTTGTTCGCGATATTTAGCAACAGTTCGTCGTGCGATTGGATATCCTTTCTCTTTTAAAATGACAGTTAATTTTTCATCAGTCATTGGTTTTTTCTTGTCTTCTTCTGAAATCACGGTTTCCAAGATGCTTTTAATTTCACGAGTAGACACTTCTTCGCCTTGGTCATTAGTCATGGACTCACTAAAAAAGTCTTTAATCAGTTTCGTGCCATAAGGAGTATCCACATATTTGCTGTTTGCAACACGAGATACGGTTGAAACATCCATTTCTATTTCATCGGCTATGTCTTTGAGGATCATGGGTCTTAATTGTAGATCATCACCCGATAGAAAGTAGTTTTTTTGATAATGCATAATAGCACTCATGGTAACAAATAGGGTATGTTGACGTTGTTTGATCGCATCAATAAACCATTTGGCAGCATCGAGTTTTTGTTTGATAAACTGTACCGCATCTTTTTGCGATTTTGTTTTTTCTTTGGAATCCTTATACCCTTTTAGCATTTCGTTGTAGGGTCTTGAAACGTGTAGTTCAGGTGCATTTCGACCATTAAGACTGAGTTCTAATTCGCCCTCCACAATTTTGATAGTGAAATCTGGAACAACGTGTTCAATAGAGCGGCTGTTATTAGAATAAGAGCTTCCGGGTTTCGGGTTTAAGCGTTCAATTTCTGAAATAGCGTCTTTAAGTTGTAGTTCTGTGATGCTAAATTTTTGCAAGAGTTTTTTGTAGTGTTTTTTAGTAAATTGCTCAAACCCAAGCTCAATAATTGTACTGGCAAGAGCCGTATTTGGGGTTTGTGTTTTTCGCTGTAATTGAAGTATTAAACACTCTTGAAGATTTCGAGCACCCACACCTGCAGGGTCTAATAAATGCACCACTTTGAGCACAGATTCAATGGTTTTTTCATCAGTATATACATTTTGAGTAAAGGCCAAATCATCCATAATGTCCAGTAAAGGACGACGGATATAGCCGCTATCGTCGATACTACCAATTAAAAACTCAGCAATTTGATACTGTGTTTCTTCTAATGGAAAGGTATTAAGTTGATCTATAAGGTATTGGGTAAAAGATGTTCCAGAAGCAAAAGGAATTGTTTTTTGTTCATCATCGGCACTGTAATTATTCGCTTGAAGTCTATATTCTGGAATCTCATCATCACTAAGGTAATCATCTACATTGATATCATCCGCATTGATTTGCTCATTGTCCATGTCATTATCATTGGAATCAAATTCATTGTCATAAATATCTTCCTGATCTTTTCCACTTTCGAGTGCTGGGTTTTCTTCTAGTTCTTGTTTGAGGCGTTGTTCAAAAGCTTGTGTAGGCAACTGAATCAGCTTCATCAACTGAATTTGCTGAGGCGATAGTTTTTGTGATAATTTATAATGTAAATATTGCTTAAGCATTTTTAGTATTTGGGTTTTTATAAAAATAAGAAAAAAACGTCAGATATATGTTAAGCCGTACTATTTTCAAAATAGTACCAGTAATAACCTCCCTTAAAACTCAGCATTGAGCGGCGTTCGAGGATAAGGAATCACATCTCGGATATTACCCATTCCAGTCGCAAACATTACCAAGCGTTCAAAACCAAGTCCAAAGCCAGAGTGCACAGCGGTTCCGTATTTTCTTAAATCTAAATACCACCACAGGTCTTCTTCGGGGATGTCTAGTTCTGCCATTTTTGCTTTCAAGACCTCTAGTCGTTCTTCACGCTGCGATCCACCAACGATTTCACCAATCCCTGGGAATAAAATATCCATCGCTCTCACCGTTTTTCCATCCTCGTTTAAGCGCATATAAAAGGCTTTAATTTTGGCAGGATAATCAAATAAAATAACCGGACATTTGAAGTGTTGTTCTACCAAAAAGCGTTCATGTTCACTTTGTAAATCGGCACCCCATTCGTTAATAATATATTTAAATTTCTTCTTTTTATTAGGCTTACAGTTGCGCAGAATTTCAATGGCTTCTGTATAGCTTACACGCTTAAAATTATTATCGACAATAAACCGAAGTTTTTCGGTGAGAGGCATTGGCGCACGCTCATTTTGAGGTTTCGATTTATCTTCTTGTTCTAAGCGTTGCTCTAAAAAGGCAAGGTCTTCTTTATTGTGTTCTAAAATATAACTAATGACCTCTTTCATAAAATCTTCGGCAAGATCCATATTTCCTGCCAGATCCATAAAAGCGACCTCAGGCTCAATCATCCAAAACTCTGCTAAATGTCGTGAGGTGTTTGAATTTTCAGCTCTAAAGGTAGGGCCAAAAGTATATACTTTTCCAAGCGCCATCGCATAGGTTTCAGCTTCGAGTTGTCCTGATACCGTCAAATTTGTTTCTTTTCCAAAAAAGTCTTTCGAATAATCGACTTCTCCATTTTCTGTGAGTGGTGGATTTTTTGGATCTAGAGTAGTTACTCTAAACATTTCGCCTGCACCTTCGGCATCACTTCCCGTAACAATCGGGGCATGCATATAGTAAAAGCCATTTTTATTAAAATACTGATGAATCGCAAAAGAGAGCGAAGAGCGGAGTCGCATTACGGCACTAAACGTATTGGTTCGTGTGCGTAAATGTGCTTGTTCTCTCAAAAATTCTAAAGAATGTCGCTTAGGTTGTAAAATGGTTTTTGAAACCTCTTCGGGATCGGCATCTCCCAGAATTTCTATAGAACTTACTTGAACTTCTACAGACTGTCCTTTGCCTTGACTTTCTACCAAACTACCTTTTATATGTACCGCAGCTCCTGTTGTAATGCGTTTTAGTAACGCCTCGTCCATGCGTTCAAAATCAACTACACATTGGATACTTTGAAGGCTAGAGCCATCATTGAGGGCTATAAATCGGTTCGCTCTAAAGGTTCGAACCCATCCTTTGACTTCAATATCTGTATGTTTTAACTCTTGAGTTAATAAATGCGCAACAGTGCTGGTGATCATAAGTACAATTTTTAATACTACAAATATATAGTTTTAAGCTATATTAATAGTGTAAGTTTTAGTCTTCTTCTAACGCTTCCTCTTCGGGGATAATATTTAAAGCAGGCTTCTTCAAAACTTTCTTGTTAGCAATACTGCGCTCTAGAGACAACAGCAGGCATGGCAACAACAATAAGTTCGCCAACATTGCCAATAGTAGAGTCGCTGAAATTAAGGCACCTAAAGCCACAGTGCCGCCAAAACTAGAGGTTATAAAAACCGAAAACCCAAAGAACAGTACAATAGATGTATAGAACATACTAACCCCAGTTTCGCGGAGTGCTGCAAAAACCGATTTTTTAATTTTCCAGTGGTTTGCCAATAACTCTTGACGGTATTTTGCCAAAAAATGAATCGTATCATCTACAGAAATCCCGAAGGCAATACTAAACACTAATATTGTAGACGGTTTTATGGGTACACCAAGATATCCCATCATCCCTGCAGTAACTAATAACGGCAACAAATTTGGGATCAACGAAATGATAATCATTCGGAAAGAACGAAACATATAGGCCATAAACAACGAGATCAAAAAGATGGCGAGTGCTAAAGACAAAACTAAATTTTTGACTAAGTATTTGGTTCCTTTTTGAAATAAATAGGCTTTCCCTGTGATGGAAACATCATAACGTTCTTTGGGGAATAACTTCTCAATTTTGGTGAGTAGATCTTCTTCTATGCGCTCCATTTTGTCAATTCCTGCATCTTTCATAAATGAGGTGATCCGAGCATAACGCCCTGTACTATCGACAAAGTTTTTTAGTAAATCAACATCCGTAGAAGCATTTTTTGCATAGGATAATATAAAACTATTTTCTTGTGCAGATGGCAGCTGATAATACTTTGGATTTCCGTTGTAATAGGCTTGTTTGGAGTACTTCACTAAGCTCATAACAGAAATGGGTTTTGAGAGTTCTGGGGTTTCAATGATTAAATCTTCTAACGCATCCATGCGCTTTAAGGTGGTGAGTTTCATGACCCCCTTTTTTCGTTTGGTATCCACCAAAATTTCAAGCGGCATCACCCCATTAAACTCACGCTCATAGAATTCTATATCTTTATAAAATTCTGCTTTTTTAGGCATGTCTTCAATTAAACTCCCTGTGGTTTCAATTTGAAAAATTCCAATAATACTCAACGTCAATAAAATAATCGCCGTGATGTAAATTGTAATATTTTTATGTTTAACTGTATGTTCGATCCAGTCGCCCAAGCGATTAATCCAGCGTTTGTTTAAATGTTCTAAATGCTGTTCTTTTGGAATCGGCATAAAGCTATAAATGACCGGAATAATTAGTAAACACAGCAGAAAAATGGCAATAATACTCAAGGATGCTACGATTCCAAATTCGGTGAGTAATTTACTTTGCGTAATGATAAAGGTTGCAAACCCAGAAGCCGTGGTGACATTGGTCATTAAAGTCGCATTTCCAACTTTAGAAATAACTCGCTGAAGCGACTTAGCTTTGTTGCCATGTTTGTTAACTTCATGCTGATATTTATTAATCAGAAAAATACAATTGGGGATTCCAATCACAATAATTAGCGGCGGAATTAAGGCTGTAAGAACGGTAATTTCATAATGTAATAACCCTAAAATTCCAAAGGTCCACATCACACCAACCACCACCACAAACATGGATATAAAAGTTGCTCTAAACGATCTGAAAAAGAAAAAGAAAATAAGCGAAGTAACCAAAATGGCTGCTAAAATGAACACGCTAATTTCGTCAACAATATTTTGAGCATTTAGCGTTCGTACATAGGGCATTCCAGAAACGCGTACATCTAAATCATAAGTTTCCTCAAAAGCATTCACTTTCGGAATCAGAACGTCTTCGATAAATGCTTTTCGCTCGTTGGTATTCACAATCGATTTATCTAGATAGATGGCCGTTCGAATGGCTTCTGTTTCTTTATTAAAAAGAATATTGTCATAAAAGGGATACTTCTCAAACAGTGCCTTTTTAAGGGAGTTTACTTCGGGTTGTGACCGGACAGAATCTTTGATAAACGGGATGAGATCAAATTGCTTCTTGCGCTCATTTTTAACTAGTTTCTGTAAATCCTTTATAGCAATTACGGCATCAACATTGGGATGGCTATTAAAATGTTTTGAAAATGTATTCCAAGCATTTAATTTTTCGACGGTTAGTAAGGTACTATCTTTTACGCCGACCACAATCAAATTGCCTTCCTCTCCAAATAGTTCTAAAAATTGATTATATTCTAGATTAATGGGATGATCATCGGGCAGTAGATTGGCTTCTGTATAAGAGAAGCGCATATTATTCCATTGCATGGAAAAACACACTGTGGTTAGTGCAACAGCGATAAGAATACTAATTCTATTCCTAAGAATCAGTCGTGCAACGATTTCCCAAAAACCGTTTGAAAAAAGTTTAAACATAGTCTTTTTTGATGGCGACAAAGGTAAATAAAAGGAATGAATTCAGGGGTAAGGAAAAGAAATCTTTCCTTTAGAGCCCTTAAAAACCGCTGAGGCTATACTTTTAGAATTTCTGCTTCTTTAGCACTATATAAATCGTCTGCTTTTTTAACGTAAGCATCGGTGAGTTGTTGCACATCCATTTCTGCATTTTTCTGAACATCCTCAGAAGCATCTTCTACATTTTTAATTTCGGAATTTGCATCTTTTCGAGCAGATCGAATTGAGATTTTTGCGTCTTCAACTTCAGACTTCGCTTGTTTCGCTAATTCACGACGGCGCTCTTCAGTCAATGGGGGTACATTGATAATTATGGTTTCGCCATTATTCATGGGGTTAAAGCCTAAGTTTGCAATCATAATCGCACGTTCGATTTCTTGCAACATCGCCTTTTCCCAAGGTTGAACCGTAATCGTTCGCCCGTCAGGAGTATTCACATTGGCCACTTGCGCCAAAGGCGTTTGAGCACCATAATAATCGACCATCACACTGCCCAACATGGCTGGACTTGCTTTTCCTGCACGAATATTTATAAATTGTTTTTCTAAATGCTTGAGCGCATTTACCATCGCTTCCTTTGCGCTATCTAGTATAAAATCTATTTCTTCGTTCATGCTTGAATTTTTTTATAAATATGGTAAATGTATAATTAGCTTACGGTTGTTCCAATAGCTTGTCCAGAAACAATTTTAAGTAAGTTTCCGGTGGTGTTCATGTCAAAAACTATAATTGGCAAGTCGTTTTCTTGACTTAAGGTAAAGGCTGTAGTGTCCATGACTTTGAGCCCTTTTTTGAGGACATCCTCAAAACTTATAGTGTCAAATTTGATTGCTGTTTTATCTTTTTCTGGATCGGTATTATAAATACCATCCACTCGAGTACCTTTTAAGATTACATCCGCTTCAATTTCAATGGCACGGAGTACTGCTGCCGAATCGGTTGTAAAATAAGGGTTTCCTGTACCGCCTCCAAAAATCACAACACGCCCTTTTTCTAAGTGACGCATGGCACGACGGCGAATAAAAGGCTCTGCGACTTCATTAATTTTTACAGCAGACTGTAAACGCGTAGGCACCCCTGCGTTTTCTAAAGCACTTTGCAGTGCGAGTCCATTTATGACTGTGGCCAACATGCCCATATGATCGCCCTGAACACGATCCATCCCATTACTTGCGCCTGCAACACCTCTAAAAATATTTCCACCACCAATAACAATCGCAACTTCAATGCCTTGCTCGGTAATTTGTTTGATTTGATTCGCGTAATCGGACAAACGATCGGGATCGATTCCATAATTGCGATTTCCCATCAGGGCTTCTCCAGAGAGTTTGAGTAATATTCGTTTGTATGTCATAATTGTGTCGCTCGTTGGACAAATATACGCAATATCTTAATTCTCAAAAGGAGTTTTCTAGAATTCTCCTCAATTCTAAATTATATCTGTTTTTTAGGATTAACAGTTTCTATCTTTACTTAACCATCACTTTTTTAACAGCTTTTTGTGTACTTGAAGACACTTCTAGAAAATATACCCCCGAATTTAAACGACTCACGTCAATGCTTTTCGTGTTATTTTCTCTTGTAAGGATCAATTTCCCATACACATCATAAAGTGCTAAGCCGCTGATTGGCATTTTAGAAGAGATATGAATTTTGTCAGTTGTAGGGTTCGGATATAGCTTTAATGAGGCATCTAAATCAAAAGTATTACTTGCGCCTAAAACTACTTGTTGATACACTTTAACGTAATCTACAATCATAGCACTTTCAGTAAACCCTGGATCCACAGCTCCAGAAATACCACCCATTGCAACATTGAGTAAAATAAACTGCTCTTTATCAAAGGGCCATGTATCATTGTTTTTTTCTGAAGGGTTGTAGGTGTAAAACCCAACTCCGTCTACCAAAAACGTAATTTGATTTGGCGACCAGTTCATAGAATACACATGGTAATTAGCATTCACATCTGAAATGTCAATTCCTGAAGTATTTATAGTACTACCGCTACTTGAAACTGTATGCAAGGCACTCGACACGTGATTCGTTGCTCCTAAACCGTGCTCCATAATATCTATTTCTCCACAGTCTGGCCAACTGGTTGTTCCATGACTTGAATGCCAAAAAGCACCGGGCTCATAAATATTTTTACCAAGTGTCCAAATGGCAGGCCACGTCCCGTTTCCTTTTGGAAGTTTTGCACGGACATCTACTCTCCCGTATGTAAACGCAAATTTTGAATTAAGTCGTGCTGAGGTAAAGCTTTTTGTTAAGCCTTGATCCGATCGCGTTTTTCTTTTAGCGACGATATTTAGGTTTCCTGAAGTATCTACAAATGAATTCTCCTGAAGATCGGTGTAATGTTGCTCCTCCCCATTAGCCCAACCTACTCCTGGGATAATCACTTGGGTTTGATGGTGCCAATTCAACGAATTCACAGCGCCTGGAGTGTCAAAATTATCTTCCCAAACCGGCACGCCGCCATAAATCACATCCAATGCATTTGGATCGGTTTCTTCTGAGCCATCATCAATATCATCGATTAAATACGTTCCTGAAATTGCAGCACCGCCATCAATAAAAATAGTCAATCGATTATAGGTCCCGCTGGCATTTATTGGCGTAGAGCCATCAGAACTCAATACAGCATTGGCGAAATTAAACGTAATGTTATCAGTCCATCCGCCACCTCTTGGGACGTTTTGAGTCACCTCAACATCAGGATTAGTAACGTCCTCTAATTTTACAAGAATAGTATGTTCATCAGGGTCAAACCCATAAAATGACAGCGAAATGGTTTTTTGAAAATCCAAATCGATAGCTCTTGACAGTCCAATTGTAAACCCTTGCCAGGCTTGCGATCCATCGTTAAAAAATTGCCCCAATGTATTCCCACCATTATTTGGTTCCAATCTTGTACTAAAGCCGCTACCATCAAACCCTGTAAAGACTTCTGAAGAATCAGAAAAATCAACTGGCATTTGTTGTGCGAAAGATAATTGCGTTAAAACTAAAAGCTGTAAAAGTAATTGTGTAAAGGGGATCCTCATAGGTTGATTTTTTTTGAAGCTAAAAATAAGAACTTTTTATAATACACTATTTTTTTTTGACCATACAAAAACCATACACTTATAGTTTTTTACCATTTATCGTCAGTACATATAAATTATTCTGTTGTTCTAATTTATTTTAGGCGTTATGTTTGCCAACACAAGCCCGCTGCCAGCCGAAAAAAAATCATATAGATCCAAAAGAACATAAACACAAAGCAATGAAAGGTGTTAATTTTCCTCGTAATTCGTTTAAAAATCATGGATATTATTATAATTTATTCTTAATTTTACACTAATAAAAGCCCCGCCGTTGAAGCGTACACTCCCACTATTTTTTCTATCCCTATTTTGTTTTTCGACACTACAGCCTGTGATTCCATACATTGATTATGTGTTTAATTACGACTATATCGCTGATGTTCTTTGTGTAAATAAAAAAAATGTGGCGCTACAATGTAATGGGAAGTGCCATTTAAAACAACAGCTGTCAAAAACAGTTACCCCATTCAAATCTAAAAACCCTAAAAATATTTCAGAACTCAAATTTGATCAACACATTTTGATTCTACAAAAAGTAGACCGTCCTTCGTTACTTCATAAAAGGCGAGGGCTTAAACTCACGAGTTTTTATTTTGAAAATTTAAATCAATATGGTGCTTCTCAGCCGCCATCACCCCCTCCTAGGTTCTATATTTTACTCTCGTAAAAAGCAATTACCTCAAAAACTAAATTACATTAAAAATGAATAAATTATTTTTCCCAGTGTTGGGAACCATCTTGCTATGCACTACATCAAGCATCGCACAAGACACATTATGGACTTCTAATAGACCAGACGGACACGCCCCAATTAGTGTTATGGGCGATCACACTCACAAAAAAGGTGAGCTTATGTTTTCATACCGCTATATGCAAATGACAATGGACGGTTTAATTTCTGATCGGAGCCGTGTAAGTAATACCTCTATTTTTGAAAACTATATGGCAAGTCCTCAAAATATGGATATGCAAATGCATATGATTGGAGCGATGTTTGCGCCTTCAGAAAAGCTAACTCTTGCGCTAATGGCAAACGTTCTTTCAAATGCCATGGATTTAAAAACCAAAATGGGCATTGATTTTACCACAACATCTAGTGGTTTTGCAGATGTTTCATTGGCAGGTTTATATAAGCTTTTTAACGGCAATCGTCAAACACTGCATGCTAATGTCGGCATATCAATCCCTGTAGGAAACATTAGTCAGCGGGATGCCACACCAATGGCCGCTCAAGCACCATTAGCATATAATATGCAATTGGGGAGTGGTACTTTTGATCCTTTTATGGGGTTCACATATCTCAAACAATGGGACCGCTTTTCTATTGGGACGCAATCAATATATCGATTTAGACTTGGACAAAATTCCAAAGATTATGCCTTAGGCAATCGTTTTGATTTTGTAGGATGGGGAGCGCTGAAAGCATCGGAATATTTAAGTTTATCAACCTGTGTTAGCTATTCTAATACTGCTAAAATAGATGGAAAAGATGCCCGTTTGAATCCAATGCAGATGCCGTTGTTTAGTACAGTCAATTCAGGACGAAGTCAGTGGGACTTTGGAGTTGGTGCCAATGTTTTATTTTTAAAGGAGTCTTTAAAAAACCTTCGAATTGCAGCAGAAGCTAAACTTCCAATTGCTCAAGACGTAAATGGAGTTCAAATGCGTAACAAGATAGTGCTCACCTTTGGAGTTCAATATGCTTTAGCTCACAATTAGAAATCTAAAGCCTAAAAAAAAGCCTCGAGATCACTCGAGGCTTTTTTGTAAATATATACTATGTTTTTAGTTACCCTAAAGATACACGCTTAAAACCTGTGATAGATACCTCACCAAAACTTTCAACATATTTTGCAACTTTTACTTTATCATCTTTGATAAAGTTTTGATCTAATAAACATTGTTCTTGATCTAAAGTTGTGTTGTCAGAAATGAAACGCTCCATTTTACCAGGCAAAATTTTATCCCAAATTTGTTCTGGCTTTCCTTCAGCTTTTAATTCTGCTTTAGCAGCGTCTTCAGCTTGAGTTAATGCTTCGGCTGTTAGTTGTGCCATTGAAATGTATTGAGGCACATTTTTTAGGGTTTTGCCTAAACGACCTAACTCGATATTGTCTTTTTCAATCACGGCGATTCTAGCTTCAGTTTCAGAAGCAATAAATGCAGGATCAAAATCTTTGTAAGATAGTGTTGTAGCACCCATAGAGGCAACTTGCATTGCAACGTCTTTTACCAAGACCTCTGCATTATCCACTTTTGATGATAGACCTACAATGGCAGCAATTTTGTTAATGTGTACATAAGAACCTACGTAGGCAGCTTCAATTTTGTCAAACGCTTTGATGTCTAGTTTTTCACCAATGACTCCAGTTTGTTCGATTAATTTTTCGGCAACGGTCATCCCTCCAAAATCAGCGGCTAAAAAGGCTTCTTTTGAGTCGTGATTTAGTGCAATATCACCAAATTGACTTGCTAGTGCTAAAAAGTTTTCGTTTTTTCCAACGAAATCAGTTTCACATCCCAAAACGATGGCTACACCTACAGTGTTATCTGCATTAATTTTTGCAACAGCAGCTCCCTCAGAAGAGTCACGATCAGCTCTTTTAGCGGCTAATTTTTGACCTTTCTTACGAAGGTTGTCAATTGCTTTGTCAAAATCGCCTTCAGCTTCAACTAAGGCTTTTTTACAGTCCATCATTCCTGCGCCCGTCGCTTGTCTTAATTTATTTACTTCTGCAGCTGTTACTTTTATCATGATTTAATTGTTTAAAAAAAGTCGTTCAAATTTTCCATGGGAAGAACTGAACGACTTTGGTGTTACTTTATTACTTATAATTAGTTTATTATTTTTCTTCCTTGGCAACGTCTTCTACTGCAGGTGCTTCAGGCGCTTTCGCTGCTTTTTTAGCTTTTGCTGCTTTAGGTGCTGCTGCTTTTTTAGCTTTAGGCGCTTCAGTTTTTTCTGCGACTTCAGCCTTAGCTTCTGTGGCTACCTCAGTTTTAGCTTCAACTTCAGTTTTAGCTTCAACTTTAGTTTCTGCTTTAGCCTCTTTTGGGGCCTCAGCTGCTTTTTCAGCATCTTTACTGTCTTTCTCTGCTTTTCGTGTGGCTAAACCAACAGCAATCGCATCCGTTACATTGGTAAGGATTTTTTCAATAGATTTAGAAGCATCATCATTTGCAGGGATCACATAATCCACTTGACGTGGATCAGAATTTGTATCTACCATTGCAAAGATTGGAATGTTTAATTTTTGAGCTTCTTTAATTGCGATATGCTCGCGCTTTATATCAATTACGAATAAAGCACCTGGTAGGCGAGTCATATCAGAAATTGAACCTAAATTTTTCTCTAATTTAGCTCTTAAACGATCAACTTGTAAGCGTTCTTTTTTAGAAAGTGTCAGGAATGTACCGTCTTTTTTCATGCGATCGATAGTGGCCATTTTCTTAACAGCTTTACGGATCGTAACAAAGTTTGTTAGCATTCCACCAGGCCATCTTTCAGTAATGTAAGGCATGTTAACGTTTCCTGCTTTTTCAGAGACGATGTCTTTTGCTTGTTTTTTAGTTGCTACAAATAAGATTTTACGACCTGAGGTTGCAATTTTTGCTAAAGCTTGAGAAGCTTCTTCAAGTTTTGCTGCCGTTTTGTAAAGGTTAATGATATGGATGCCATTACGCTCCATATAAATGTAGGGCGCCATGTTTGGATCCCATTTTCTTGTAAGGTGACCGAAGTGTACACCACTGTCTAATAATTCTTTTACTTCTACTAATGCCATTTTGTGATAGTTTACGTTCTGTTGAATTAGCAATGTTTGAGTGGCTTATTATTTTAAGGCCTTAAACATTTAGATGCTAAACTAAGTCTTGGTAGTTGGCCCACCATAGACAACAATAACTGGTTTAAATTATAAATATTAACGTTTCGAGAATTGGAATTTCTTACGCGCTTTCTTCTGTCCGAATTTCTTACGCTCCACCATTCTTGGATCTCTTGTCAATAAGCCTTCTGGTTTCAGAATACCTCTGTTTTCTTCATCTAATTCGCACATTGCACGAGATAAAGCTAAACGAATTGCTTCTGCTTGACCTGTTATACCACCTCCAAAAACATTAACCTTAACATCAAAGTTGCCTTGGTTGTTTGTCAATGCAAAAGGTTGGTTAACTTTATACTGTAAAGTTGCAGACGGAAAATAATCGTTTACATCTTTTTTGTTCACGGTAATCGATCCTTTTCCAGGAGCAAGATAAATACGTGCTACGGCCGTTTTTCTACGACCAATTTTGTGAATAACCTCCATTAGTTAATTTCGTTTAAGTTGATTGCTTTTGGTTTTTGAGCTTCGTGAGAATGCGCAGAACCAGCCACAACATTTAGATTACGGAATAATGCTGCCCCTAATTTGTTTTTAGGAAGCATTCCTTTAACTGATTTTTCAACTAACCGTGTTGGATCTTTAGCAAACATCTCAGTTGCAGTTAGTGAACGTTGACCACCTGGATAGCCTGTGTGACGGATATACGTCTTTTCAGTCCATTTGTTTCCAGATAGATTTATTTTTTCTGAATTGATAACAATTACGTTATCTCCACAGTCAACATGTGGAGTGTAGTTAGTTTTGTGTTTACCTCTTAAAAGTATTGCAACTTTAGAAGCTAAACGTCCTAACGTTTCTCCTTCAGCATCTATCAAAACCCACTGCTTGTCCACAGTAGCTTTGTTGGCCGATATTGTTTTGTAGCTTAATGTATCCACACTAATTTTTTTTTCTTATTAAACATTCCTCCCTAAAAAAGAGTTTGCAAATCTACAATTATAAATTGTTATTAACAAAATCTATTTTGAGTTTATTTTGATATTGATTGTCAAGCCATTTGTTGCTCAGGTTTTGATGATAAGTCTTCGTATTTATACCTATTGCTGTAAAGTTTAACAAATTATTTTATCAATTTCCAAAATGCATTTTTAATATTTGTGTCTCCAATCGCCTTAAATTTTGTGTTATGATTCGTTTTCATGTCTTTAGTATCCTATATTTTAGTACTGCTTTTGTGCTTTCGGCACAGGAGTCAACTCCTGCGTTTACTAAAACGTACACAACTACCGAAATCAACCCGTCTGATGCACCTCTAATAGATGGTAATCTTAGCGACTCTATATGGTCATCCATTGACTGGGGTTCTGATTTTATTGAAGTAGTTCCAGATGAAAATACAGCTCCTTCGGTACAAACAAAATTTAAAATTCTATACGACCAAAAACACCTTTATATTGCTCTAAAAGCCTTAGATCCAGAACCAGCAACCATTACTAATCGACTTTCGCGACGTGACGGTTTTGTAGGCGACCGCATAAATGTTCTTATAGATAGTTACCACGATTTAAGAACCGGGTTTTTGTTTACCGTAACTGCAGCAGGTGTAAGAGGGGATGAATTTATTACGGACAATGGCAATACTGTAGATGAAAGTTGGAACCCCATTTGGAGTACCAAAGCGATAATCGATAATGAAGGTTGGAGTGCTGAAATGAAAATCCCGTTAAGCCAGTTGCGATTCAGTAATAGTCCAGAACAAGTTTGGGGCCTAAATGTGACACGAAACTATTTTAGAGAAAATCAATTTTCAGCATGGAATCGAATTCCTGTAGACGCTGCGGGCTGGGTGAGTGAAGCGGGGAAATTAAAGGGACTAAAAAATATCAAACCTCAAAAACAAATAGAAATTCAACCTTTTGTAGTGACTAAGTTAGATCGTTACGAAGCTGAATCAGGCAATCCGTATGCAGATGGTAATGATTTTACCCTCAATGCGGGTTTGGATGCTAAAATTGGAATTACAAATGATTTAACGCTTGACGTCACTATTAACCCCGATTTTGGGCAAGTAGAAGCCGATCCTGCAGCTATCAATTTAGATGGCTTTGAAATATTTAATAGGGATCAACGCCCGTTCTTTGTAGAAAACAAAAATATTTTTGACTATCGGTTTGCAGACAATCGAAACAATTTATTTTTTTCGCGTCGTATCGGTAGGAGTCCACAAGTGTCTCCAGAAACACCTGGTGGCGCTTTTGTAGATCAACCCCAAAACACCACTATACTGGGCGCTGCAAAATTTAGTGGCAAAACAAAAAACGGATGGTCCATTGGAGTTTTGGAAAGTATGACCTCAAAAGAATTTACAGAAATAAGTACCAATGGTGAAATTTCAGAATCTTTGGCGGAGCCGTTTACAAATTATTTTGTAGGCCGCATTCAAAAAGATTTTAATGCAAAAAACACCTTTCTTGGAGGGATGTTTACGGCGACCAATCGCGCCTTGACACCAGAAGTATCGGAGTTGAGAAAAGCCGCCTATTCAGGGGGATTAGACTTTAAACACCAATGGAAAGACAGAGCGTATTTTTTGGATGCTAACATCGTTATGAGTCATGTTCTAGGCAGTAAAGAGGCGATTAAGCAGACTCAAGAAAACCTAACACATCTTTTTAACAGAATCGATGCGAGTCATTTAGAGGTAGATCCGAATCGAACTTCGCTAACGGGAACAGGAGGTCTTTTTGCGATTGGAAAAGTCGGGGGTAAGCATATAAATTATGAAACAGGATTTAAATGGGTATCTCCAGAACTGGAGTTAAATGACATTGGCTTTTTGAGAAGTGCAGATGAGATGATTCAGTTCTTTAATATGAGTTACAGGACCATAAAACCTATTGGTATTTTTAGAGATTTTAACCTACGTTTCAGACAATTTACAGCTTTCGATTTTGAGGGCAATTATAATAGAATTCAATACCAACTTAACGGGTCCGCGAGTTTTACTAACAATTGGGGGGTCGATTTTGGCGCTGCTCATAAACCCCGCATTTTTTCAAACAGTATTTTGAGAGGTGGACCACGATGGCGTTTTTCTAAAGAAAATTTTCAGTTCTTTTTTGTGGGCTCCGACCAAAGAAAAAAATTTAATGGCGTTATTGGAATGATTCACTCGCAAGCTGAGGAAGATAATTTTTCCTTAATAAAGTTTGAGTCAGAACTCAACTACCAACCTACAAATGCCCTCAATATTTCAGTAGCTCCAGAGTACAGCTTGTCAAAAAGTAAAACACAATATGTAACACAACCGAATGAGAGTACTCAATATGTGTTAGGGTCTATAGACAATCAAACCTTATCAGCATCCGTACGAGTTGATTATACCATCAATCCAAATTTATCAATTCAATATTATGGACAACCTTTTATTTCGCGGGGACGTTACAAGGATTTTAAATATGTGACAAATGCCGTTGCCGATCGACTTCATGACCGTTTTCAAAACTATAACACAGCCCAAATAAGTATGAATAATGATGTTTATGCTATTGATGAAAATTTTGATGGAACCATAGATTATAGTTTTGATAATCCTGATTTTTCATTTGTCCAATTTAACTCTAATTTAGTGCTACGATGGGAATATATCCCGGGATCTGAATTGTTTTTGGTATGGTCTCAAGGCGTTACAGCTAACGTTTCAGTGATGGATGATTTATTTGAAGGCTTTGAATCTGGTATTTTAGACCAACGCCCTCAGAATATTTTCTTACTGAAAGCGACATATCGGTTTATTTTGTGAGCAAATAAAACAAGATTTAAGAAGCAACTTTTATTTCCGTAATTTACATTGTTAAAATATATTTTAGAAGTATCTTTGCAACTTAATTGCGAAGAAATTTCACCTATATGTCGAGCAGCACTTCCGCATCAATTACACTAACATCCTTTCTGGCTGATTTTAAATCGGTGACCAAAATGGGCCTGTCCATTAGTGTTGTGTTTTCATCTTTAGCCGGCTATTTATTGGCTGCTGGTACAGTGAATTTTCAAGTCTTAGCCTTGTTGGCTATAGGGGGTTATTTTATGGTCGGGGCTTCAAATGTATTCAATCAAATTATTGAGCACGATTTAGACGCATTGATGGAACGCACCAAAAACAGACCTATTCCTGCTGGGCGGATGTCAGTGACCTATGCGTTTGTTTTAGCGGTTATTTTGACCGTTGCGGGCTTATCCATATTATATAATATTAATGAGCGTACGGCAATGTTTGGCGCTATTTCTATTTGTTTATATACAAGTGCATACACGCCTTTAAAAACAAAAACGCCGCTCTCAGTATTTGTCGGCGCAATCCCAGGTGCGATTCCATTTATGTTGGGATGGGTTGCAGCAACCGGAAAATTTGGAGTTGAAGCAGGGGTGCTATTTATGTTGCAGTTTTTTTGGCAATTTCCGCATTTTTGGGCTATCGGTTGGTTTTTACACGACGACTATCAGAAAGCAGGCTTTAATATGTTACCGACTGGAAAGCGCGATAAAGGCACGGCACTCCAGGCTATTATTTATAGTGTTTGGACGGTTCTAATTTCTGTTATTCCCTTTTTTGGATTTACAGGCACATTACAGCTATCTACAAGTGCAGCAATTCTAACACTTACAGTAGGGCTTTGGTTTTTGTTTTATGGGTTTAAGCTCTTTAAAAATCAAACCGTAAAAGCAGCCCGTCAACTCATGTTGTCAAGTGTTGTTTATATTACTTTAATTCAAATTATTTACGTTTCAGATAAATTTATCAGCTTATGGATTTAACAGAAGGGACAACCCAAAACAAACAAAAGCGTGCAAAAAAAATGATGTTATGGTTCGGCATTATTTCCTTAATTATGTCTTTTGCAGGACTTACAAGCGCATTTATTGTGAGTAGTTCAAGAGAAGATTGGTTAGCCGACTTTGCACTTCCAAACTCATTTACGTACAGTACTCTAATTATTTTTCTTAGTAGTATTGTTTTATTTGCCGCCAAGCAAGCTTTGAAAAAAAATCAATATACAACCACAACATCACTTCTTATAGGAACCTTGGTTCTCGGTATAGCCTTTATTTATTCTCAGGTTTTAGGGTTTAATCAAATCATAGATTCGGGGTATAACTTTACAGGACCTACAAGCAATATTACCATGTCTTATATATATGTAATTGCAGTAGTTCATATCGTACATGTATTGGCAGGGATCTTCTGTTTAATAGTGGTTATTATAAATCAGTTAAATAAGAAATACTCGTCTGAAAATACCCTTGGGTTTGATTTAGCATCTACCTTCTGGCATTTTGTTGATATATTATGGTTATATCTCTTTTTCTTTTTATATTTATTTAACTAAATAAAATTCTTATTTTTGCACAATTCAAAAAACAAATTACAGTTATGGATTCTACAGTAGTTAGCACTGGAACAAACGAAAAAACTTGGGGCGGAGGAAATCAACCCTTGAAGTCCAGCTACGGAAAAATGATGATGTGGTTTTTCATCGTTTCCGATGCACTTACCTTTTCAGGGTTTTTAGCAGCCTACGGATTTTCAAGATTTAAGTTTATTGACTATTGGCCAATTGCCGATGAAGTTTTCACACACGTCCCATTTTTACACGGACAAGAACTGCCAATGATATATGTTGCTTTTATGACCTTTATACTGATCATGTCATCGGTTACGATGGTATTGGCTGTTGATGCTGGGCATGAAATGAAAAAGAATAAAGTCATCTGGTATATGTTCTTTACCATAATTGGGGGCGCTATTTTTGTAGGTTCTCAAGCATGGGAATGGGCAACATTTATACAAGGCGATTATGGCGCAGTCCAAACAAAAGGCGGAAACATTTTGCAATTTGGAACCTATAAAACTATAGATGGCGAAGAAGTCTTTAAACGAGTTGCTGTAGAAGATTTTACAACCGCTTCACACACAGACCGTGTACAACATGAAAACAAAAACGGATTATGGTTTGTAGGCGAAAGTGCTCTCCCAGCGTTTTCTGTGAATGATGTACTTCATGGCTTAGAATCACATCCCGAGATTTTGGTAAGAACACAAACAATTAATGAAGCGGGCGAAAAAACCGTGCTGTCCAGAGCAGCCTCTATAGATCAAATTAAAAATAACGGAAAACGTTATGTAAAAGGTGCAAACCTAGAAGTCAATGAATATGGCGCACCACTATTTGCGGATTTCTTTTTCTTTATCACAGGCTTCCACGGCTTCCACGTATTTTCTGGAGTTGTGATCAATATTATTATCTTTTTTAATGTAATTATTGGCACCTACGAACGCCGAAAAAACTACGAAATGGTAGAAAAAGTTGGGCTTTACTGGCACTTTGTAGATTTAGTTTGGGTCTTTGTATTTACATTCTTCTACCTCGTTTAATCTCATATATTTTTTAAAATGGCACATGCACATAAATTAGAAATTTTTAGAGGCTTAATAAAGTTTAAGTCCAATACACAAAAAATATGGGGAGTACTCTTATTACTTTCTATTATTACACTGATCGAAGTTGTACTAGGAATCTACAAGCCAGCGGCTTTAATGGTGCCATCAATGACTCCTTTTGAGGGTGGGTTTGGCGCATTATTAGGAAACATTATTTTCTCAGGATTCATATACACCAAAAGTTTAAATTTGATATTTATAGTCCTTACAATTGTAAAGGCCTATTATATTACATGGGATTTTATGCACATGCGTGATGAAACAAAATCGCTTCGAAGACTAGTAGTTTGGACGACTATTTTTCTGATTTCTTATCTTGTTTTTATACTACTTCAAGAAGGCGGTTATATAGAATCTGTTTACACCAATGGCTTTGTAAAGCGCGATTTCTAAAAAAAATAGAAAAATATTAACATTAAAAAGACGGCTTATTAAAGCCGTCTTTTTTATTTTTGCGTCATGAATATTACCAACTTAAAAAAACCTGTTGTACTTGCGGTATTGTTTTTTTTACCCGTTCTGTTTTTACTGTTTTTATACCCCTCAAAACATAACTATAAAACGTTGGATATTATTAAAAAAGATATTCCAGAACTCTCAAATTTTGTCACCAAAGAAGGAGCTTCCATACACTTAGAAAATCAACTTACGGTACTAGGATTTTTAGGCGAAACGCCTATGGACGACGCTTTTTTAGCCCTTAATCTAAAAGAGCTAGTCTATGATAAATTCAGAGGGTTCAAACGGTTTCAAATTGTTATTTTGGTTCCTGATTCTGCAAGAGAACAAGTGGAATTGTTAGAAAATGAACTTAATCAATATGAGTTTTTGGAGTACTGGAAATTTGGTTTTGGCACCAAAGCAGACGTTATAGCCGCCTATCAATCTCTTAAAATCTCTACAGTGTTAGACAGCAGCTTAAAGAGCGCTGATGTATTTATTATCGACAAAGAACGTCATCAAAGAGGGCGTTTGGATGATCGGGATAAGAACGAAGTAAAAAACAAGGCTCCCATTTATGGGATGAGCGCATACGATTGTCTAGAGGTTTCGGTACTTAAAAATAAGATGAGCGAAGATATGCGTGTATTGTTTACGGAATACCGTCAAAAACGCAAAGGAAATTTTAATTCTACTAGCCGTAGAGCAGATGATTTAATAGGAGATGAAAAAAAGTAAGTACTCATACGTAGGGATTTCGTTTATCATTTTAATTTTTGGAATTATAGTTATTCCTAAAATTGTTGATCGAATTCAAAACAACGATGTTACACGTTCTGAAAGTCGAAGTAAAGCCGTTCAAATGACGGTTTCTGATACCACGGCTTTATCATATCTTATTATTAATGGAGAGCCCAAAAAAGTAATGGACTTTAAGTTTAGCAATCAAGACGGCATTATGATTTCTAATGCTGATTTTGAAGGCAAAGTATATTTGGTTGAATTTTTCTTTTCAACCTGTCCAACCATTTGTCCGAAAATGAATAGAAACCTAGTAGATATACAAAATACGTTTCCAGATCGTCCCGACTTTGGAATTGCATCGTTTACCATAAACCCAGAATATGACACTCAAGAGGTCTTAAAAACGTATGCAGAAAATTATGGTATCACTAACCCAAATTGGCATTTTATGACGGGCAACAAAGATGCGATCTATAACCTTGCAAATACAGGGTTCAACCTGTATGCAGCTGAGGTCGAAGGTGCCGATGGAGGCTTTGAACACTCAGGAAACTTTGCGTTAATTGACAAACAAGGCTATATTCGCTCAAGAACAGATGCTTATGGAAATCCAAAAATTTATTATAAAGGAATCATAAGTCAAGCGGAACAATTTAATGAGGAAGGCGAATCTGAAGACATCAGCGCTCTAAAAGAAGATATTTTAAAATTATTAGAAAATGAATAAGACATCAAAATCAACTGAAAAAAAATACCAACAATGGATTAATACTGTTTCTGTGCTTATCCCAGTGGCCGTTGCTCTTCTATTTATGGTTCGTTTACCTAATGTTGAACCGCTTTCATTTTTGCCGCCCATATATGCTGCTGTGAATGGGATTACAGCGGTATTACTAATCGTAGCGTTAGTTGCGATTAAGAACAAAAAAATAGCACTACATGAAAATTTAATGAAAACAGCTATTCTCTGCTCTTCTTTATTTTTGGTAATGTACGTTGCCTATCATATGACTAGTGACTCCACAAAGTATTTAGGTGAAGGTACTATCATGTATGTTTATTATTTTATACTGATTAGTCATATTCTTTTATCCATTGTCGTGATACCACTTGTACTTATCAGCTATGTGCGAGCACATCTTGGACAATTCGAATCCCACAAAAAAATAGTCCGCTATGCGTTTCCGGTTTGGCTCTATGTTGCTGTAACAGGTGTAATTGTGTATTTTATGATTTCACCATTTTACATCTAAACAGTGAAGCGAGTATACCTTTTAATATTTTTTGTAATGACGTTTAAAAACACAAATGCCCAATGTGCAATGTGTAGAGCGGTCCTAGAAAGTGAGGTAGGGCAATCAACGGCTAAAGGAGTCAATAATGGTATTGTGTACCTAATGATTATCCCCTACATCTTAATTGGAGGTTTAGCATTTTTTCTATACCGCTACCTAAGAAACTCTAAATAGTATCTAATGTATCATTTTAAAACTCATGATCTCAGTCATTGAGACATTGAGAACTTTGGAGATTTTAAACAATGTTAATACAGTTATGTTTCGCTTTCCATTTTCTATATTGGAATAACTACCGCTGTCCATCTCACAAAGTTTTGCTACTGTTTTTTGTCGCAATTGTTTTTGTTGGCGAATTTGTCTCAAATGATACCCTAATGAGCGTAGGACGGAAGTATTTTGATCTTCTAAATTTTCCACAGAAATTAATGATTAATTAAATTAAATGATTGGTTTGAAATTGGTATAAATAGTAATTTATAACATTTAATTCTCTCAATATTACAAATTATATCTAAAATTCACGACTTTTATTTAAGAAATCTACATCTTAGAACACGTTATTTTTTGGATTATACTTCAAAATAGTGAAATTTAATTTTATAATTTTTTTCTTGAAATGATTTTTGGGCTAAAAATAAGGCCAAATTAAAGTCGTTTTTGGTCTTAAATAAGTTTTATATTTTTTTACCGTTTTTCTGTAACAAAATAGCAATTCAAACGTCATATCATTGATTATTCGTTTTAGTTCTAAATCAAATCAAACTTATGTTAGAAATCAAGCAGCTTCATAAATCTTATGCTATTGGAGATTCTAGTTTACATGTCCTCAAAGGGATTGATCTTTCCGTGGCACAGGGTGAGATGGTCGCAATCATGGGGTCCTCCGGATCAGGGAAATCTACGCTTCTAAATATTATAGGGATGTTAGACGAAGCAGATGGTGGCGACTACATATTAGATGAAGTGCCTATCAAAAACCTTACAGAAAAGAAAGCTGCAATTTATCGTAATAAGTTTTTAGGATTTATTTTTCAATCGTTTAATCTTATAAACTATAAAAATGCCCTTGAAAACGTTGCCTTGCCTTTATACTATCAGGGCTTAAAACGTAAAGAACGCCAAGAAAAAGCACGATTTCACCTTGAAAAAGTTGGACTTTTGGATTGGCAAACCCACTTGCCAAGTGAATTATCTGGTGGACAAAAACAACGTGTTGCAATTGCTCGAGCCTTAGCTTCCGATCCTAAGTTGCTTTTAGCAGATGAACCTACGGGAGCACTAGACACCACAACCTCTTATGATATTATGGCTTTTTTACAACAGTTAAATGATGAAGGTAAAACGATTCTAATCGTAACCCACGAGGAAGATATTGCTGCCATGTGCAAACGCATTGTGCGTTTACGTGATGGTATAATTATGGAAGACAAAAAAGTAACCCAAGTTAGAGCAGAAGCGCATGTTTGATATAGGCCTTTGGCGTGAAATTTTTCAAAGCATAAATAAAAACCGTACTCGAAGTTTATTGTCGGGCTTTACGGTGACTTTTGCGATTATGTTATTTGCAGTTTTATTTGGCATGGCAAATGGACTCAACAACACCTTTTCAGAAGCCTTTGTAGACGACGCAGCTAACGCGATATTTATAAGATCAGGAACAACCACCAAAGCGTATAAAGGCATGCAAGCAGGCCGTAGAATTCAATTTAAAAACGAAGACTTTCAGTACATTAAAACAGATTATGATGACGATATAGAATTCATCACCTCTCGGATCTATAAAAATGTAGCAGCATCCTTTAGAAATGAAAAAAATAATTACTCATTACGAGCGGTACATCCAGACCACCAATATTTAGAAAAAACACAAGTATACCAAGGCCGCTACATCAATCAACGCGATATGGATCTCAAAACCAAAGTAGCTGTCATAGGAAAGTTAGTTAAAGAAGATTTGTTTTTAAATGTCGATCCTATTGGCAAGTATATTAATTTGAGTGGTATTCCATACAAAGTTATAGGCGTGTTTTCTGACGAAGGCGGAGACAACGAAGAACGCCTGCTCTATATGCCGCTGTCAACGGCACAACAAATTTATGGGAATAATGATTATGTCGATCAAATTAATTTGACGTATAAACCGGAGTTAGATTTTAATCAGGCCATAGATTTTGGATTAGATTTAGAGAAAAATTTGAAAGAACGCTTTACCGTTGCGGCGTCCGACCAACGAGCCGTCCGCGTTTTTAATATGGCCATGCAAAACAAAGGCATCACTCAAATGACCTCCGTTTTAGGCATTCTTATTTTAGTGATTGGATTGGGCACACTAATTGCAGGAATTGTTGGGATTAGTAATATTATGATTTTTATAGTAAAAGAGCGTACCAAAGAAATAGGCATTCGAAAAGCGTTGGGTGCGTCTCCAAAATCTATTATATCTATTATTATAATTGAGTCCGTAGTAATTACAACCATTGCGGGCTATTTTGGTCTGCTGCTTGGAGTTGGAATTTTAGAGTGGGCGGAACCAGTTTTAAAAACCTATTTTATAAAAGATCCAGCAGTGAGTACATCTCTTGTGGTTTCTGCAACCATAACACTAATTGGTGCAGGAATTTTAGCCGGCTATGTGCCTGCAAAAAAAGCATCAAAAATTAAACCTATTGTAGCACTAAGAGACGATTAGATGATTAAATTTATATTTGATAGAGATACCTGGCAAGAAGTCTATGATAGCATGAGCAAAAACAAGTTGCGCACCGTTCTCACGATGGTAGGCGTTTGGTGGGGCATATTATTACTCATTGCACTTTTAGGTGCCGCAAGAGGAATGGAGAATTCATTTAACCGAATGTTTGGTGATTTTGCGACCAATAGTGTATTTATATGGGGGCAAAGTACCAGCAAACCTTTCAAAGGGTTTCAGGAAGGAAGGGGCGTAAATCTAAAATTATCACACGCTAAAAAAATTGAAGAAAATATTGAAGGGATTGAATTTGTGGTTCCACGAAATCGCAACCAAGCCTTTGTGGTTCGTAATTTTTTATCGGGGTCGTATAGCGTCAACGGCGACTACCCTCTATTAGATAAAGTTCAAAAAAAGAAATTAATAAATGGGCGTTTCATCAATCAAAATGATATCGATGACAACAAAAAAGTAGCCGTTATTTCAGAAGATATCTACAAACAACTGTTTGAAAAAGATGAATTCGCTATTGGTCAATACATTCAAATGAATAGCATCAACTTTACAATAATTGGTGTATTTCAAACGGAGAACGCCAATATGGGGCCTAGTAGTGATATTCATATTCCTTTTACTACGTTTCAACAAATTTATAACAAAGGCGATACGATTGGCTGGCTAATGATTACGGGGAAACCCGAATATAATATCAAACAAATTGAAGAAGACGCCAAACTATTGTTACGGAACTTAAACAAAATCCATCCAAAAGATAAACGTGCTTTTGGGAGTTTTAATCTTGGGAAAGAATTTGCGAAGATCACAGGATTTTTAAAAGGGATGCAATTTTTAACATGGTTTATTGGAATAGCAACCCTCATTGCAGGTGTTTTTGCTATTGGAAATATATTATTAATTACCGTTAAAGAACGTACCAAAGAAATTGGAGTCCGACGCGCTCTAGGGGCGACTCCATTTGAGATTAAACGTCAAATTGTAGTAGAAGCCGTCTTTATGACCCTAATCGCAGGACTTCTAGGCATAATCTCTGGAGGATGGATTTTGATCGCTGCAGACAGTGCATGGGGACAAGGCGATGATGCCACGCTTATAAACGCTTCCGTGTCCATAGCAGTTGTCTTTATTGCCTTACTAGTCCTTGTAACTTTGGGTACATTAATAGGACTTATCCCCGCCTTTAAAGCCACAAGTGTTAAACCTATAGAAGCATTAAGAGAAGAATAAAAAATCAAAACAATGAATAAAACAGTAAAAATTATTTTAGGAATTTTCGTACTAATATTATTAGTAGTTGTATTAAAATATTTTAAAGATTCAAATGCCAAAGAGGTGGTTGACTATAAAACGGAACTTCCTTTTTATAGCTCACTAGACACCAAAACCGTGGCTACAGGAAAGTTAAATCCTGAAGAAGAAATTGAATTGAAACCTCAAATTTCGGGAATTGTAGATCAGATTTTTGTAGAGGAAGGCGATCTTGTACGAAAAGGGGATCTAATCGCAAAAATTAGAGTGGTCCCAAACGAACAAGCATTGGGAAGTGCCAAAAGCCGTATCAATTCTGCACGACTTTCATTTGAAAATGCACAAACGCTATTTGATCGTAACAAATTACTTTTCGAAAAAGGAGTAATCTCTAAACAAGATTTCGAAAACAGCGAGTTAAGCCTGAACCAATCTAAAGAAAGCTATGCGCAAGCACAAGACGACTATAAAATCATCAAACAAGGATCACTTTCTGGTGGGAGTTCTGCCAACACCACTATCATAGCTCAAATCCCTGGAACCATTTTGGAGATCCCCGTGCGTGAGGGCGATCAAGTGATTCAAAGCAACAATTTTAATGCAGGAACCACAATTGCTACAATTGCTGATATGAGTAAGATGATTTTTGAAGGCAAGGTTGATGAATCCGAAGTCGGAAAATTAGAAGAAGGGAAAGACATCAAAGTCATTCTTGGTGCCATTGCTGAAAAAGAATTCCCAGCAGTACTCACATTTGTAGCACCTAAAGGTGTTGAAGAAAATGGTGCGGTTCAGTTTACAATCAAAGCAGATGTTGCAATCGAAGCGCACACAAAAATTCGTGCAGGCTATAGTGCTAATGCCGAAATTGAAATTGAAAGCAAAGATAGTGTCTTGGTGATCAAAGAAGCCCTTTTACAATTTAATCGCATTACCGAAAAACCGTTTGTAGAATTACGACAAGAGGATGGTACGTTTTCTAAAAAAAATGTCACTACTGGTCTTTCTGATGGCATAAATATTGAAATCACGGATGGTGTAGAAGAAGGCGACCAAATCAAGGTATGGAACAAAGCTTCAGAAGAAAACAACGATGAAGACGATGAAGACGATGAATAATAAAATGCCCAAAACTATGAAACATATATGTACGGTTCTTTTTCTTATAGGAACCTTAAGCAGTTTTGCTCAAAAAAAATGGACTTTACTAGCTTGTGTCGAACATGCTTTAGAGCACAATATTTCGGTAAAACAATCAATGCTAGACATTGACTTGGCTAAGGAGGACTTAGTAAATGCCAAAGGTAATTTTTTGCCAACCTTGAGAGCTTCAGCTTCTCAAAATTATAATTTTGGCTCTTTTATTGGTCAAGATGGCTCTAGGATTAAAAGTGATACTAGAGGAAATAGTTTTGGTTTGAATACTGGGGTTACAATTTTTAATGGATTTCAAAACCTAAACCTATACAAGCAAGCAAAGCTAGGTGTAGAAGCGAGCCGATTGCAGTTTTCAATACTTCAGGACAATATTGCAATGACTATTGTTAATGGGTATCTAAATATTTTATTTAACAAAGAAAGCCTCAAAATAGCTCAAGAACAATTAATAATCAGTCAGAACCAACGTGACCAAATTAAGTCTCAAGTAGATGCTGGGATTAAGCCCACTTCTGACCTATTAGATGCAGAAGCGACCTTAGCATCCAACAGAGAAAGTATTGTAAATGCTGAAAATAGTTTAGATTTATCTCTACTTAGTTTAAGTCAAAGTTTACAACTTCCACCCAATGATTTTGATATTGAAGACGTTCAAATTAATTTAGATTTAGCAGCCATGGCATACAACTCTTCTGGAGAAATTTTGTCTTATGCTTTTGAAAATCGAGCAGAAGTAAAAAGTGCAGCGCTAAATATCGAAAATTCGGACTTCGGAGTGAAACTGGCAAAAAGTGCTTATGCTCCGTCATTGAGTTTTGGTGCAGGTTTAGGAACATCTTACCAACACAATCAAGGAGAACCGGATGTTCGAACTCAAATCAGTGTAAACCCAAATGTTCCTGGAGAAATTATTGAAACCGTAATGCCATTCGGATTCAACACCCAGTTAGATAGTAATTTAGGGTATAATTTAGGGTTCAATTTAAATATCCCAATTTTTAATGGTTTTAAAACTAAAGCCAGTGTAAACAAGGCCAAAATAAACAAAGAAAAAAGCATTCTTAATTTAGCGCAAGCCAAACAAGATTTAACAACAACGATTACGCAAGCCTATGCCGATGCAAAAGCCGCATTGAAACAATATCAAGCATCCAAACTTTCTGTGGTAAGTTTAGAAGAATCTTTTAAAAATATTCAAAATAAGTTTAACTTTGGAGCAGCAACATCTTTTGAAGTTGAGCAGGTTAGAGGACGTTTGGTAAACGCCAAATCAAACCTATTAACTTCAAAATATAATTTTGTGTTTCGTTCAAAAGTCTTAGACTTTTATATGGGCAAACCATTGATACCATAGTATGGCATATGTATTAAATATTGAAACATCTACGACCAACTGTTCTGTTGCACTCTCAAAAAGCGGGTCTATTGTCGCGTGTAAAGAAGACAATGGTTTAGGGTATTCGCATGCCGAACGACTCCATGTATATATTGACGAGGTCCTACAAACAGCAAAGGTGTCTATTGATCAGGTTGATGCTATTGCCATTAGTAAAGGCCCAGGGTCTTATACGGGCTTACGCATAGGGGTATCGGCTGCTAAAGGGTTGTGCTATGCCCTTGATGTGCCTTTGATTTCGGTGCCAACTTTAGAAGCGCTTGCCCATCAAGTTGATGCCCCAAAAGGTGCTATTGTTGCTATGCTCGATGCACGACGACAAGAAGTGTACTCTGCTATTTTCGATGACCATTTTTCTGAACTCAGGTCCACAGAAGCAGAAGTGTTAACTCCAGAGTCGTATCAAGAATTATTAGAATCCTCCCTAGTGTATTTTATTGGAAATGGTGTGGCAAAAACGAAGATGCTTATCACTCATAAGAACACACATTTTATTGAAGATAAGCTGCCCTCAGCCCAACAAATGTGTGCCCTTTCTTTTGAGAAATACAAGGCTAAAAATTTTGAGGATGTTGCCTATTTTGAGCCCTTTTATTTAAAAGACTTTATAGCAATACCCTCCAAAAAATAGGCATTACCCTTTTTTGTGAATTTCTACCACGTGAGGATAAGGAATTTCGATCCCAGCAGCATCCAATGCTAACTTACAATTTTCTGTGATTTCAAAATAAACACTCCAATAATCTTCTACGGTACTCCAAGGACGAACGGCAAAATTCACCGAACTATCCGCCAGTTCCAAAACATTAACACTAGGCAATGGGTCTTGTAACACCTTTGGATGCGTGGTCAAAACCTTCATGAGTACATCTTTGGTTTTCTTGATGTCTTCATCATAGCCAACTCCAATAGTCAAATCGACTCGAAGCTTACCTTCAGCCGAAAGATTGGTAATATTACTGTTTGCTAGAGTACCATTGGGAATAATTATACGTTTATTGGTCGGCGTTAAAATTTGTGTTGTAAAAATATCAATATCTTTTACAGTTCCTATTTCGCCTTGAGCATCTATAAAATCCCCTACTTTGAAGGGCTTAAATAAAATAATCAAAACACCACCCGCAAAATTCCCTAAAGCACCTTGTAAAGCGAGTCCAAGTCCTAAACCTGCAGCGGCCATAACAGCAGCTATGGCAGTAGTGTCTATGCCGAGTTTAGATATTACAGCAACAATCAATAGTGCTTTTAAGCCCCATCCCAATAAATTCCCAAGAAAAGCTTGTAGGGTGTCGTCAACCTTACGCGCTTTAAGTAGCTTTAGGATAAGGCGAATAATAAATTTTATGGCATACAAGCCAATAATTAATAATCCCAAAGCATACAGTGCTTTTGGAGAATATTCTAGTAGTAAGTCTTTTAAAAGTGTAAGGTACTTTTCCATAATGTAAAAATAGTTAGGGGATTAATAAATTAAGTCTTCCAAATATATAAAATCTTTATTTGATTTTTGTTTTTAAAATTTCTCTAAAAACATTGTAACTTTGAATTATGAAGCTATATATCGTACCAACTCCCATAGGAAACTTAGAAGACATCACCTTACGTGCTATTAATGTATTAAAGTCGGTTGATTTGATATTGGCAGAAGACACTCGAACTTCAGGGAAACTCTTGAAACATTTTGATATTGATACTCAAATGCACTCGCATCACATGCATAATGAACACAAAACAGTGAAGGGGATCGTTCAAAAACTAAAAGCAGGATCTACCATCGCTTTGATTAGTGATGCAGGTACTCCGGCTATTTCGGATCCAGGATTTTTACTCACCAGAGCCTGTGTCGAAAATGATATTCCAGTAGACTGCTTGCCAGGAGCTACTGCTTTTGTTCCCGCCTTAGTTAACTCTGGATTACCCAATGATAAATTTGTATTTGAAGGATTTTTGCCTGTAAAAAAAGGACGTCAAACCCGATTACTTTTGTTGGCAGAAGAGCCTCGAACCATTATTTTATATGAAAGCCCTCATAAGCTACTAAAAACCTTGTCAAATCTTTGTGAATATTTTGGTGAAGAGCGTCAAGTTTCTGTGTCACGAGAACTGACTAAACTTTTTGAGGAAACGAAAAGAGGAACCGCCAAATCAATTTTAGACTATTATACTAACCGAACACCAAAAGGCGAAATTGTTATTGTGGTGGCTGGAAAATCAAAAGCATAGTAGTACGACTGTATATTCCTTAGCGTTGTTTTAAAGATAGGACGGCAGACCATAGTGTAAGACATCACATTATTTAGTATTTTTGGTGTCATAATAAAAAACAGTTTACAATGTCCCACAAAACAACTACCCACTGGAAAGGTGGAATGCAATTCGAATCAGATAATCCTAGCGGAAAAACTGTCTTAATGGATACCGTTACCAAAGGGCAGTCTGAGCAATTTGGCTTATCACCAAAAGCAATGATGTTATCGGCTTTAGCGGGATGTTCAGGAATTGATATCGTTGATATTTTAGAAAAAATGAAAGTCGTGGATTACGAGCTTAAAATGGAAGTCGAAGGGTTTCTTACAGAAGAACACCCTAAGTTTTATGACAAAGTTCACGTAGATTATCATTTTTATGGTACCGATTTGAATCCTAAAAAAATTGATAAAGCCGTAAAGCTTTCGGTTGACAAATACTGTGGTGTTATGGAAATGTTCAGACAATTTTCGACAGTTACAACAGCTATTCATATTCATAATTCTTAACTAATGCGCTGGACGCTCAAACCAAAGCCTGATCCACAAAAAACAGCCGATTTATCAGCTAAACTCGGCGTGGATACAGCAATTGCGGAGCTATTACTTCAAAGAGGAATTGAGAGTTTTGAGGACGCCAAAACCTTTTTTAGACCAAGCTGGTCCGACTTGCATGATCCCTTTCTCATGAAGGATATGGACAAAGCAGTCGAACGCATTGAACTTGCGTTAAAAAACAACGAACAGATATTAGTGTTTGGAGATTATGATGTGGACGGCACTTCATCAGTCGCTTTGATGGCATCGTATTTAGAAACCAAAAGCACTCAAATCTCTACCTATATCCCGGACCGCTATGCAGAGGGTTATGGGGTGTCGTACAAAGGAATCGACTATGCTTCTGACAACGATTTTTCATTAATAATAGCTTTAGACTGTGGCGTTAAAGCCCTAGACAAAGTCGCCTATGCCTCAAAAAAAGGTATTGATTTTGTCATTTGTGATCATCACCGTCCAGGAAAAAAACTTCCCTCAGCAGTAGCGGTATTAGACCCCAAACGTTCGGATTGTGACTATCCTTTCAAAGAACTCTGTGGTTGTGGTGTAGGGTTTAAATTGATCCAAGCTTTAGCCTCTAAAGACGGCGTTCCTGTTGAAGCTTTAGCAGAATATTTAGATTTAGTGGCCACGGCAATTGGTGCAGATATTGTTCCTGTTAGTGGAGAAAATAGAGCTCTAGCATATTTTGGGTTGCAAGTTATTAATTCCAATCCACGTCCAGGATTTAAAGCGCTGATAAATCAGATGAAAAAAGAGGTGTTGACCATTACAGACGTTGTTTTTAATATTGCCCCGCGGATCAATGCTGCAGGTCGTATGAAACACGGAAATTATGCCGTGGCATTGATGAAAGAGACCGAATTTGAAACTGCGCAACGTGCCGCAAGCGAAATAGAACTGTTTAATACCAACCGCCGTGAAGCAGATAAGCGCATTACTGAGGAAGCGTTGTTACAAATTGAAAAATTAAACGAAACCGAACAGGCTACTACAGTAGTTTATCAGGACGATTGGCACAAAGGGGTTATTGGAATTGTGGCCTCTCGGCTTATAGAAACCTATTACCGCCCCACACTAGTATTCACAAAAAGTGGCGATGTTTTAGCCGCTTCTGCACGCTCCGTTAGAGGCTTTGATGTCTATACTGCTTTGGAAAATTGTAGCCACTTGCTCGAACAATTTGGTGGACATATGTACGCGGCAGGGCTCACGATTAAAGAAGAAAATTATACAGCTTTCAAAGCTGCATTTGAGGCTGAGGTTTCATCAACTTTGCCAGCACATCTCAAAACACCTGAGATAAAAATTGACGCTGAAATTAATTTTGAATCTATTACTCCAAAATTTTATAGAATTTTAAAACAATTTGCGCCTTTCGGCCCTCAAAATATGTCACCTGTTTTTATGACCACTGCGGTTCGCGATACCGGTTACGGCAAATGTGTAGGCGAGGACCAAACACACTTACGCGTCACTCTCACTCAAACGGGCACACCAAAACTTGTGGGGATTGGGTTTGGATTAGGTTCCGATTTGCCAATTATAAAAAAGAATGATCCCTTTAAAGTGGTGTATTCCATTGATGAAAATGATTGGAATGGCAGGGTGAGTTTACAACTAAAGTTAAAAGGGATTAAATCGTAATATGGCAAAAAGAGATCCCTACGCAGCACTTCGATTTAAGGAATTTAATGTTTTTTTAATGCTACGGTTTATTTTAGTTTTTGGCTGGTCCATGCAGTTTATTATCATAGAATGGCAAGTGTATTCACTAACCAAAGATCCATTGTCGCTTGGAATTATAGGACTAATGGAAATCGTTCCTGCCTTCAGTATGGCATTGTTTGCGGGACATATAGTAGATCAAAGTGAAAAACGAAATTTACTCCTCAAATGCATTGGGCTGTTTTCATTAATTAGTTTTGGGCTATTTTTCTTAACCAGTTCTTCTGTTGAAATGGCCTGGAGTTCCACAGCAATTCTCTATACGATTTATGCATTTGTATTTATGGGCGGATTGTTACGTGCATTTTTTGGACCTACTATTTTTTCGCTTGTGGCCTTAATTGTTCCTAAAAAAGTATATCCAAATGCAGCGACTTGGAACAGTTCAACATGGCAAATGGCATCTGTTTTAGGCCCCGCTTTTGCAGGGCTTACCATCAATTGGATTGGTGTGCACTGGTCATTGTGTATCGTTTTTGGCTTAGTTGTGCTGTCTTTTGTTTTATTATTTGGAATTTCACGCAAACCAATAATGAACCCAAAAATCGGAGAACCCATCATGCAAAGTTTAAAAGAAGGTGTCCGATTTGTATTTAAAACAAAAGCAATTTTAGGCGCCTTAAGTTTGGATATGATTGCAGTTCTTTTTGGAGGCGCTGTAGCTTTGCTCCCTGTTTTTGCACAAGATATTTTAAAAGTAGGTCCTGAAGGCTTCGGGTTGTTAAGAGCAGCGCCTGCAGTTGGGGCCTTTCTCACAATGCTTGTAACCGCCTACATTCCGATCAGTAAAAACGCGGGGCTTAAATTGCTAACTGCCATTTTTGGGTTTGGGGTATGTATTATAGTCTTTGGGCTTTCCTCCATATTCTGGATATCAATAGTGGCCTTGTTTTTTAGTGGTGTTACCGATGGCGTTTCTATGGTAATCAGGCAAACGATATTACAACTCAAAACACCAGATCATATGCGTGGCCGTGTATCCTCTGTAAATTCTATGTTTGTCGGGTCTTCAAATGAGCTAGGCGCTTTTGAAAGCGGCCTAACCGCTAAACTGATGGGAACAGTTACGGCGGTTGTTTTTGGTGGAACAATGACTTTAATCACTGTCATTACTACAGGAATAGTATCGCCCACATTTAGAAAATTAGATTTAGAAAAAGAGCTGGAGGCTCACGAAAATAAAGAATAGAAATATTTTATTTTGTAAAATCAATGGCGTAACTGTATTTAAAACCTAAAATAGATTTTTTTGTTTTGATTCCTTCAAACGTATCATCTTGAATTCCGTAGAATAACGCAAAAGTTCCTATTTTTTTTATCTTTTTAGAAACTCTAAATGTGTAGCGATATCTATTAAAACCACCATCAGAATTTAGACTTTCTGTTTCATTGAAAAGCTCACCAAAAAGTTTTAAATCTAACTTAATGGGTTTTATTTTGTATCCAAGTCCTATGCGAAAACGCATGTGTTCTTTTGGAATATCACCTTCGCTTTCAGAAAAACCAAGCTGGTTTTTATTTTGATATCTTAAACGTAATACAACAGTAATTGTTTTTATTTTATGCTTAAAACTAGCATCAAATTGGTATCTAAAAAATGACTCTAAACCTTGCTTTTTTCCAACATCATCATTTTTTGTTATGTATCGTAAACCACCACCAATTTCAAAGTTTTTTAAAACCTCATAATTTACTTTAAATTGCGTGAAATAGTTTTTAACTGTTGTAATGTTATTTCTAGACCTAAGATGTTCTGATACTGAAAAAGATAATTTTTTGGTAGCTTGTAAGTCTATTCCAACACTGCTCCATCCCTCAAGATCGCTATCATTTTGTGCTATAGTGATTTGAGCTGATAGTGTAGCTAATATAATCAGGGCGAAGACAATATATTTCTGCTTTAATATTTTCATGTTATTTTTTGTAACGAATTTTAATTTTTACAGTTTCTGTTTTGAAATCTATTTGTCCAAGAGAGATGCTTAAAATTTTAAATCCTAATTTTTCTTCTAACTCTGTTTTTAATTGCTCATGATGTTCAGGTCGAATATGTTTTAAAGATTCATACAGAATATCTTTCGAAAAAGTTTTTTGTTGATTCCAATAACGATCTAAAAAGTAAGCCATAAGAACAACGGTTGAATTGGCCACTAAGATCTCTGTGTAACTCATTTTTTTATTGGATAACGCATTGATTAAAGAGATCCCTATAACAATAAAAAGATAGGTCATTTCTTTTACTTTTAAGGGGTCTGTTCTGTAGCGTAGAATTCCAAAAATGGCAAAAAGGCCAAGCGCTAATCCTAAATCTATTTCATATTTTTTCAACGTAAAACACAGGAAAAATACGATTGTACCAACAAGATAAAAGGTAAATAAATAGTCTGCTTTTTTAGAAAATTTATAGTAAGAAAATTTAATTAGAGCTGTCAGAAAAAAGAAATTAATAAAAAAACGAAAGACCATTTTATAAAAGTCATCGTCAAAAAAGGGGATTCCAAAAAGTTCCATTTTAAAAGTATTTGGTTAATAAAAATTTAATCTAAATTAGAGATTATTCAGAACTCCAATTTTTTCAATGAGAGTTCGTTGCCATTAAAAACTCCGTAAGTAAAGTGTGTTATCCAATCTCCAAGGTTGATGTATTTTGATTGGTCATTTAGCGCAATGTCTAGCGGTAAATGGCGGTGTCCAAACACAAAATAATCGCGATGTTTTTCTTCTAATTTTTTATGACAGTATTGAACCAACCATTCTTTGTCGTTCCCAAGAAATTTCACGTCCTCGTCCCCTGAAATAACTTTGTTTTTCACTGAAAGGTATTGTGCAAATCGGACACCAATATCGGGATGGATCCATCGGTATAGCCATTTAAAAAATGAATTTGTAAATACTTTTTTGAGCCGTTTAAACCCTTTGTCTTTTGGGCCAAGCCCATCGCCATGCCCGATAAAAAAAGAAGTAGCGTTGAATGTAAATTCTTCAGGTTGGTGGTACACGCTAATGCCCAGTTCTTCTTCAAAATACCCGTTCATCCACAGGTCGTGATTTCCAACAAAAAAGTGAATTTTTATCCCTTGATCGCTAAGTTCTGCCAATTTCCCTAAGACTCGCGTAAACCCTTTTGGAACTACATATTTATATTCGAACCAAAAATCAAAGAGATCGCCTAATAAAAAAACAGCTTCTGCATCATGTTTTATTGTGTCAAGCCATTGTACGAATTTTTTTTCGCGAGGCATGGACGCCTTAGCTGTTGGCGCACCGAGGTGGTTATCAGAAGCAAAATATATCTTTTTCCCTTTAGGAACGGTTATGACTTTCATATCAAACTGTTAGTTGTCACTGGCATACCACTCTGCAAAACTTGTAGCAGTTTCTTGCAGTTTCAAGGCATGTAATTGTATAGTATCTGGTAATCGTTTTTTTATTTTTTCTGCAAAATCAATCACCATCATTTCACTGGTCGGTTGATAATCGACAAGAAGTACATTATGACCACGATCCGAAAGTTCTTTTGCAAGTTCTACATGCGGCGTATTCTTATTAAATACAGTGGCATGATCAAAGACATCGACAATTTCTTCTTTGATTATTTTTTTTAAATCAGAAAAATCAATCACCATCCCAAATTTAACATGGGTGTTGTCTGAAATCGGTTGTCCAAAAACGGTCACATCTAAGCGGTAGCTATGGCCATGCACATTTTTGCATTTACCATCATAGCCATACAGTGCATGTCCTGTTTCAAAAGAAAATTGTTTTGTAATTCGAATGTTGCTCATTAGTGATTTTTGGTGTCTTAACGCTTAATTAGTTCTATACAAAGTTAATGGTTTTGAACCTGCGGTAAAAATTGTTTCCTAAATTTTATTATCAATGGAATGCCTCTAGCGATCATCCACAAGGTAAAAGCAATAAAAACGCCGTGAAGTTTCCATCCGAAATAATCGAGAATAAAGAGTACTGGCAAGAACACAAACAAAGTCGCAAAAATGAGTATGTTTCTTAAGTCCTTCATTTTGCCCAGACCTTTAAAAATACCATCAAAGACAAAAGCCAAGGCACAGAAAGGTTGCATTAAGAGTACAATCCAAAAGATGTCAAAAAAGTGTTCCAATACGGCACGATCATTTGTAAAAGCGTGGCCAATAGGGGTATAAAGCAGTCCTCCAATTATACCCATAACGATCCCAACAATCAAGGCATATTTTATCAACTGATTACTGAGTTGCAAAAGCAGGTGGTAGTTTTTAGCTCCAAACAGTTTTCCAGAAAGGATATTACCAGCGCTGGAATAGCCATCGACGGCAAAAGCAGCAAAAAACCATAAATTAATCGCGATGGTGTAGGCTGCGATATAAGCGTTGCCGTAGCCAGTAGCAAACCGTGCAGCAAAATATAAAGCGGTGTTGAGGGCCAAAGTTCGAATGATGAGATGCCCAATCATATTCAAAAACTTTGGCAGTTCTTTGTTCACAGGTCTTGTGAGTTTCAACGGAATTTGTGTTTTCTTCAAAAGAAAATAGGTAGCTAAAGCAGCCATCAAGAGTTGAGCTAGCACACTAGCGATGGCGGCACCTTTGAGGTAAAGCGGCGAAAACACATCGGCAACTCCATAGACCAATAGGACATCCAAAAGTATGTTTACTACGGCGCCAGTAATGGCAATAAGCATGGGGTAATACGTATTTTGTAGACCTCTAAAAATTCCAAATACAGCAAAGGTGTAGAGCGTAAAGGGCAACCCAATAACACGAATTTTATAATAGGAAACACTGTATTCTAATAACAATCCTGAGGCCTTATAGAGTTTAAATATAGAAGTTGCAAAGGGGTATGTACTTAGGCATACTAAAAGGCAAATCCCTAAAATAATGGCAATGGCTTGTGCGGGTAGGTTTTTTACGTCTTCTAATTTATTAGCGCCTAGATATTGAGAAATGATAGATGAAATAGCGCTACGCGACTGTCCTAATACCCATATTAGCATAGACAGAAAAGTGGTTACAATGCCAACGGCAGCCAAGGATTCAGTAGCATTAACGGGGATATGCCCCACAATAGCGGCGTCCGTTAGCGAAAGAATCGGTTCGGAAATACCTGCAATAATGGCAGGCACCGCAAGTTTGTTGATGTATTTAAGGCTAATGTTTGTTTCCAAAGTTATTTTCCGCGTCCTGTTTTTCGGACAGCGGTAGTTTTACTTGTATTTTTGTTTTTTAGGTTAGTCTTGCCTCCTTTTTTTGTATCTACCTGTTTGACGGTTTTATTACCAAAAAAATTACTACTCATAATACGTTATATTTTAAATCAAAAGTACGGAAAAAGACGTTAGTTCAAATCAAAATCGAACAGAGGATTTGCAGTCCAAAAAAATTGTTGCTGAGAATTTACTATTTTTACAAAGTTATTGGGGATGTAGCTCAGTTGGCTAGAGCGCTTGACTGGCAGTCAAGAGGTCGTCGGTTCGAATCCGATCTTCTCCACCAGTGTCACCGCTACACTATATAAGTTCAATTAAAGCCCACCAACAGGTGGGTTTCTTTTTTAAATTCTTCACAATGATTGCAAATCAAAATTTAAAAATTTATATTTGAGATATTAACTTTAAATCCTAACAAATGAAAAATTATGTATAACTTTTCTGTCAATTGCTTTTTTGGCGAGCTGTGCCAATCAAACCAATAATGAGACTGTACCTTCAATAGAAGACACAGCAGCATTTAATCAACATGTTGAAAATTGGAAAACAGCCATAAGTGGCTTTAGCTCGGAAGATCCAGAAAAAGTAATGAGTATTTTTGCGGATTCCTTAAAATGGAATAACCCTGAGGCTCTTATGAATATTAATAAGACCAAATTAGATCTAACAGCAGCAGTTAATTTTTATATAGGAACCTTTGATGACATCAAGTTTACAGACGATGTCTACTATGGAGGGAGTCTTTATTCTTCAGAAAAAACAGAAGCTTCTCCTGACGGGATGAGAGTCTATGGTAATTGGTCTTTTACTGATCCAGTTTCTGCTGCCAAAGTAGCTTACAAATGGATGGGTGTTGTTCGTTTTAATTCGGACGGAAAAATTTATGAATTTGCAGACTGGTTTGACGTGAGTAGTATCCCTAGCCAAATAGATGGCAGTTATAAGCGTTAAATTTAAGATGCGCTGCTAAATCCTGATAATTAACCCACTAAACTTAGTGGGTTTTTTCTTTTTCTTAAATTTCTAAGTTGCTAGGTTTATCGCAAGGTTGTGAAGTCAAATAGAGAATACATGGGCACGTTGAAAGTGGTTGGCATAAGCAATCCTCTATAAAATGTAGCGCTGGAGAGGATTAGATTTGAAATTTTTTCTAAGTATCCTAGCGAAAAGGCTCAAGTAATAAAATCAGTATAGCTTGTGTTTTACAATTAATTTTGATAGATTTGAAAATACGATATACATACAAATTCATGAAAAATAAAGTTTTAATTTTAGCATTAATTTGCACATTTACGTTTATGTCTTGTTCTGAGACTAAACCCTGTGAAGCACCTACAAATGGATTTCTGACAGATACAGATTTTCAAGTGAAAATGGGCTCATCTGCTGCTGTAGATATTTTTAACCAATTGGATGCGGCATGGGCAAAGCGAGATTATGAAACTTTGAAAACATTTATTGCAGATGAAGCATCTCTTAGTTTTGATGATGGGTTTGTTGCCACCACTCCTCAAGAGTTTATAGATAAAATCAAAGCTGATGCTGCAGAATCTACAAGCGTTAAAATTAGATGATGCTGCAAAAGAAGCACTTATGGCTGAATTTCAAAGCTACTCTGCGATGTATGCCCATAATCATAGTGATCAAATCAGACAAAGCAACGGACTTGAGGAACTTAGTTTTGAAGCCGAAGGCTTAGATTGGAGTACTTCAAAAGTTGTTGTTGTTAGCACATATGAAGTTAAATGGGGAATGAATCAAGTATTTCAAGAGGGTATTATAAATGGTAGCCTTAAAGACATAAAAGAAACCGGTCATGCAGAAGCTCATTTCGCGTC